>Ga0169931_10001208_pt1 | contig 42751 bp, 42 predicted proteins | sample Kivu_15m_20L_FD_129675 | JGI IMG/M metagenome (GOLD analysis project Ga0169931, IMG submission 129675) | Freshwater microbial communities from Lake Kivu, Western Province, Rwanda to study Microbial Dark Matter (Phase II) - Kivu_15m_20L... | ecosystem: Environmental > Aquatic > Freshwater > Lake... | reverse complement strand
CCATTGGCCTTGAGGTGCAGCGGGGCAGCGAGCCGTCCGGAAGCCGCATCGAGGCCAGGATCGAACCCTTGCGCCATAGCCTCCGAGCCCAATTGGACGGTCGGGCGCAGGCAGGTCACCCATCTTCGATCGACATCTGTGCCAGCCTGCGCGGACTCGGCGCACGGACGATGCACGCGCGGATCGAAGACCTCGAGGATCGATTCGCCAACGGCAAGCGCATGAGGCACCCGAATACTCCCGGTGAGCGCGCTGCTCAACACCTCAAGCAAATGGGTCTTGCCGCTGCCCGAGGGACCATGGACGAAGATCAGGCCGCGACCGGCAAAGGCCGTCCCCAGAGCCTCCACCTGATGGGTGTCAAGACAGGTCTGCTTGAGCAGTGCAGCACGTGCGGCCGGCCCAGGCCAGACGATTTGCTGCATGTCACGTTCGATCTCGCGTCGGTAGGCGTCCAGCGAGACGGGAACAGGTCCGATATAGCGCGAGACATGCATGGCCCGTGCTGCGCGCCGGCGCCCTCAAGGCCGTTCGTCTGAAGCCGAGTTCGGCGAGCGTACAGGGGAGCCTTGATGAATGATCATCCAGCGGGAGATGGCCGCCGAGCTTGACCTCCCTGTTCGGGGGGCTGTCCATTGCGGCTGGGTCGCCCGCGGCGGGCGTTGATGTTGCACGTTCATGGGCTGCGATCTCCGATCACGAAAGCCGCCGGCCGAGTCGCAGGTAAACCCGACCAGCATGACGATACAGATGGGATCGGCCAAGGCCCGCGCGCCGGGCGACTGAACGCAAACGCGCGGATCCGAAAGGGCCGGGATTGGGTCACGCCAGACGCTCCGTCGAACCGCTTGCGTGAGGAAGCCAGCTTAGAAAGCGCGGGCGCTCAATGCACGACCCGACCGAAGCGGAATTCGCCCTCGGCATAATCGACCGGAACTTCGTCGCCCGGCTGAAAGCGTCCTTCGAGGACGAGTCGCGCAACCGGATTTTCGATCACCTGCTGAATCGCACGTTTGAGGGGACGCGCGCCATAGATCGCGTCAAATCCGACCTTGGCAATCTCATCGAGCGCCTGATCCGTGACCGCGAGGCGCAAGTCGCGATCGGCCAGGCGCTTTTCGAGCCGCTCGAGCTGAATGCGGGCGATATTCCGGATGTGTGCGCGTCCGAGCGCCTGAAACACGACGATCTCATCGATCCGGTTGATGAACTCCGGCCTGAAATGGCGTCTGACCTCGCCCATCACCGATTCCTTGATCAGGTCGGGGTCCTGGCCCGCGAGTCGCTGAATCTCGTGCGAGCCAAGATTCGATGTCATGACAATGACCGTGTTGCGAAAATCGACTGTCCGACCTTGCCCATCGGTCATCCGCCCATCATCGAGCACCTGAAGGAGCACATTGAAGACATCGGGGTGAGCCTTTTCGACCTCGTCGAGAAGAATGACGCTGTAGGGTTTGCGGCGCACTGTTTCGGTGAGCTGACCGCCCTCCTCGTAGCCCACGTAGCCTGGCGGGGCTCCGATCAGCCGTGCGACCGAGTGGGACTCCATGTACTCGCTCATGTCGATTCGAACCAGATGCTCCTCAGTGTCGAACAGGAACTCGGCCAGCGCCTTGCAGAGCTCGGTCTTGCCCACACCGGTCGGTCCAAGAAACAGGAAGGACCCATAGGGACGATCGGGATCGGACAGACCCGCACGAGAGCGCCGGATCGCATCGGCGACCAACGTCACCGCCTCATCTTGGCCCACGACACGGCGATGGAGGAAACTCTCCATCTGGAGGAGCTTCTCGCGCTCGCCCTGCATCATCTTGGCAACGGGAATACCGGTTGCACGCGACACCACCTCGGCGATCTCCTCGGCACCGACCTGGGTGCGCAACAATCGCTGCTGGCTGGCGCCCTCGCGGGACCGGCGCGCCTCGGCCTCGCTCGCCGACTTCAGGCGGCCTTCGAGCTCGGGCAAACGTCCGTACTGGATCTCCGCGAGCTTGTCGAACTGGCCCTTGCGCTGCAACTCGGCCATCTCGAGCTTGAGTCGTTCGATCTCGGTCTTGATCTGCGCGCTGCCCTGCAGCGCCGCCTTCTCGGCGCGGAGAATCTCGTCAAAATCGCTGTACTCCTTATCGAGCCTCACGATCTCCTGCTCGATCAGTTCGAGACGCTTTCTTGAAGCATCGTCTTTTTCGCGACGCACCGCCTCGCGCTCGATCTTGAGCTGGATCAGACGGCGGTCAAGACGATCCATCACCTCGGGCTTGGAGTCGATCTCCATCTTGATACGGGCGGCCGCCTCATCAATCAGATCGATCGCCTTGTCAGGCAGAAAACGATCGGTGATGTAGCGATTCGAAAGCTCGGCCGCGGCAACAATCGCAGGATCGGTGATATCGATTCCATGATGCAACTCGTAACGCTCCTGCAGCCCCCGCAGGATGGCAATCGTCGCCTCGACGCTGGGCTCGCCGACCAGCACTTTTTGAAACCGCCGCTCGAGCGCAGCATCCTTCTCGATGTACTTGCGATACTCATCGAGCGTGGTCGCTCCGATGCAATGCAGTTCGCCCCGGGCCAGAGCGGGCTTCAGCATATTGCCCGCATCCATGGCCCCCTCACCCTTGCCAGCGCCCACCATGGTGTGCAGCTCATCGATGAAGAGGATGATGCGGCCTTCGTCGGCGGCGACCTCCTTGAGCACAGCCTTCAGACGCTCCTCGAATTCACCCCGAAACTTGGCTCCCGCGAGCAACCCCGCCATGTCGAGCACCAGCACACTTTTCTCGCGCAAGGTGTCGGGGACCTCGCCATTGACAATCCGCTGGGCAAGGCCCTCGACGATGGCCGTCTTGCCCACCCCCGGCTCACCGATCAGGACCGGATTGTTCTTGGTCCGGCGCTGCAGGATCTGGATCGCCCGGCGGATCTCATCATCGCGGCCAATCACCGGGTCGAGCTTGCCCAGGCGCGCGCGCTCGGTAAGATCCACGGTGTATTTCTTGAGCGCCTCACGCTGCCCTTCGGCCTCGGGGCTCGATACGCTCGCGCCACGCCTCACGCCGTCGACGGCGGACTCGAGCGCCTTGCGGGTCAGACCCGCCTCGCGAGCCGCCCTGCCGGCCTCACCCTTGTCATCGGCCAGCACGAGCAGAAACAATTCGCTTGCGACGTACTGATCGCCGCGACGGATCGCTTCTTTTTCCGACAGATTGAGCAATGACACCAGCTCTCGTCCCACCTGGACCTCGCCACCATGCCCCGACACCTGGGGCACTCGCTTCAAGACAGCCTCCAGAGCCTGCTGCAAGGCGGGCAAACGCACACCGGCCCGCTCAAGCAGCGCCCGCCCGGAACCCTCGGTTTGCGCAACGATCGCTGCAAGCAGGTGCACAGGCTCGATATACTGGTGGTCGCGAGCAAGCGCGAGACTCTGTGCCTCGGCCAGTGCCTGTTGAAACTGGGTCGTCAGCTTGTCAAAACGCATGATGGGCATCCTTCGACAGCGAGCGCCATGCGCCCTGGGCCAGCCTCTGCTGGTACGCCGAAGAAGTTTGGGTGTCAAGACCATATTTCAAGCTGCCTACCGAGGAGAACCCGAAGATGACCGCCCGACTGTTCCAGCCCATGTCAATGCGCACGCTCAACCTGGCCAACCGGGTCGTGATCGGGCCGATGTGCCAGTACTCGGCGGTGGACGGCTGCACGCAGGCCTGGCATTCGATTCATCTCGGGCAACTGGCCCTGGGCAATCCGGGCATGCTGATCGTCGAGGCGACCAGCGTCGAGCCGCGCGGCCGGATTTCGCACGGTTGCGTCGGGCTCTACGATGGCGCCACCGAGGCGGCTCTGGGCCGCACCCTGCTCGACATTCGCAGCGTCTGCGCGACCCCCATCGGGCTGCAACTGGGCCACGCGGGGCGCAAGGCCTCCTCGGGGCGCCCCTGGGAAGGCGGAAGACTGATCCCGATCGATGCGGGCGGCTGGGAGCGGGTGGCGCCAAGCGCGGTCCCCATAACCGACGATGAACCGCCGCCCCGCGCACTGGAGCGTGACGAGCTTCCGCAATTGATCGAGGCCTTCGTCGCCGCGACTCGCCGTGCCGACCGGATCGGTTTCGACGCCATCGAACTGCACGCCGCGCACGGCTATCTGCTGCATCAGTTCCTGTCACCGATTGCCAACCACCGTGAGGACGACTACGGTGGGACACTGGCCAACCGCATGCGTTTTCCCTTGGAGGTGATTGCTGCGGTTCGAGCGGCGTGGCCGGCACACAAGCCTCTGGGTGTCAGGATTTCCGCGACCGACTGGATCGAGGGCAGTGGCTGGCACGTGCCGCAGGCGATCGAGTTTTCCAAGCGCTGCGCGCAACTCGGCGTGGACTGGATGGATGTCTCGAGCGGCGGCGTCTCGCCCAAGCAGCAGATCCACATCGGTCCGGGCTATCAGGTACCCTTTGCCGAAGCAATCCGTTCAGGCCTGTCGATCCCGGTGATGACCGTGGGCCTGATCACCGAGCCCCAACAGGCCGAGAACATCCTTGCCGAAGGCAAGGCCGACCTGATCGGCATTGCCCGGGGAGCGCTTTACGATCCGCGCTGGGTCTGGCGGGCAGCGGAGGCACTGGGCGGCAAGGTGGACGCGGCGCGGCAGTTCTGGCGATCCTCGCCTCAGGGCCGGCCGGTCGTGTTCAATGAGGTCCGCTACGGGCAGCGGTGACGGGCTGAGGCGAGAAGCTTGCGAGGCTTCAAAGCTTTCAGCGAATCAGCCACCAGCCGAGGGCCGTGGCCGCCAGTGCACCCAGGAGGTGCAGCAGACTGTGCGCAAGCGCCCAGGCGATTTCGCCTCGCTGGAGCAGATCGAGCGATTCGAGCGAAAAACTGGAAAAGGTGGTGAGCGCCCCCAGAAAGCCGGTGATGAGAAAGAGGCGCCACTGCGGGGAAAGCTCCGGATGACGAACGAGCCAGGCCATCGCCATGCCCGCGAGCAGTCCCCCCAGGAGGTTGGCCGCCAGGGTACCCAGCGGAATACCCACCGGTCGGGCATTGAGCCAGAGCGCCAGCCCCCAGCGCAACCAGGCTCCCAGCACCGCACCGGCTGCCACCGCCACAAAGGCTGCAGCACTGCCCCCAGGCGTCAGGCTGGCGCTCACGGAGTGGAACCGGTCGCCCGATCCGCCCAGCGCGCGGCGGCCGCGTCATCGGAGTCACGCGCCTCGACCCACCGGGTGCCGTCCGGGGTTCGCTCCCTTTTCCAGAAGGGCGCGCGGGTCTTCAGGTAGTCCATGATGAATTGACAGGCCTCGAAGGCATCGCCCCGGTGAGCTGAACTCACGATCACCAGGACGATCTGGTCGGTCGGGTGCAGTAGTCCCACACGGTGGATGATCACCGTATCGATCACGCGCCACCTCGATCGGGCCTCGACGGCGATATCGGCAAGCGCCTGCTCGGTCATCCCTGGATAATGTTCGAGGAACAGATCCGAGACGCCGCTGCCTTCGTTCACATCCCTGACCGTACCGACGAAACTCGCGAGCGCACCGACGGCAGGCTTGCCCAGGCGCAAGCGATCGAGCTCAGCGCCTGTGTCGAAGTCCTCGCTCTGCACTCGTATCGTATCGCTCACAACAGCCTCCTCGGTCGGGATCGAAGCGCGGCGACCAAGCTTGTGGCCTCAGCCGCCAGTCACAGGCGGGAAAAAGGCTACTTCCTGCCCCTCGGACAAGACAGTGCCCGGCTGCGCCATCCGCTGGGCCAAGGCGACCCGTACCGGACGGCCCGGCGCCAACTGCTCGGCCCAGACCCCACCGCGCGCGGCGAGCCAGTCACGCAGCGCGTCGGCCGTAGCCACCGCCTCGGGCAGATCGATCGCTTCGACTTCTACGCCCAGCGCTTCCCTGAGCGAGGCGAAATAACGGAGCTGAACCCTCATCCGATCAACTCCGAGAAAGGCAAGAAGCGGACGATGTCGCCCCGGCGAATGACCTGACTTGCGGGTTGATCGATGAGACCATCCGAGCGCACCGTCGAGGTGAGCACAGCCGAATTCTGGTTGGGAAACAGGTCCAGGCCCCCTGCAGGATTGATCGAGGCCCTCAGAAACTCGCGTCTACGATCCGGCTTGGGCCAATCAAAATCGGCCCGCATCGGGATGCTGCGTGGCATGACAGCGCTCAGGCCCTCGAGACGCGACAGGAAAGGTCTCACCATCATGAGGAAGGTGACAAAGCTCGCGACCGGATTGCCAGGCAGCCCCAAGAACCAAGCCGAGCCGCCCGAGCGCCGTCGCACCTCGCCAAAGGCAAACGGCTTGCCGGGCTTCATCGCAATCTGCCAGAGCGCGAGCCGCCCCTCGGCCTCGACCGCGGGCTTGACATGATCCTCTTCGCCGACCGAAACCCCACCTGAGGTGAGGATGAGATCAGTGTCGGTCGCCGCTTCACGCAGCGCCTCGCGGGTCGATTCGAGATCGTCGGGAACGATGCCCAGATCGCGGATCTCGCAGCCAGCGGCCTGCAATAGGCCGGCCAGCACGTAGCGGTTGCTGTTGTAGATGGCGCCGGGGCGAAGCGGCTCGCCGGGCATGGTCAATTCGTCACCAGTGAAGAAACAGGCTACGCGCAGGCGGCGATGCACGGGAAGCGTCGCCCGCCCAACCGAGGCCGCGAGCCCGGCGGCCTGAGGCGTGATGCGCTCGCCCGCCCGAAGGATCACGTCCTCAGCGGCGATGTCAAAACCAGCCCGACGGATCCACTCGCCCGGCGCCGGCAGGTGATCGATCACCGCCCGATCGCCCTCGAGCCGAACCGATTCCTGCATCACCACCGCATCAGCACCCGGTGGAATCGCCGCTCCGGTGAAAATTCGCGCCACCGTCCCTGCTTGCAAGGCTTCGCCCACCTTGCCGGCCGGGATCCGCTGGCTGATCGGCAGGGCCTTGCCGACCGAACCACCCAGATCGGCCACGCGCAACGCGTAGCCGTCCATCTGCGTGTTGTCCATGGGCGGGACATTGATCGCCGAACGAACATCCTCTGCGAGCACCCGGCCCAGCGAGGCAAGGGTCGGCACCTCTTCGGTCCCATCGACCGGACGGGCCTGCGCGAGCAGCCGCTCGAGGGCCTCGTCAAATGAGAGCAAAGGCGGCCGGGCTTGCGGAGCGGTCGTTGTCATGACATCAGCCGCTGCGGGGGCAGCGTTCGGCAATGTAACGCTTCAACATCGGCACGTCTCGCGGCATCAGCGCGTAGCGCTGCACGCGGGATTCGATGTCGCAATACGCCTCGGGCCTCGGGGCATTGCGCCCCAAGGCCTCGCGGATCGTCTCGTTGAACTTTGCGGGCAGCGCGGTCTCGAGGCAGACCATCGGCATCGACGGCTCCTGCCAGCGACGCGCGACAAACAGACCGTCGGCCGTATGCGTATCGATGATCCGCCCACTCGCCGCGGCGGTTTCCCGAATCGTCTGCAGGCGGTTGACGTGTGAACTGCGACCCGAGCAGAAACCGTAATCGCCAATCCGAGCAAACTCGGCCGTGCCGCCGAGATCGAACTCGCCCGTACGATCGAGGCGCTGCCAAAGAGCGAGCACGCGCTCGGGGTCGCGTCCGAGCAGATCGAACATGAAGCGCTCGAAGTTGGACGCCTTGCTGATGTCCATCGAAGGACTGCTGGTCTGCATCGTCTCGGCGCTGCCCCGCACACGATAGCGGCCCGTACGAAAGAACTCGTCGAGCACGTCGTTCTCGTTGGTGGCAACGACCAATCGGGCAATCGGGAGCCCCATCTGACGGGCAATATGCCCAGCGAGCACATTGCCGAAATTGCCCGAAGGGACCGAAAAAGAGACGGGACGCGGACCCGTCGAGGCGGTCACTGCAAACCAGGCCTTGAAGTAGTAGACGACCTGAGCCACCACACGCGCCCAGTTGATCGAGTTGACCGAGCCGATCGCAAAACGCTCCTTGAACGCCAGATCACCCGATACCGCCTTGACCATGTCCTGGCAATCGTCAAACACGCCGTCGACCGCAATGTTGAAAATATTGGGATCGGGCAGCGAATACATCTGCGCTGCCTGAAAAGCGCTCATGCGGCCATGAGGCGAGAGCATGAAGACCCGTATGCCCTTGCGCCCGCGCATCGCGTATTCGGCCGCGCTACCGGTGTCGCCCGACGTGGCCCCGAGGATGTTGAGCTCACGCCCGTCTCGGGCGAGGGTGTGCTCGAACAAGCGCCCGAGCAACTGCATCGCGACGTCCTTGAATGCGAGCGTCGGGCCGTTGGAGAGATGCAGCAGGAACAGCCCGTCATTGATCTCGCTGACCGGCGTCACCTCATCGTCGCCGAACACTTCCACGCAGTAAGCCGAGCCCGTCATGGCGGCCAGATCATGAAGCGGCACATCGTCGGCGTAGCGGCTGATGATCGCGCAGGCCAAGGCTGCATAGCTGAGAGGTCGCCATGACTCCAGGGTCGCCGCGTCGATCGCCGGATACGATTCGGGTACGACCAAGCCCCCGTCGGGAGCAAGCCCCCCGAGCAAAATATCGGTAAAGCTCGCAGGCGGCAGCCCGCCTCGGGTCGACAGGTATTTCACGACAGATCTTCCATGCGGATACGGATCACGGGAGCGAGCACGGTCGGCAGCGCCTGGATGCGCACGATCGCCTGATCGACCCGCCCCTCGGTCGCCACATGGGTCAGCAAAATGATGTCGGTCTGACTCTCGCCCTCGGCGGCCTCGCGCTGCAGGGCCGCGTCGATCGAGATCCCGGCATCAGCGAGGATGCGCGTGACATCGGCCAGTACGCCAGCCTGGTCGGCCACGCGAATCCGCATGTAGCTGGCCGTCTCGATTTCGGACATCGGCAGGATTCGCGCGTCGGACATCGCGTCCGGCTGAAAAGCGAGATGGGGGACCCGGTTGCCGGGGTCAGCGGTGAACATGCGCGTCACGTCAACCAGATCGGCGACGACGGCACTCGCGGTAGGCTCCGAACCCGCGCCCTTGCCGTAGTACATCGTGTGCCCGATCGCATCGCCCTTGACCCAGACCGCATTCATGGCGCCCTCCACACTGGCGATCAATCTTCGCTCGGGGATGAGGGTCGGATGGACGCGCAACTCGATGCCTGTGCTGCCGTCGGCAAGCTCGCGACGCCGGGTGATGCCGAGCAGCTTGATCCGATAGCCCAGCTGCTCGGCGTAGCGCATGTCCTCGCTCTGCAGGCCGGTGATGCCCTCTACATGACAGCGGTCGAATTGCATCGGCACACCGAAAGCGATTGCCGAGAGAATGGTCGCCTTGTGGGCCGCATCCACCCCTTCGATATCGAAGGTCGGATCGGCCTCGGCATAACCCAGACGCTGCGCCTCAGCCAGCACCTCGGCAAAAGGCAGACCCCGATCGCGCATCTCGGACAGGATGAAATTGGTCGTGCCGTTGATGATTCCAGCAATCCACTCGATCCGATTGGCCGTCAGCCCCTCGCGCACGGCCTTGATGATCGGTATGCCCCCTGCCACGGCAGCCTCGAAGGCGACCATCACACCCGCGTGAGACGCCGCCTCGAAAATCTGGTTTCCGTGGGTGGCGAGCAGCGCCTTGTTGGCGGTGACGACATGCTTGCCATGAGCTATGGCCTCGAGCAACAGCTCGCGCGCGAGCCCGTAACCCCCGATCAGCTCGATCACGACATCGATCTCGGGATTGCGAACCACCTCAAAGGCATCGCGTGTGAGCGCTACGGAATCACCCACGATCGCGCGCGCACGATCGAGATCGAGATCGGCCACCTGGGTGATGGTGATGCCGCGGCCCGCCCGCCGCATGATTTCGGGCTGGTTGCGCTGCAGGACCTTGAAGGTACCGGCACCGACCGTGCCGATGCCCAGCAAACCCACCCGTATCGCTTGAGCACTCATTTCAGGCATGCCTCCGGCGGTAAGACTCCAGAAACCGCGCGATGCGGCCGATCGCGATCTCCAGGTCATCTCTGGTGGGCAGGAAGACCAGACGCATGTGATCGGTCGAGTGCCAGTGGAAACCCGTGCCCTGGACCACCAGCACGTGCTGCTCCTCGAGCAACTCCAAGGCAAACTGTTCGTCGTCGGCGATCGGGTAGAGCGCCGGATCGAGCCGAGGAAAGAGATAGAGCGCCGCCTGGGGCTTGACGCAACTGACACCGGGAATCGCCGTGATGAGGCGCCAGGCGAGATCGCGCTGGCGGGCCAGACGACCTCCCGGCGAGACCAGTTCATCGATGCTCTGGCGTCCGCCCAAGGCGGTTTGGATCGCGAACTGACCCGGCACATTGGCGCACAGACGCATCGAGGCGAGGATATTCAGCCCCTCGATGTAGTCGGCCGCATGCCGCTTGTCGCCCGACATGATCATCCAACCCGAGCGATAGCCGCAGGCCCGGTAGTTCTTGGACAATCCATTGAAGCTGATGAAGAACACGTCGTCGGCCAGCGATGCGATCGAAGTGTGTCGAGCACCGTCGTACAACACCTTGTCGTAAATCTCGTCGGCAAAGACGATCAGCTGGTGCTCGCGGGCGATCTGCACGAGTGCCGTGAGCATCTCGTCAGGATAGAGCACACCGGTGGGATTGTTGGGGTTGATGATGACGATCGCCCGCGTGCGCTCGGTGATCTGCCTGCGAATATCGTCGAGTGCCGGCAGCCATCCATTGCCCTCGTCGCAGAGGTAGTGCCGGGGCACGCCACCCGCGAGGCTCACCGCCGCGGTCCAGAGCGGATAATCAGGCATGGGGACCAGCACCTCATCGCCATTGTCGAGCAGGCCCTGCATCGACATCACGATCAGCTCCGATGCGCCATTGCCGATGATGATGTCATCGAGTTGCACGCCGGAGATGCCCTTGGTCTGGGCGTAATGCATGATGGCCTTGCGGGCCGCGAACATGCCTTTGGAATCCGAGTAGCCGGACGCATTGGGCAGATTGATGACGACATCGTGCACCACCTCATCGGGCGCCTCAAACCCGAAGGGCGCGAGGTTGCCGATATTGAGCTTCATGATGCGGTGACCCTCCTCCTCGAGCGCACGCGCTCGGGCAAGTACGGGACCGCGAATGTCGTAGCAGACGTTGGCGAGCTTGGCGGATTTGAGGATGGGTTTCATCACGAGGACTCGAGGAGCGGCATGAAACAACACATGGCAGGACCCCTCGGGAGGGGCTTTGAAACATAACCTGATAATGTAGCATTTTCAGATCAGCAAACTGCCCGGGTCCGATGAAGCTCCACGCCGACTCCAGCACGTCTCTCAACACCGTCACGGCTTATGGCCCTGGATTCATCGAGGTGAACCGCGTACGTCACAGGGGAGCCGTACTGCTGCTGCCCGAAGGACCGATCCTGCCCTGGCCAATCGCCTCCCTTGCGGCGCTCGAGGAGGATGCGCTCACGGCGCTGCTCCAGTGGCAACCCGAGGTGGTGCTCCTGGGCACCGGCGACCGGCAACATTTCCTGCACCCTCGACTGATTCGGGGACTGACCGCGCGGGGTGTCGGGGTCGACCCGATGGACACCCGAGCCGCCTGCCGCACCTACAACATCCTCATGGCTGAGGGCCGAAAAGTCCTTGCCGCCCTATTGCCTCCGGAGCAGGACGGCTGAAAGGCTGGGCAACCGGGCCCGCTTCCCACCCACAGCTGCCTTTTCCTACCCAAGCACAGGGGTGGGTCAAGGCGCTGTGATAAGGTAAGGATGCGTCTGGAAGGGAGGAAACGTGATGCTTGAGCCAGGTTCAAAGATTGCTGATTTCACGGCCGAGGGCACGCTCGGCTCAGTTAGCCTGTCGGGTCTGAGTGGCCGCAAGGTCGTCCTCTATTTCTATCCGAAGGACAACACCCCGGGATGCACGAGTGAAGCGGCCGAGTTTCGCGACCTGCACGCCGACTTCGAAGCCGCAGGGGTGACCGTGCTGGGAGTTTCCCGAGACAGCCTGCGCTCTCATCAGGGCTTTCGGGCAAAACTCGAGCTTCCCTTCGACCTGCTTGCCGACACCGATGAAAAACTGTGCGCCGCCTTCGATGTCATCAAGATGAAGAACATGTACGGCAAGCAGGTGCGTGGGATCGAACGCTCGACTTTCCTGATCGGACCCAACGCGACGCTGCTGAAGGCTTGGCGGGGCGTCAAGGTTGCCGGCCATGCCCAGCACGTTCTCGACGCTGCCCGCACAGATTGACAGGACCCCCCGACCGCCATGCCCCTGCCCAAAGCGCCCACAGGACTCGGCTCGAAAGTCATCGACACACCCGCTCCCCCCGGCCCCCGCCGCTCCAGACTCTTGGTCGCAGCAGACTCGCCATCGGAAGCACCTCTCGCGGCATCCGCGAAGGCGGCACCTCTTCCCGCTGCCGTAGATGCAAAAGCGGCTGGCCCGTCCGCGTCCGCGCAGCGAGTGGGCGTCGAGAAAGGTTTGCAGGTTGAGACGCCCGCCGGCCAGGGTACCGAGTCCGGACCGACGGTCATGCCGGCATCCAGGCGTCCAAAACGCAAGGGCCGTGAGGCATCGCCGGTCCAGACAAATCCGAAGCTCTTCGTGCTCGACACCAATGTATTGATGCACGACCCGAGCAGTCTCTTCAGGTTCGCCGAGCACGACATCTTCCTGCCGATGGTCACGCTCGAAGAACTCGACAGCCACAAGAAGGGTATGTCGGAAGTCGCCCGAAATGCCAGGCAGGTCAGCCGTTCGCTGGACAGCCTGTTTGCCGCAGCGTCGGGGGTCTCGCTCCAGGCGGGGCTCAAGCTCGACGCCCTGGGTCATCGGGACGCCTCCGGGAGAGTGTTTTTCCAGACGCAGGCGGTGGCCACCCTTCTGCCCACTTCTCTTCCAGTCGGCAAGGCAGACAATCAGATCCTGGGCGTGGTCAAGGCGCTGCAGGATGAGCAACCGGGGCGCGAGATCGTTTTGGTGTCGAAAGACATCAACATGCGGATCAAGGCGCACGCCCTGGGCCTGCCGGCCGAGGACTACTTCAATGACCAGGTCCTCGAAGACACCGATTTGCTTTACTCCGGCATTCTGCAGTTACCTGCCGATTTCTGGAGCGGGCACGGTGAGGGGGTCGAGTCCTGGCAGCAGAACGGCTACACGCTTTACCGCATCAGCGGACCGCTGGTCGGCAAGCTGACGATCAATCAGTTTGTGTATCTGGAGGGCGAGTTGCCGCTCCTCGCGCGCGTGCGCGAGATCATGGGCAATACCGCCGTGCTCCAGACCCTTCGCGACCACAGTCATCCCAGGCATGCGGTCTGGGGCGTGGGGGCGCGCAACCGTGAGCAGAACTTCGCGCTCAATCTTCTGCTCGACCCTGAGATCGACTTCGTCACCCTGCTCGGCCAGGCGGGCACCGGCAAGACGCTCCTCACCCTTGCTGCGGGACTGGTTCAGGTGCTCGAGACCCGCCGCTACAGCGAGATCATCGTCACACGCGCAACCGTGCCCGTCGGCGATGACATCGGCTACCTGCCCGGGACGGAAGAGGAAAAGATGCAGCCGTGGATGGGAGCCCTTCAGGACAATCTCGAAGTGTTGATGGGCGCGGATGCTACGGGCGGCGAATGGGGACGCTCAGCCTCCACCGAACTGGTGCGCAGCAAGATCCGCATCAAGTCGCTGTCCTTCATGCGCGGTCGCACCTTCATCAACAAGTTCCTCATCATCGACGAAGCGCAGAACCTCACGCCCAAGCAGATCAAGACCCTCATCACGCGTGCTGGAAACGGCACCAAGGTGGTGTGCCTCGGTAATATCGCCCAGATCGACACGCCCTACCTGACCGAGGGCTCCTCGGGGCTGACTTACGTCGTCGATCGTTTCAAGGGGTGGCCGCACTCAGGCCACATCACCCTGCAGCGCGGAGAGCGCTCGCGGCTCGCTGATTTCGCAGCCGAGGCACTGTAGCGATACGGGTAACTCGGACGCAGGCAGCAGACCTGTCGCAGGTTTCTCCCAGCGTCAGCTACGCCCCGCCCGAGGCATGGTTCTCGAACTTGGTGTAAGCGCCCATGAAGGTGAGTCGCACCGTGCCGATCGGGCCATTGCGCTGCTTGCCGATGATGATTTCGGCTGTGCCCTTGTCGGGAGAATCCTTGTTATAGACCTCGTCCCGATAGATGAAGATGATCACATCGGCATCCTGCTCGATCGCGCCCGATTCCCGGAGATCCGACATCACTGGACGCTTGTTGGGACGCTGCTCGAGCGAACGATTGAGCTGGGACAGTGCGATGACCGGACAGTCGAGTTCCTTCGCGAGGGCCTTGAGCGACCGGGAAATTTCCGAAATTTCGGTTGCCCGGTTCTCGCCCGAGGAAGAGGCTGACATCAGCTGCAGGTAGTCGACGATGATCAAGCCGAGCTTGCCGCACTGGCGGGCCAGCCGCCGGGCACGAGCACGCAGGTCGAGCGAATTGAGCGCTGGGCTCTCATCGATATGAAGCGGGGCATCCTGCATTTTCGAGATCGCACTGGTGAGCCGCGGCCAGTCGTCGTCGACAAGACGGCCCGTGCGCACCCGCTGCTGATCGAGCCGACCGGCCGAGCACAGCATTCTCATGGCCAGCTGAGTCGCGCCCATCTCCATGCTGAACACCGCAACAGGCAACTGCTGCTCCATCGCAACGTGTTCGCCGATGTTGAGGGCCAGACTGGTCTTGCCCATTGAGGGGCGTCCCGCGACGATGATCAGATCACCGGGCTGCATGCCCGAGGTCATGCGGTCGAGATCGACAAACCCTGTCGGAACACCCGTCACATCATTGGGATTGTCCTGATTGTAGAGCTCGTCGATCCGCTCGACCACCTTGCCCAACAGGTCCTGAAGCGGCTGAAAACCAGTCTGCCCACGGGCGCCCTCCTCGGCGATCCGAAAAATCTTGCTCTCGGCCTCGTCGAGGAGTTCCTTGGTGTCGCGCCCCTGGGGATTGAGGGCCGAGGTCGCAATCTCGTCAGAGCTTGACACCAGACGGCGCAGAATAGACCGGTCGCGCACGATCTCGGCGTAGCGGCGGATATTGGCCGCAGAAGGTGTCTCGGTCGCGAGCGAGGACAGGTAGGCCAGCCCACCGGCCTCATCAGACACGCCGTTGGTCTGCAGCGCCTCAAGCACGGTCAGCACGTCGGCCGGCTGAGTCCGCTCGATCATGCGGGCGATCTGACGCCAGATCAGTCTGTGATCATGGCGGTAGAAGTTTTCTTCCCGCAGCAGGTCGGCCACGCGATCAAAGGCAGAATTGTCGAGCAGCAGGCCGCCCAGCACCGCCTGCTCCGCTTCGATCGAGTGCGGAGGAACGCGCAGTGCGGCGATCTCTGGATCAGACATCATCAAGGCCGAAAAAAGAACAACCCCACCGAACGCCTGAGCACGATCCTGAGATCGCGAGGGGCGAGGCGGGGTACATGACCCGAGCGCGGTCCGGCGTCAGGCGGGTTCAGCCAGTACCGAGACCGTGATCTCGACCACGATGTCGTGGTGCAGCGCGATCTCCAGCTTGTGATCGCCAATGATCTTCAGCGGACCGGACGGCATCCGAACCATCGAGCGTGCAACCTCAAAACCGTCCCGAGTGAGTCCCTCGGCGACATCGAAATGGGTGACCGAACCGAATAGCCGGCCGTCCACGCCAGCCTTGACCGTGGTCTTCCAGGTGTAGCCTGAAAGACGCTCGCCAAGCGATCGCGCAGCGCCCAGCCTGTCAGACTGAATCTTTTCGAGCTCGGCCCTACGCGCTTCGAACTCCTTGAGCGCGGAACTCGTGGCACGGCGCGCCTTGCCCTGGGGGATGAGATAATTGCGCGCATAGCCGTCCTTGACGCGCACGACGTCGCCGAGCATGCCCAGATTGACGACGCGCTCCAGCAGGATGATCTGCATGTTTCGCCTCTTCAGTGATTGTCGGTGAAGGGGAGCAGCGCGAGGAACCGCGCACGCTTGATTGCCTCGCCCAGTTGGCGCTGGTAGCCCGCGCGCGTACCGGTGAGACGAGCGGGAATGATCTTGCCAGTTTCAGTGATGAAATCCTTCAGCGTATCGACATCCTTGTAGTCGATCCACTCAGCCTTTTCAGCTGTGAAACGGCAGAACTTGCGACGCTTGAAGAGCGCGCTCTGCGAATTGCGGCGGACTTTCTTGTCCTTGACACCACGACGCATGACCATGATGAAAACCTCGGATGAATGATTCGTTCGTTAAGTGCGGCAGCCCGAAGGCCGAGCCTTGTCAGTGGGAGGGCGCATCCAGCAGGACAAATCGGGTCACATGAAGGCGCAGAGCTCTTGACCCCTTGCGCCGGGGCGCGAGAAAGCCCTGAGCCAGAATGCGCGCGCCGAGCGGCAATCTATCGAGGTGCTCGGCCTGATCCCCTGCAAAGCGCACAGCAAGCTCAAACTCGACCTGCCGCTCATGTCCCGCCTCATGCTGAATCGACTCGTGCGCGAGTACGGCATCGATCACGGCAATGCCGGCCGGCGTGAAGCGCAGAGGCTCACGGCCGCTCAACCTAGCCCGTATCGACACGCTCAGTGACTCGTGCTCAGCCAAGACACGCGCGCGACGCTCAGGCGCCCTGAGCCATGTCGGCCGGCTGGGCCGACGCAGGAGCGGGCGCGGAATCACCCGACACCTTGCGAGCCTCCTCGCGCTGAATCTGCTTCCACATGGGCGACGGACCGGTGTGAGCACGCTTCATCGCAATCGTCAGATGCCGCAGCACAGCGTCGTTAAATCGGAACGCATGCTCCAGTTCGTCGAGCACGGGCTTGCCACATTCGATGTTGAGCAGGACGTAATGGGCCTTTCCCATTTTTTCGATCGGGTAGGCCAACTGGCGGCGACCCCAGTCCTCGACGCGATGGATCATGCCCTGTTGAGCCTCGATCATCGCCTTGTAACGATCAATCATGGCTGGGACCTGCTCGCTCTGATCGGGGTGAACGATCAGCACGATCTCATAGTGACGCATTGATACTCCTTGTTATGCTGGGAAGCGAAACTCAGCCGCGATGGTTCGAATGCCTTCGCGAAATCGAGACCCGCAACAGTCACCGGAAAGCGTCCGGGCCGCCCCCTGGACAAGACGCACGCCTACGCAGATCGGCTGAACCCTCCCGCATGAATATCTCGCGCGGAATGAGCACACCCGATACTGCGATCGAAAGCGAGCGAGGCGGCCGCCGACCCGAAGCGTCAAAGTAGGCCGTGCGGCAGGGAATCTGAAATAATAGCGTTGTTCAGGCCTCCGGGCAAATCCTAATGACGTTTCGAGCGAAGGTTTGGCCATGTACGAATCAGACATCACCCGTTTTCTGCGCGAATTGAAAGACGCGCGACCGCAGCTTGAGGACGAGCAGCGCAGCAATCGTTCGACCTGGTGGGACCGCCCCCAGAATCCCGAAGCCAACCGCCAGTTCAGGCAGTCGCACGTGCCGCAGCGTCCGTACGTTTACTCGACCGAATCCTGAACGTGACCGAGATCGATGCCGCGCAGCCGCCACAGTCAGGTGAGCCGCTCGAGCTCAAGATAATCGCCCGCCTGTATGGCGAACCGCTGGACCGGCTGCCCCAGGATCTGTTCATACCGCCGGACGCTCTGGAAGTCTATCTCGAGACCTTCGAGGGGCCGCTCGACCTGCTGCTCTACCTGATCCGAAAGCAGAACTTCAACATTCTCGATATCCCGATGGCCGAGGTCACCCGCCAGTACCTTGACTACATCGAATCCATCCGCAATCGCGATCTGGAGCTGGCAGCGGACTACCTGCTGATGGCGGCCCTGCTGGTCGACATCAAGGCCCGAATGCTGCTGCCGGTCCGAAAAAGCGACACGGACGAGCCCGCACAGGACCCGCGCGCCGAGCTCGCCCGAAGGCTGATCGAGTACGAGACCATGAAGCATGCCGCCCAGCGTCTGGACGCGCTGCCGCAGTCGGGGCGGGATTTCATTGCCTCGGCGGTCTCGAGGGAGACCAGCGACGTCATCCGGCTACCGACCGTACGCCCTGAAGACCTGCGCGCCGCCTGGGCCGACATCCTGCGACGCGCCAGTCTGGTTCAACACCATCAGATCACCCGTGAGCGACTGTCGGTTCGCGACTTCATGACGCGCGTGCTGAGACGGCTTCAAAATGCGCGCTTCCTCGAGTTCGAGGAGTTGTTCGAGACCGATCGGGGTGTGTCAGTCGTGGTGGTTACGTTTGTCGCGCTGCTCGAACTCTCCCGCGAGTCGCTGGTTGAGATCACCCAGGCTGAAGCCTATGCGCCGATTTACGTGCGACTCGCCTATCAGCCGAGCTGAACGGCCATGCTGAGCCAACACAACGTCAGCTTGCGCGCGCTGAATAGTTTCGGAGTCCAGGCGCAAGCGAGGCGGGTCGTGTTCGTCAGGAATAACGCTGATTTGACGCGCGCAATCGATTCACTGGCCGGGGAACGACTCCGGCTGATCCTGGGCGCAGGCAGCAATATTCTGTTCGTGGGTGACTTCGATGGTGCGATCCTGCAGGTGGGCCTGCGCGGCAGGCGGGTGCTGGGGGCATGGGCCGACAGCGCCGGCCAGATCGGGACGACCCGACCTGACGAGCCTGCGGCACAGGACAGTCAATCGCAGGGCGACGTGATCGTCGAAGCCCAGGCCGGGGAGCCTTGGCACGAATTTGTCCAGTGGACGCTCGGATTGGGTCTCTATGGGCTGGAGAATCTGTCGCTGATTCCGGGTACGGTCGGAGCCGCCCCGATGCAAAACATCGGCGCCTACGGGGTGGAATTGAGCGACTGCTTCGATAGCCTGACGGCAATCGATCTCGACACCGGGGACGAACAGTGCTTCAGCTTGGCCGATTGCGGGTTTGGCTACCGGAATAGTCTGTTCAAGCGCCCCGATTCGCCTTGGCTGATACGAGCGGTACGGTTTCGACTCACGCGCCTGCCGCGCGTGAGGCTGGCTTATGCCGATCTGAGCGCGCGTCTCGACCCGGCGAGCGCCCGCCCCGAGGACGTCGCTCGGGAAGTGATCGCGATTCGCCGACACAAGCTTCCCGACCCGGCAGTACTGGGCAATGCCGGGAGCTTTTTCCGCAACCCGGAGTTACCCGCCGAAACAGTGGCGAGGCTACAGAGCCAGCACCATGGGCTCCCCGTTTACTCAACCCACCGGCAAGAGCTCAGGAAAATCGCAGCGGGCTGGCTGATCGACCAGTGCGGCTGGAGAGGCGTACGCCAGGGCGATGCGGGCGTGCACGAGCAACACGCGTTGGTGCTGGTCAATCACGGGCAGGCAACCGGAGCAGAGATCCTGACCCTCGCGCAGGCGATCCAGCGGTCGGTGTTGGAGCGCTTCGGCATCATGCTGGAGCCCGAGCCCAGGATTGTCGCGGCGGACGACTCTGCCACGGCAATGCTGCCGATCGGGGCTCACCTGCGCTCGGGCTCTCGCTTCTCCCGGATGTAGTCACCATCGATGATCGTCTCGCCAGAGCGCGAATCCGCGCGGTGAGCGCCCGCCACCGTCTGGGCATTCATGTCAGCTGGGCCCGCTCCGGGTGCGCCACGCGCAGCATCGGCGCGGGCGGCGGCGAGACGCTCCTCGGCGGTCTTGAGCGTGTCCTTGAGTTGACGGCGCAGGCCTCGTGTGCGCCACCAAATCCAGCCTCCGGCCACGGCGCCGACAACGAGCAGCCCCGCAAACATGAACACCGATAGGAAGAGACCGGCTACCAGTGCGGCCACGCCGAGCGTCACAGCCACGAACTTGGCGATCGGACCACTCTCGCGACCGACCTTGCCTTCGATCCGAAACTGAAAATGCCTGCCTTTGGAAGGGTCCTGCTGCTCCACGAACCACCTCGCGTGAGAATGATCGGATCCGGTTTTGGCCTGAGCCCCCGTCCATCCGATACAGTTGTTACGAATCCTGCTCCATGATACCGGCCCCAATCACCAAAAATTGATATCCGCCGACGATCAGGGCCATTGACTGGTTCTCAGGCTGACGGGCGTCACCCCTCTTTCCTCTGCGTTGACTAAGCTTTCCCGTTCGAAAGCGGAAGGGGCTGGAGAGGATGATGCAGAATGGCTGGTGGATGATGGTCTGCGATGCGGCACGTGCTCGGGTGTTCAAGGCCCCCGAGCTTGGTGCGCGAATGAGCGAGGTCGATGACTGGATCGAACCCGCAGGCCGCGTGAGTGGCTGCGAACTCGAGACCGACCGACCGGGGCGTGGGATGGATCGCGCTCGAGGGGGCAGACACGCCATGGATCCACCGACCGACCCTCACGACAAGGTCGAGGCAATGTTTGCGCGGACGGTCGCTGAGCGTCTGAGCGCGGCGCATCAGGCTGGACGATTCAGTCAACTCGCCCTGATTGCGCCACCCGCAATGTGAGGGCGCTTGCGCAGCGCCCTTAGCAGGGACTGTTCGCGATGCTGCAGTTTCGACTGGGATCGCGACCTGACCGCTCATAGCCCGCGCGACATCGAGGCCCATTTGGCGCGAGAACGGGCGGCTCGCCTCGAATACGCGGCACCGAAGCGACCACGCTCGCCCTGAGCCGTCTTGCTGGCCAACAAGACGGTCGCGTCGCCCCAGGCCGCCTGGCCTCACCCCCAATCGGAAGTCCCAGAGGCGGCCAGAGGAATCGTTCTGCATGCCATCATCTCGGATTTACCCAGTCCTTCGAGGTGACCCGGAATGCTGTTCGTACTTTCGCCGGCCAAGACGCTGGACTTTGAGTCTCCACTACCCGCCATCCAGGCGAGCACCGCCCGGTTTTTGCCACAAGCGCAGACGCTCATCCACCGCTTGCAGGAACTGGATGTTGCCGAGATTGCCCGATTGATGGATCTGAGTCCCGCTCTCGGCGAACTCAACCACGAACGGTACAAGCACTGGGCGACCCGCCATGACGCTCGATCGGCGCGCCCTTGCGTGCTGGCCTTCGCGGGCGATGTCTATGAGGGCCTGTCTGCCCAAACGCTAGCGCCCGACTCACTCTCCTGGGCACAGCAGCATCTGCGGATACTGTCCGGACTCTATGGCGTGCTGCGGCCGCTGGACCGCATTCGCCCCTACCGGCTGGAGATGGGCACGCGGCTCAACAATGAACGGGGCCGGGACCTTTATGCATTCTGGGGCGATCAGCTTGCGGGCGCACTGGCCAGCGAACTGAAGACTCAGGCGGAGCCCGTCCTGGTGAACCTTGCCTCGATCGAATATTTCAAAGCGGTGCCCGTCAAGGCGCTCGCGCATCGAGTCATTCAACCGGTTTTTCAGGAGGAACGGGGAGGCGAATGGAAAATCATCAGCTTCATGGCCAAGCGCGCCCGAGGCCTGATGGCGAGGTACGCCATAGAGGCGCGTATCGACCGACCCGATGAACTGCGGGGTTTTGACCGTGAAGGCTATCGATTCGACCCGAAGGCCTCCTGCGGAGACACCTGGGTCTTCCGCAGGGCCACCCAGTAGCGCAACCGACTCGCGCCATCTGGGGGCACACCCGACCTGCATGCCAGGCCGGGAAAACGCGCGCGACTCACCCCTTGAGGTGCGCGCCGACGAGTTTGGTCATCTCAAACATGTTGACCTGCGCCTTGCCGAATACTTTCTTCAGCTTGTCGTCGGCATTGATCAGGCGCTTGTTGGTCGCGTCCTGCAGCTTGGCTTTCTTGATGTAGTCCCACATACGCTTGACCACCTCGGTACGCGGCAGGGGGTCTTTGCCCACTACCGCAGCCAAATCGGCACTGGGGGTCAGGGGCTTCATGAAGGCCGCGTTAGGGGTGCGCGCGGGGGCCTTGGCTGCAGCTTTAGCAGCCGCGGGCTTCTTGGCGGGGGCCTTTGCAGCAGCAGCCTTGGCGGCGGGCTTTTTCGCGGCTGCAGCTTTTTTCGCGGGGGCTTTGGCTGCAGCGGGTTTCTTGGCGGCCTTGGTGGCAGTTGCCATGTCCGATTCTCCTGTGTCGAATCCGGTGATTGTGTCAGGTTTGGCGAATCGGGAGCATGCTGCAGAAGACAACGATTCGCGTGAAGCGAAGCATGACTGATAAAACGACTTCCGCCAATACCTGATCCATGCGGACGCGGTCAATGTTGTATCAGGGTCGCACCGCCCGGGCTCAGGCTGCCTCGCCCTCTCGCTGGGCGCGGCGCCGCTCGTTTTCCTTCAGATGCCGCTTGCGCAAGCGGATCGACTTGGGCGTCACCTCGACGAGTTCATCCTCGGCGATGAATTCCACCGCACGCTCAAGTGTCAACTCGATCGGCGGCGTGAGCTGAATATTTTCGTCCTTGCCGGACGCACGTACGTTGGTGAGCTTCTTCTCTCGAATCGGATTGACGACCAGGTCGTTGTCACGCGTGTGAATGCCGATCACCATGCCCTCATAAACCGGATCGTTGGGCTTGACAAACATCCGGCCCCGGTCTTGCAGTTTCCAGAGTGCATAAGTGACGGCCCCACCGTCGTCCTGGGAGATCAACACTCCATTGCGGCGCGCTTCGATTTCTCCCGACCACGGACCATAATCGTCGAAGACATGGCTCGCAATCCCGGTGCCTCGAGTCAGATTCAAGAACTCGGAATGAAAGCCGATCAAACCGCGGGCGGGTACGCGGTAGTCCAGACGAACCCTGCCCTTGCCATCCGGATCCATCCCCATCAATTCGGCTCGGCGGCGTCCGAGTTGCTCCATGACCGCGCCCTGATGGGAATCCTCGAGATCCATGGTGAGGATCTCATAGGGCTCGAAACGCTCGCCGTCCACGACCCGAATCCGCGGCTTGGGACGCGACACGGCAAGTTCATAACCCTCGCGGCGCATGTTCTCGATCAGGATGGTCAGATGCAACTCACCCCGGCCCGAAACGACAAAAGTATCCGAATCCGCGGTGAATTCGACTCGCAAGGCCACATTGCTCTTCAACTCCCGCTCCAGTCGCTCGCGCAACTGCCGGCTCGTCACGAATTTCCCTTCTCGCCCAGCCATCGGCGACGTGTTGACCAGAAACTCCATGGTCATCGTCGGTTCGTCGACTGACAGCATCGGCAGCGCCTCAGGCGTCGCAGGGTCACAAACCGTTGTGCCGATCCCGAGTTCGTCGATGCCGTTGATCGCGATGATGTCACCCGCCTCGGCTTGTTCGACCAGCACCCGCTCGAGCCCTCGAAACCGCAAGACCTGGTTGATCTTCCCACTCATCGGAGCGAGACCGCCGGCGGCAGGGTCGCCCGCGAGCAGGGTGACCGTCTGGCCCGCACGGATGCGACCGCGATTGATCCGCCCGATGCCAATCTTGCCGACGTAACTCGAATAGTCGAGCGCCGAGATCTGCAACTGCAGCGGGCCATCAGGGTTGTCGGCGCGGGCTGGTACATGCCTGAGAATCGCCTCGAACAGCGGGCGCATCGTCGAGCGCGCCCCGGCCGAAGCGTCCTCCGCCTGTACATCGAGCCCGGCCGAGCCGCCCGAGTCCTGCGCAGCGGCCATTGCCGCGGGCAGATCCCGCAGATGCTCCAACGCATAGCCCTGGATCGCCGAGGCGTACACCACCGGGAAATCGAGTTGCTCCTCGGTCGCACCGAGCCGATCGAAAAGATCAAAAGTCTGACTGACCACCCAATCCGGCCGAGCGCCTGGTCGATCGATCTTGTTGACCACCACGATCGGTCGCAATCCGAGGGCGAGCGCCTTGCGCGTGACAAATCGCGTCTGCGGCATCGGCCCCTCAACCGCATCGACCAGAAGCAGCACCCCATCGACCATTGACAGCGCGCGCTCGACTTCGCCCCCGAAATCGGCGTGACCAGGCGTATCGACGATGTTGATCCGGGTGCCGCGATAGTCGACCGCACAATTCTTGGCAAGGATCGTGATCCCACGCTCGCGCTCGAGATCGTTGCTGTCCATGACGCGCTCGGCCACCTGCTGATTCGCCCGAAAGGTACCCGACTGGCGCAACAACTGATCCACCAGAGTGGTCTTGCCGTGATCAACGTGCGCGATGATCGCGACATTACGAATGGCATCTGTCATTGGGGGCGTTCCTGGTCCTGGGTCGAGATCAATCGGAGTGGCGCGATCACGCCGTCATCAAGGGTGGCCAGTCCAAGCAGCACAATTGGACTGGGCGGGCAATCGCGCCGGCCGTAGACGCAGACTGTCAGACAATCCTCGGCAGCATTCGAGCCGGCGGGCAGCGGGATCGTCCGAGGCCTCAGACGAAGGCGCTGACCCGCCATGAAGCGTCGCGCCCGCTCTTCGTCGAGTTCGATCCGCTCAAACGACTCCAGTAACGATTCGACCGGAAGAATGTGTCGAAGACGTTGCGAGTCTTCGAGCGACTCGAGTTCATCGAGCGTGACTGCCCCCTGCCCGAGCGACAAGCCGCCAGCCGCCTCGCGCCTGAGATCGGACAGCCAGGCACCGCACCCCAGCGTACGGCCAATATCCTCGGCGAGAACCCGGATATAGGTACCCTTGCTGCAGGTGACCCGAAGCGTCATCCTAGGACCCTCAAACTCCAGAAGGTCCAACGCGTGGATGATGACGCTGCGCGCGGGACGCTCGACCGTCGTACCGGCCCGCGCCAACTCGTACAGCGGTCTCCCCTTGTATTTGAGTGCCGAGTGCATGGGCGGGATCTGCTGAATCGGACCAACAAACCTGCGCAGCACATCGTCGATCGCGCCCTGGCAAGGTCGTGGCGCTTCGGTGTCGCTGATCTCCCCCTCGGCATCGCTTGTCGTACTGGTCTGCCCGAGCATCAAGGTGGCGAGATAGGTCTTGTCGGCCTGGAGGGCATGATTTGCGAATTTCGTCGCCTCACCCAGCAAAATGGGCAAGAGCCCGCTCGCCATCGGGTCGAGCGTACCGCCATGTCCGGCCTTGGCCGCGCCCATCAGACGGCGGACGGCCAGCATCGAGTGGTTGGAACTCAGCCCCCTGGGCTTGTCCAGCAGAAGGACGCCATCAAGGGGGGCACCGCGCCGACGACGCCTTCCACCCTCGGCAGGTCGCCCGTCGAGCGCCTGCCGGTCAGTTGAACGGTTGTTCACTCGTCGGCCTGACGCCGATTGGCCTGAGCAATCAGACGATCCATCTCCAGGCCACGAAGCACGGACTGATCGACGGCAAACCGCAATTCCGGCGCAGTATGGATGCGTAGGAGCCGCCCGATTCGCCCACGCAGGAAGCCAGCGGCTCGTCGCAGCGTCGCCAGGCTCGCCTCGACGGTAGCTTCGTCGTCTGGAAACACCGTGAGGTACACCGTCGCATACGCATAATCGGGCGTAAGCTCGACCGCGGTCAGGGTGACCAGCCCAGGCGGAGCGTCCTTGAGATCGGCCCGAATCAACCCGGCCAGCTCGTGATGGATCTGCTCGGCGACCCGCACACTGCGGGCCGGAGCACTGCCACCAGAACGGTGTCGGCTTGTCATGGTCATGCGGCGCACACAGCTCAGAGCGAGCGCGCCACCTCCTTCACCTCAAAGACTTCGAGCTGGTCGTTTTCCTTGATGTCGTCGTGGCCGCGCAGAGACAGGCCGCACTCGAAACCTTCCTTGACCTCACGAACATCGTCCTTGAAGCGCTTGAGTGAATCGAGCTCACCCGTCCAGATGACGGTGTTGTCCCGCAGCAGCCGTATCTTGGCACCGCGCCGAACGAGCCCCTCGAGGACCATGCAACCGGCAATCGTGCCGACCTTCGAGACGCGGAAAATCTGACGGATCTCAACCAGACCGAGGGTCTCTTCCTTCTGCTCAGGCGCCAGCATGCCTGACATCGCAGCCTTCACCTCATCGACTGCATCATAGATGATGTTGTAGTAGCGGATGTCGACGCCGTTGGCCTCGGCCAGGCGCTTGGCCTGTTGATCGGCACGAACGTTGAACCCGATGATGACGGCCTTGGAGGCGAGCGCGAGGTTGACATCCGATTCGGTGATGCCGCCCACAGCCTGATGCACGACCTGAACCTTGACCTCGTCGGTGCTCAGCTTCTGCATGGCGTGAGCAAGCGCCTCCTGAGAACCCTGAACGTCCGACTTGATGATCAGCGCCAAGGTCTGGGTCTCGCCCTCAGCCATTTGCTCAAGCATGTTCTCCAGCTTGGCCGCCTGACGCTTGGCAAGCTTGACGTCTCGGAACTTGCCCTGCCGGAACAGGGCAATCTCGCGCGCCTTGCGCTCATCGCCGAGGACGATCACCTCTTCGCCCGCAGGAGGGACCTCGGCCAATCCCTGGATCTCGACCGGAATAGAAGGGCCGGCCTCGGCGACCGGTCGCCCCATCTCATCGAGCATCGCCCGAACCCGACCGAATGCCGATCCAGCGAGTACCACATCACCGCGCTTGAGCGTGCCGGACTGAACCAGGACGGTGGCAACAGGACCTCGTCCCTTGTCGAGTCTGGCCTCGATCACGAGGCCCTTGGCTGCCCCATCGCGGATCGCCTTGAGCTCCAGCACCTCGGCCTGAAGCAAGACGTTTTCCAACAACTCGTCCATACCCTGACCGGTCTTGGCCGAGACGGGAACCACCGGCACATCACCGCCGTACTCTTCGGGGACGACCTCATTGGCCACCAATTCCTGCTTGACCCGCTCAGGGTTGGCCTCGGCCTTGTCGATCTTGTTCATGGCGACGACCACGGGCACCTTGGCGGCGCGCGCGTGGCGTATCGCCTCGATCGTCTGGGGCATGACGCCGTCATCGGCCGCCACCACGAGAATGACAATGTCGGTCGCCTTGGCGCCCCGGGCACGCATCGCAGTGAAGGCCTCGTGACCGGGCGTATCGAGAAATGTGATGACACCGCGCGGCGTCTCGACGTGATAGGCGCCGATGTGCTGGGTGATCCCGCCGGCCTCACCCGCTGCAACCTTGGCACGACGAACGTAGTCGAGGAGCGAGGTCTTGCCATGGTCGACGTGACCCATCACCGTGACAACCGGGGGCCGGTCGAGCTGCTCCGCAGTACTGTCACCGGCCGCCTCAAGGAAAGCCTCGGGATCGTCGAGTTTGGCCGCAATTGCGGCGTGCCCCATCTCCTCGACGACGATCATTGCAGTGTCCTGGTCGAGCACTTGGTTGATCGTGACCATCTGGCCCAGTTTCATCAGGTGCTTGATCACTTCCGCAGCCTTGACCGACATCTTGTGCGCCAGGTCGGCCACTGTAATCGTCTCGGGGACATGCACCTCGCGGACCACCTGCTCGACAGGTATCGGAGCCGCCTGAGTCTCATGGCCTCCACGGTCGCGACCGCGTCCTGCCCCGCCCCGCGTGCGCCAGCCGCCACTGCCACCGGTCGAATCGCCCCGGGTCTTGATCGCCCGCTTCTTCGCGGCCTCCTCCGACCAAGTCGAGGAAAGCTTCTCGGACTTGACATGCTTCTTGGTCGCATCGGTCGCTGCGGGCGTGGCGCCGGCGGGCTTGGGCGCGGGCGCGCCGGATCGGTGCAAGGTGCCTTTGACGCCCGCTTTAACGCCACCTGGCTGAGCCTGGGCAGCAGGGGCCTGGACGGCTGGCGTCGCTGAAGGAGCGGGCACAGGTGCAGGTGCAAGGACCGGCGCGGGCGCGGGCGTTGGGGCCGGACGGCGCGCCGCGCTCATCAGACGGTTGATTTCGGCGACCTCGGCCTCGGCCCGACGGCGTGCATCAGCGCGCACGCGCGCCTCCGCGTCAGCCGCACGACGCGCGTCGCTCGCCGCTCGCGCGGCAGCGGCAGCCTGGGCTTCGGCCAAGGCCCGGGCGGACTCCTCAGCCTGGGCGGCCACACGCAGCGCCTCCAGCTGTTCGATCTCGAGCCGACGGGCAGCTTCTTCATCGGCGCGCCGCCTCGCCACATTTTCGGTCGTGAGCCGCTGCTGCTCGAGGAGCGCCTGAGTCTCGAGGCGCGCCGCTTCCTCTGCAACACGTTCGGCCTGCAGACGCTCCTCCTCAAGCCTCGCCTGCTTGGCCTGAAGCTCTGCGGCCTGTCGCTCGAGCAAGCTCTGCTGGCGCGCATCCTCCTCGTCGCGTGCGCGACGCTCGGCCTCATCGATCACCGACACGGCCGGGCTATCCTGGAGCGCCTCGGCCGGGACGCCCACCACGGCCTCTTCCTCACGCTTGACGAATACGCGCTTCTTGCGCACTTCTACCTGTATGGTCCGCGCCTTACCGGTAGCGTCGGCCTGCTTGATCTCCGAGGTTTGCTTGCGCGTCAAGGTGATCTTGCGCTTTTGCGCCTCTTCGGCGCCTCCGTGAGCGCGCCTGAGGGAACTCAGCAGGCGCTGCTTGTCGGATTCGGTCACCTCATCTTGACCGGAACGCTTCTCGACTCCAGCCGACTTGAACTGCTCGAGCAGCATGTCGACCGGCATTTTGAGATCGGCTGCAAATGATTCGACGTTGGTGCTTGTCATGTCCTTACCTTCCCGCACCGGCTTGCCACCGGCTCCGCACTTTGTTCCAGGCCCTGGGCGAGGGGCGCGATGATACCGATCGGGTTCAAGCCTGCTCGCTCGCGAACCAGTGAGCCCGTGCCGCCACGATCAGCTCGCGAGCCCTAGCATCATCGATCCCCGACACTTCGGTCAGCTCATCAACCGCAAGCTCCGCAAGCTCGTCGCGGGTATGGATGCCCGCATCAGCCAGCCGGGCGGCCAGATCGCGATCCATCCCCTCAAGTGAGAGCAAGTCCTGAGAAGCAGTGCCGATTTTCTCTTCGGTAACGATCGCCTCGGTCAGCAGCACATTGCGGGCACGATCCCGAAGTTCGTTGACGGTATCCTCGTCGAAGGCCGAGATCTCAAGCATCTCGTTGATCGGAACGTAGGCAACCTCCTCGAGCGTGGTGAAGCCTTCCTCGATCAGAATGTCAGCAACCTCCTGATCGACGTCGAGCCGCTCCATGAAGAGGGATCTAATGCCCGAGCGCTCCTGCTCGGATTTGCGCTGCGATTCCTCGCGGGTCATGATGTTGATCTGCCAGCCGGTGAGGTCAGAAGCCAGCCGGACGTTGCGCCCGCCGGTGCCGATTGCCAGAGCAAGATTGTCTTCGTCTACGACGACATCCATCGCGTGCTTGTCCTCGTCAACGACAATCGATGAAACATTGGCCGGGGCCAACGCACCGATCACGAACTGCGCAGGGTCCTCGGACCAGAGCACGATGTCCACACGCTCTCCGGCAAGCTCGCCCGTAACCGCCTGGACGCGCGAACCCCTCACGCCCACACAAGTCCCAATCGGATCGATGCGACGGTCGCTGGTGTGCACCGCGATCTTCGCTCGCACGCCCGGATCACGCGCCGCAGCCTTGATCTGAAGCAGCCCCTGCTCGATCTCCGGAACCTCATTGGTAAACAGATGGCGAATGAAATCCGGTGCGGTGCGCGACAGGATCAACTGCGGCCCACGCCCTTCGCGGTTGGCGCGCAGCACCAGCGAACGCACCCGGTCACCGACGCGAAGGTTTTCCTTGGGGATCATCTGATCCCTGGGCAGCCTCGCCTCGAGCTTGCCAGCCTCGATCACTGCACCCTCCCGGTCGATACGCTTGACCGTTCCGGACATGATCGGCTCGTCGCGAGCCAGAAAGTCATCGATGATCTGTTCGCGCTCGGCATCACGGATACGCTGCAGGATCACCTGCTTGGCAGCCTGCGCACCGATCCGCCCAAGCTCGACCGCCTCGAGTTCCTCCTCGATATGGTCGCCGACCTGAACATCGGCCACGTGCTTGCGAGCCTCCGACAGGATCACCTGGATGTCGTGATCCTCAAGCTCGCCGTCGGGCACCACCTGCCAGCGCCTGAAGGCCTCATAGTCGCCACTCAGCCGGTCAATGGTGACTCGAACATCGACCTCGTCGGTGAAGCGCTTTTTCGTGGCAGACGCGAGCGCACTTTCCAGCGCCGCGAAGACCACCTCGCGAGCGACGTTCTTTTCGCGCGCCAGCGCGTCAACCAGCAACAAAACCTCTCGGCTCATGCTTTCGCTCCTAAAACTTGACCCAAGGCACCAGACGTGCCCGCTCGATCTCTTCGAGCCTGAAAACCAGTTTGCGGACCGCGACGGCCTCATCGGCAGAAGCCGATTTGGGCGCCCCGCGGGAAGGCGATCGCGGCGGCGGCTTGGTCCGCGCCGGCCGACCCCGAACAGCGGGCGAAACCGTCCCGACCGCAGGCGCAGCGACCAACTCGAGGCCAAACGACCCATCAGGCTCGACCGTGATCAAGCCTTCAAAATTGCGGCGTCCCTGAAACGCCTGACGCAGACGGACTGTGGCCCGTTCGCCCTGAAACCTGACAAAATCCTCTGGCCGACGCAAAGGTCGGTCGAGGCCGGGTGAGGACACCTCAAGACGCGCGTACTCAATCTCCTCGACCGCGAATAAATGCGTCAGCTGACGGCTGACCTGCTCGCAATCCTCGATGCGCACGCCGGCCTCGGAGTCTATGAAAATGCGCAACAATCCTCTCTGACCGAACTCGAGGTCGACCAGCTGGTAACCCATGGCCGAGAGCGTTCGCTCCGCTAGGGCGACGATGCTCGCCGATGTTGCAGTCGACTCCACGGAACTCCCATTTACCGCTCGGAAAAAAAAATGGGCTCGCGAGCCCATTGACATCAAGGCCCGATGACGAACCTTGCTAACCTCTGGCTGGCTCATGTGGGCAGATACTCCACACAAACCAGTTTGCACCAACGGGAAATTATACCGTCAAACCACGAAAGATGCTCGATTCATGGTGCTGGCCAGGCTCATGAGGCAGGCCCGAAGGCCCTCCCACGCTCAAGCGGGCTTCTTGGGGCCTGGCCGGCGACGCCGGCGACCTCGAGCCGCCCCACCCGCCCCACCTGCGGCCTGCCGAGGTGTCTGCGGATTGGGTGCCGAACCGGCCGGCACAACAGGAGATGCGCCACCGGGACCAGAAGCCCCTCGCCGGGGCGCCCCGGAAAGCGGTTTGCCCCGCCTGCCAGGACCGGTCTTTCGGCCGTTACGACCCTCGGTTCCCACCCCGGCCGGCCTCGGCGAAGTCCGACCGTCCACTCCGCCCCGCCGACGATCGCCCTCGGCCGGGGGCCCGCCAAAACGGGCCGCACCCGGCCCGCGATCCATCGGACCGACGAAGGTCGCGCCAGCGGGCCCAGGGCGGCGGCGCCTGCCAGCGCCCGATCGCGGCACACCCTCCCCCCGCTTGACCTGTCGGGTGATGCCCTCAAGGTGCGCATCCCGCGAGCTCGGTTGCCACTCATCGTCGGTCAATTCCGGAGGCAGCGACTCCTCCTCGGCCTCGGGCACGGCACGGTTTCCGATCGAGTCTGCCGGGTCCTCATAGTCATCGGGCAACTCGTCCCAACGCTGCTCATCCTCATCGTAGTCGTCTGCGGTGGATGAGGCGGTCGCCGTTTCCTGCTCACCCCTCAGCAGACGCTGCAGTGCAGCCACCTCAGCCGGCAGCAGTTCGACCCAGCGGGTACGCGACAGCCCCCTAGGCAAGGCAATCGGGCCAAAACGCAGTCGAACGAGGCGGCTGACCGTCAAGTGCACCGCATCGAACATGCGACGGACCTCGCGATTGCGGCCCTCGGCAATCACCACCCTGTACCAGGCGTTCGCACCTTCCCCACCCAGCTCCTCCAGGATGCTGAAGCGGGCAGGACCGTCCTCGAGTTGAACGCCATCGAGCAGGCTTTGCCTGGCCTCTTCATCGACGCGCCCCAGAATCCTCACCGCATACTCACGCTCCCAGCCGTAGCGCGGATGCATGAGCCGGTTGGCGATATCGCCCGAAGTCGTGAAGACCAACAATCCTTCGGTATTGAAGTCGAGCCGCCCTACCGCGACCCAGCGGGCGCCCTTCAGCCGGGGCAGCCTCGAAAAGACCGTCGAACGACCTCCCGGGTCATCTCGAGTGCTGATTTCGCCGGAGGGTTTGTGGTAGAGCAAAACTCTAGGGGCGGCGCTTTGCTGCGCCCGTCTGATCGGACGGCCATTGACACGAACCTGATCATTCGGACCAATGCGCTGACCGACGTGCGCCGGTTGACCGTTGACCGAGACGCGACCTGCAACGATCAGTTCTTCCATCTCGCGACGGGAGCCCAAGCCCGAATCGGCCAGCACCTTGTGAAGCTTGGGCCAATCATCCACGGCCGCCGAGAGCCGGCGGTCGGGATCACCGGCATCCAAGCCGAACAGCGCGCCAGACGCATAGATCGGCAAGGGCTCATCCGAGGCTCGAGGCTCCTGCTCTCGGGATGGGCTGGTGGCATCGCCTTCAACACTGGAAGCCACTGTCGGGGGGCCCGGCCGTCCGTCAGACTCGCGGCCTCGGCCGCGGCCTCGACGACGACGCGGCCCGGCTCGCTCCCTGAGCCCGCCCCCTTCGGTCGAATCATCGGTGTCGGTAGCGCTCGGCTGGGCCGTCATCTCGGACTGCACAGCGGACTCGGCGGCACGCGGCTGCGCATCGCCCGCGGCTTGCAGATCGAGTGCAGGCAGGATTTCACCCGCAGCCGGGGGTTGGACCGCTGGCGGGGTTTCGACCGGCGACTGCATCACGCCCTCGACCGCCCGGGGCGAGCGAGTCTTGCGTACAGCCCGTGCGCGAGTCGGCTTGCCGGACTCCAGTTCAGGCGGGTCGGCAAGAAGGCCGAGCGCCGGCTCAGCCGATTGCAGGGGCTCTGCCCCAGGCGATGCGACCGGCTCGGGAACAGCCGCGGGGGCGGCGCGCCTGCGCGACCGGGGCGCTCTGGCCGTCGGCACCGCGCCCTCAAGGGTTGACGCAAGCGAAGCACCCGGATCGGCCGGGGTCTGTGCGCCGTCTTCAGCAGGCACTGCGGGGGTGTCGTCAATCACGGCTCGTGAATCTCCACAATGGGGGCGCTTGAGTGACCATCGGAGGGCGCATCGAAATCAATTGAATCCTGCACTGGCGATTCGGGAGACGCCAGCAGGTTGCCGCCCAGCGCAGGCAGCGAAGACAGCGAGCTCAATCCCAGGTCATCGAGGAAACGGCGCGTCGTACCAAAAAGCGCAGGGCGTCCGACCACGTCCTTGCGCCCGATCACCTCGATCCAACCGCGATCCTCGAGCGCGCGAATGATCTGCGAAGACACCACCACACCGCGGATGTCTTCGATGTCGCCGCGCGTGACCGGCTGACGATAGGCAATGATCGCAAGGGTCTCCATAACCGCCCGAGAGTACCTGGGCGGCTTATCTGCCTGCAGTCGCTCCAGGTAAGGCGCAAACTCGGGCGCGGTCTGAAAGCGCCAACCCGAGGCTGACTCGGTCAGGCGTACGCTGCGCCGCGACCACTCACGACCCAACTCATCCACCATAGACCGGATTGAATCCGGAGGGATGAGATCGTCGAACAGGCGCCTGAGATCGCCCAGGGCGAGCGGATGGGTGGCACTCAGCAGCGCGGCTTCAATGATGGCCTTCGCCTCGTCGGTATCCATCGGGACAGAACGTTTCCGGGAACATGAACGGACAGCTGCGCAAGCCGTCAGGCAACTCACGGGGACCCGCAACAAGGGGACTGAACGTCCCGCCAGCCCTGAGACCGGGCGGGAAATACGTATCCGCGACTGCCGAGATTGGGTTGCGGGGGCAGGATTTGAACCTGCGACCTTCGGGTTATGAGCCCGACGAGCTGCCAGACTGCTCCACCCCGCGTCTGAAGCTCTGAAGTATATCAGTGCTCAGAGGCGAGAGCAAACAAGCGGGCCGGCCCGCTCATTGATCTGCGTCTTGATACACTGCGACACGAACACAAGCACGATCCCAATTGAAATTCTGTTCGAACTGCTCAACTCCAGTCACCTTCAGGGTGCCCGACGGCGACAACCGTGAACGGCACTGTTGCGTTTCGTGCGGCGCGATCCACTACCAGAACCCCAAACTGGTACTGGGCACCCTTCCCGTCTGGGGCGATCAGGTCCTGCTTTGCAGACGGGCGATCGAACCGCGCTATGGACTGTGGACCCTGCCCGCGGGCTTCATGGAGAACGGGGAGACCACAGAGGAGGGCGCCAGTCGTGAAACTGCGGAAGAGGCTGGCGCAAAGATTGAGCTTGGGCCACTCTACTCGGTGATCGATGTTCCGCATGTTGACCAAGTCCACATGTTCTTCCACGCGAGGCTCCTCGATCTCGAGTTCGACCCGGGGCCTGAAAGTCTCGAGGTCAGGCTGTTCGAGGAGCCGGAAATCCCGTGGGACCTCATTGCCTTCAGGACAGTGGAGCAGACCCTGCGCTGGTTCTTCGAAGATCGCCGCAGCGGTGGGTTCACGTTGCGATCAACTTCGATTCGACGCGCCCGCCCCCATGCTGCGTGATCGAATCATGCAGCAATGAGCGCAGCATCTCGGCTCGCCTGGATCGAGCCAGGACAGGCGCTTCCAGACCCTGCCCGGGCATTGACCGAACCGAATGGTCTGCTCGCCGCAGGGCGGGACTTGAGCGCACATCGCCTGATCGAGGCTTACCGGCGCGGCATCTTTCCCTGGTTCAGCGGCGGACAGCCGGTGCTCTGGTGGTCGCCCGATCCGCGGATGGTGCTCGAGCTCGACCGATTCAAGCCCTCCCGCTCACTGCTGCAGACGAGCCGGCGCGTCGCGGGCTCGGGGCAGTGGACGCTGCGCATGAACACCTCATTCGAAGCGGTGATGCGCGCCTGTGCGGCGCCGCGCGACCCTGAGGGCGGGACCTGGATCGTCGAGGAAATCGTCGAGACCTACACTGAGCTCCACCGCCGTGGCGGCGCTCACTGCGTTGAGGTCTGGAACCGGAAAGGGGCAATGGTCGGTGGCCTCTACGGCGTGTCGATCGGAAGAATGTTCTACGGTGAATCGATGTTCACGCGAGAATCAGACGCATCGAAATACGCGCTTTTCGCGCTGGTCAGGCTGCTGCAGGCGGAGGGATTTCAGATGATAGACTGCCAGCAATCAACCGCTCACCTCGCTTCGCTCGGCGCCCGGGCAATGCCTCGCGCTGGCTTTCTCGAGACCCTGAACGACCTGATTCAGCGCCCGGCACCCGACTGGTCGGCACTGCGCATCGAGGCCCCGCAATGACTCAGCTCAAGGCACTGCCGTTCTCCGCGCTCCAGTTTTACGCCACAGCGCCCTACCCCTGCAGTTATCTGGAGCGACGGCTCGCACGGTCGCAGGTCGCCACGCCCAATCACGTGATCAACGCGGACGTCTACAGCGAGCTGGTCAAAGCCGGATTTCGGAGAAGCGGTGTGTTCACCTACCGCCCGTATTGCGATGGCTGCAAGGCCTGCACGCCGGTGCGGGTACCTGTCAGCGCTTTTCAGCCACGCCGGTCCCAGCGCCGGGCGTGGCGGGCGCATCAGGATCTGAGCTCGCTGGTCGCGCGGCTCGCCTACTCCGATGAGCACTACGAGCTTTATCTGCGCTACCAGACCTGCAAGCACGCCGGCGGCGGCATGGACCAGGACAGCCGGGAGCAATACGCGCAGTTCCTGCTGCAGAGCAAGGTCAACACCCGACTGGTCGAGTTTCGCGACTCGGCAGGAATCCTGCGCATGGTCTCCATCATTGATCTGCTCAATGATGGCCTTTCGTCGGTTTACACGTTCTACGATACAGACGTGGCGGGGAGCAGTTTTGGCACCTACAACATCCTGTGGCAGATCGAGCAATGCCAGCGCCTGAATCTGCCCTACCTCTATCTTGGTTACTGGATCGCTGAAAGCAGCAAGATGGCGTACAAGGCCCATTTCCAACCGATCGAGCGTCTGGTGGACGGCCGATGGGAAGGCTTCGATCCACCCCACAGGCAGTCATGAGAAACCCCTATTTGCTCATCCGTCGTCTGCTCTTCGCACTTGAACCCGAGCGGGCGCATCAACTCACTTTTGCTGTGCTCGACCGACTGGCAAAAACGTCCTTGGTTGACCCTCTGACCGGTCCGCGCTGCGTCCAGCCTTTCGAATTGATGGGCATCCGCTTCGCAAACCGTGTCGGGCTCGCGGCCGGACTCGACAAGAACGGTGACCATATCGGTGCGCTGGGCGCGCTGGGTTTCGGCTTTCTGGAGATCGGTACCGTCACGCCCCGCCCTCAGCCAGGCAACGCCAAGCCGCGGGTCTTTCGCATCGTTCGTCGCGAGGCCCTGATCAACCGCCTCGGTTTCAACAACAACGGCCTGGACGCGATGATCGCCAACCTGGAGCGCAGCAGCTACCGCGGCGTGCTCGGCATCAACATCGGCAAGAACGGGACCACTCCGCAAGAACGTGCGCTGGACGACTATCGCGAGTGTCTGACAAGGGTTTACCCGTACGCCAGCTATGTCACGATCAATGTGTCCTCACCCAACACCCGGGACTTGCGAAAGCTCCAGGAGGGTGACGAACTCGACCACCTGTTGGGCGGTCTCGCCGAGACCCGGGAAAAGCTGATCGCTGCATACGGCCGACGTATTCCGCTCGCGCTCAAGATCGCACCCGACCTGGAGCCGATCCAGATCGAGCGCATTTGCGAGGCCTTGATCGCGCACGGCATGGACGCAGTGATCGCAACCAATACCACCGTCTCGCGCGATGCCATCGCGGGCGAAACCAATGCCGGGCAGACTGGCGGGCTCTCTGGATCACCCGTCTTCGAAATGTCGAATCGAGTCATACGTGCGCTGCGCGAGCACCTACCCGCGGAATTTCCAATCATGGGTGCCGGCGGCGTGCTGTCTGCACGGGACGCCCGGACCAAGGTCGAGGCAGGCGCCAACCTGATCCAGATCTACACCGGGCTGATCTACCGCGGCCCTGCACTGATCGGTGAGTGCGCGCGCGCGCTCGCCGAGGCCACGGGCAACATTTCACAAAGTGAGATATGATTTCACGATGCCTCGTCCGAAAGCATCGACTTCCGAAGCCAGCAAGGCCTCGATTCAGGTCATCCAAAGGCTTGTCTCGCTGCTCGACGCGCTCGCCACGCGCAGTGATGCCACAAGCCTGAAAGACCTGTCGGCCGAGACGGGTCTGCACCCCTCGACGGCTCATCGAATTCTCAATGATCTGGTGGGCGCGCGGCTGATCGACCGATGCGAACCGGGCACCTATCAGCTCGGCATTCGACTGCTCGAGCTCGGCAACCTCGTCAAGGCCCGACTGAACGTACGCGATGCAGCGCTTGGGCCAATGCGAGAACTGCACCGTTCCATCGGACAGCCGATCAATCTCTCCATCCGTCAGGGTGACGAGATCGTGTATATCGAGCGGGCCGTTTCGGAGCGCTCGGGCATGCAGGTGGTGCGTGCGGTGGGGGGGCGGGCGCCGCTGCACCTTACCTCTGTGGGCAAACTCTTCCTGTCGGTGGACGACCTGCGCACACTGCGCAATTACGCCACCCGTACCGGACTCGTCGGTCACACGCGCAACAGCATCACCGAAATCCACCGGCTCGAGCACGAACTCGCGTTGGTCCGCGCCCGAGGGTACTCACGCGACAATGAGGAACTCGAACCAGGCGTGCGCTGCATCGCCGCCGGCATTCATGATGACTCTGGAAAATTGGTCGCCGGCCTGTCGGTTTCGGCTCCTGCCGACTTCGTGCAAGACGCGTGGATCGAGCAGGTCTGCCGCACCGCGGCAGCGATCTCCTCGTCGCTGGGCTACGAGCCGGCAGACGCGAGGGCTTGAGAGGGCGGCCGGCTCTGCGTATAGCGTCCGCCCGAGGGATTCAGCAACCAGGAGCGGATGCGCTGCGCATCGCCAAATCGGGCCATTGCGCCATCAGCGTCGAGCAAGACGAAGATCAGCGGCCGTCCGTCTATCCTGGCCTGCATGACCAGGCAATTACCTGAATCCGAGATGTAGCCGGTTTTCTGGAGTCCAACCGCCCACCCCTGGGTGGACACCAGCCTGTTTGTGTTGAAGTAGCCCAACGACTGCTGACCAGCCCGAATGCTCATCGAGCGAGCGACCGAGTATTGACGGATCAGGGGATAGTTCCACGCCTCTCGCACGAGTCGCGCAAGATCGTGACCGTTGGAAACATTTCGGCTCGACAGTCCAGTCGGCTCAACGAATCGGCTGTCGTGCATGCCGATCATCTGGGCCTTGGCGTTCATCGCGGATACAAATGCAGCCATCCCGCCAGGATAGTGCCGCCCCAACGCATTGGCTGCCCGGTTTTCAGAGGCCATCAATGCGAGCTGGAGCATCTCGCCACGGGTGAGCCGAACACCGGGGTGCAGCCGAGATCCACTGTGCCGCAAGGTGTCGATGTCCTCGCGCGTGATTCGCAGCGGCTCGTCGAGTCGCTGCCGTGCATCGAGCACCACCATCGCGGTCATCAGCTTGGTGATCGAGGCGATCGGTAACACCTCGCGCGGGTTCTTGCCGAGCAAGACCTCGCCGGACTGCTGGTCGACGACCAGGGCGACCGACGAATGGAGCGGCAAACTGATCTGAGGCCCGGGCCGCACGCGATCGGGCTGAGCGAGCGCGGCCGTGCTGAGCGCGCCTGCTGCCGTCGCGGCAAGGGCTGTGCCGGGCACCTGGGGGCGGGCTGCAGTCCGCACGGGCTGCGCGGACCGCGGGGCGGCGGCCCCACGGGACTTCTGCGCGCTGGCGGCAGTCCGGCGGGGCGTCTGCGCGCTGGCGGCAGTCGGTGCCGGCGGGGCTCTCCGGGACGCCCCTTGTGCGGGTCGCGCTCCCCCCGCGGCCTGGGCCTGACGCGCATTGGTGGGTCGAGGTGAAGCCGCGCCCTGGCTCGCGTTCGCGGGAGCGGCCGGCCGGGTACGCCCCGCGTCCGGTGTTCTCGGCGTCGCGGATTGCGCAGCGGCGGGGCGGGACGACTCCCGGGCGTCCCGGCTGGCCGAGGCACCCTGCTGGGCCAGAACGATACCGCCCGATCCGAGTGCCCACAACACCAGGAGCGGAAAGGCAAGATAGAACTTTAAATGATGAAAATGAGGCACTTGGATCCGAAACCTAATGAATCGCGTCGAATGTTGGAGGGTTTGAAGCGATTCGTCAACCCGGTTCGGTCCATCCTTTCTCAAAATCCAACAAAACGAGTGAAACGCTCGACCGGCTCACGGTCGGTCACCAGTCCGTTTTCAGGCGCATCCGGATCAGCGTGACCCAGGGACATCCCGCACACCAGCATTTCATGGTCGGGCATGCCCACCACTTCGGCAACGATGCGGTGATAGGGCGCAAACGAGACCTGCGGGCAGGTGTCTAGCCCTCTGGCACGCGCGGCGACCATCACGTTCTGCACGAACATTCCATAATCGAGCCAACTGCCCTGCTCGAGTCGCCGGTCGATCGCAAACATGAGGCCGACCGGTGCATCGAAGAACATGAAATTGCGCGCGTGCTGCGCATGCATTCTTGCCTGATCGCCCTTGGCAATGCCAAGTCGGGCATAAAGCGCAAAGCCCACAGTGCGCCGGCGATCGATGTAGGGGGAGAACCATTCCTTTGGATAGTAGAGATACTCGCGCTGATGACGCTCGTTCTCGACCGGGTCGTTGAACACTTCGAGGATACGTGTGGACAGGGTCTTCAACGGCTCACCGGTCAGCACATAGACCTGCCAGGGCTGGGTGTTGGTGCCGGACGGCGCACGACGCGCCACGCTCAGGATGTCCTCGACGACTTCGCGTTCTACGGGTTGACTGAGAAATTTGCGGATCGAACGGCGACCGATGATCGCATCGTCGACGTGGCGGTGACTGTGGGGATAGTCCATCAAGTGCTCCGGGGAAAGAATCTGAAGTCAGTGGGCAGCGGATTCAGGGGGGCGCGTCGCGCGGGCCCGATCACTCATGAATCGGCACGCACCCGCTCGAGCGCCTGGTGCAAGGCATCGGGCAAGGCAACAGGTCGCCGGCTGTCACGACTGACATAGACATGCACAAAATGCCCCTGCGCGGCGGCCTCGCGCTCGCCGGCGCGAAACAGACCGACCTCATAACGCACGCTGCTACGGCCGATCCGCGCGACGCGCAGACCTGCGTCGACCATGTCCGGAAAGGCAAGCGGCGCGAAATACTGGCAGCCCGTTTCGACCACCAGGCCGATCACCTCGCCACGATCAATGTCGAGCGCGCCCGACTCGATCAGGTAGCGATTGACGACCGTATCGAAGAATGAGTAGTAAACGACATTGTTGATGTGCCCGTAGACATCGTTGTCCATCCAGCGGGACGCGATCGACAGAAAATGTCGATATGCCTCCCGCGGCCTCGGAGTCACCCTGCCCCGCGCCTCGCTATCCTGCATAAATGGTCCTTTCAATATTCGTGCGGCGCAAGCATAACCGGACCGGCAAGCATCCCGCCTCGGTCAGGCTCGCCTCTGCACCAGCCAGACGCCCAGGGCCGCGCACATCATTCCGACCGCGGCGAGCGGGCCATAGCGCTCATCGAACAGCAGCCAAGCCATGAGTGCAGTGGTCGGCGGCACGAGATAGAGCAGCGAGGTCACTCGGGTTGCCTCGCCTCGCTCGATCAACAGAAACAGCAGGAAGATCGCGCCGATCGACAGCGCGAGCACCGCCCAGGCCAGGGCCAGCGCGAGTTCGAGGTTCCAGTGAAAGGGGGTGTCCTCGAACAGCAGGCTGATCGGAAGCACGACGACCGTCGCAGCGAAATACTGGACGAATGAGCCGGTCCGCAGATCGAAAGACGGGACGAAGCGCTTTTGGTAGAGCGTGCCCGCGGTAATGCCCAGGAGCGCCGCGACGCAGGCCAGCATGCTGGCGAAGGACAAGCCATCGAGCGCGAAGCGCTCTGCAACGACCAGCACGACGCCCAGAAAACCGGCCACGAGCCCGGTCCACTGCCTACCCGTGACCGCCTGCCCTGCACTCGCCACAGCCACAGCCGTCAGGATGGGCTGCAGGTTGACGATGAGCGCCGATAGCGCTGAAGGCATCCCGATCGAGATCGCGTACCAAACGCCCGACAGATACACGGCGTGCAGCAGCAACCCAGCGCAGGCCAGATGCAGCATCTGGCGAGGCGTGGGCCACTTCGCCCGAACCAGCAGGATGAGGGGGGTCAGCACCACGAGCGTCAGGATGAAACGCGCCGCGAGCAGCCCGATGGGCGGTCCATGAGGCACCCCGAGTCGCGCCACGATGAACCCGGTCGACCAGAGCAGCACGAACGCCAGAGGAATCGATGCCGCGCGGATCGCAGGCGCAGCAAGGACGCTCATTCGAGGCCCCAGTCAAGATTGTTGCGCTGAGTCAAAACGCGAGGCCTTAGCTCTGAACCTAGCACCAGGAAGACTGTTTCCATAAGACATTCATAGACTTAAAAACGACCGACGTTCGTATTGCGACGCAACATCCGCTTGACATGAAATTTTTGATCGTGCAAACTTCGATTTGTTGCATTGCACAATATCCGTTGCGGTGCGATCAGGATCCCGGTTCACACGTCTCTCTCATTCCACCTTTTAATCGTTCAAAGGACCCACCATGATCAATACGCCCGAACAAATGATGCAGATTCACCGTGACGCCCTGCACATGATGCAGACCGCCGCGATCGCATCGATCAACGGCCTCGAAAAACTCGCCTCGCTCAACATGCAAGCCGCTCGTTCCTCGCTCGAAGAAAACGCCGAGATGGCCAAGAGCCTGCTCGCCGCCAAGGACGTCAAGTCCCTGTCGGACCTTTCGACGACCGTCATGCAGCCCGCAGCCGAGAAGTATGCCTCGTATGCCAAACACTGCTATGAAATCATGAACGAGACCTCTGCCGAACTGACCAAGCTGGTCGAAAAACAGATGTCTGACGGCAGCAAGCAATTGCACGCCGCGCTCGACACCATGGCCCGCAATGCGCCCGCCGGCAGTGAAGGCATGGTTACGCTGGTCAAGTCCGCCGTGTCGGCTGCCAACACCGCCTTCGATCAGGTGAGCCGCGCGACCAAGCAGGTCGCCGAGATGGCCGAGGCGAACATCGCTGCGGCGACCAAAGCCAACGGGCGTCCCGCTGCCGCTGCACCCCGCAAGGCCGCCTGATGAACGAACGGGGTTGAACCCCGCTGCGCCTGAATCCGATTCAGGCGTTTGATATGACGAGCTTTCTGCGCTGTAAAGGAAAGCTCGCCAAAAGGGCTCTCCCATATCACGTGGGCGAGCCCTTTGGTTTTCTTGGGCCTGGAACCGTCGCAGAGGGCCCAGCCCTGCCGGGGCAGGCGAGTCCTGCTCCGGCCGAGTGACGGGCATCAGACCCGACTCAGGCGAGTCTCGACCAGCGACCCCTCCTCGGCACGATCAGCCTGCGCACTGATCATCGAATCGAACCGCACGATCAGCTCACGCTCGGCGGCCTGCACCTGCTCGATCGAGCGCTCCTTCACATGTCCGAACCCTCGGATCCGCTCCGGAAGACTCGCGATATCGACGGCAGTGCCAAGACGAGTGCGGTCCAGCCGCTCGATCAGACCGGTGATGCGCTGCTGATAGGCATCGATCATGGCACGTTCGGTTTTCCGCTCGTCGGTGTAGCCAAATGGGTCGAAAGCCGTGCCCCTCAGGCCCTTGAGCCGCGCCAAGAGTCGGAAGGCGCTCATCATCCAGGGGCCGTAGCGCCGCTTGACGAGTTCGCCTTTTTCGTTGCGCCGGGCGAGAAGCGGCGGCGCGAGATGGAAATTAAGCCGTACCTCACCCTCGAATTGCTCGGTCACCCGCTTGACAAACTCTCCGCT
>Ga0169931_10001207_pt1 | contig 42765 bp, 51 predicted proteins | sample Kivu_15m_20L_FD_129675 | JGI IMG/M metagenome (GOLD analysis project Ga0169931, IMG submission 129675) | Freshwater microbial communities from Lake Kivu, Western Province, Rwanda to study Microbial Dark Matter (Phase II) - Kivu_15m_20L... | ecosystem: Environmental > Aquatic > Freshwater > Lake... | reverse complement strand
TAACCGACCAACAAAGCCGGTAGAGGCGATTAATGACATCATATATCGATTCCGTTATAACACGTACCTCCGTGAGCTCGCCGATAAATCGCTGTCACGTAATGTAGAAGATCTACAACTAGCTGTGTCACAGTTAGTCGCGATCGCACAGGATTATACAAGCATCACCGCATTACTAACGCACATACAGTTTGTTGTTGCGTTACAGCAGCAAAAGCAAGCAGCAAAACCCGGTGTGACGTTATCCACAATCCATGCTGCAAAAGGCCTTGAATTTGGTAAAGTGTTCTTAATCGGCGCAGAGGAAGGTATATTACCGCATGAGAACGCCTCGGATATTAAAGAAGAGCATCGCCTTGCATATGTCGCGGTAACTCGCGCCGAAGACGAGCTACACGTATCATACTACGAAGCCTTATCCAGATTTTTCGTTGAATAGTGCATTTACATTAGTTTCGCCAACAGAAGAGCTGTTGGCGCAGTATTCGGCAACACCTATTGTTAAAGTAGGGAAAGCGCGGACGTACCCGATATATAAATCGGTTGACGATCTTATCGCCATACCGAAAGACCGTAGCGAGCGCCCTCCGCCGCTTGCAGTACTGCCTACAACAATACGTCTCCGAGATTACCAAGAAGAGCCGGTTAATGAAGTAGCTAACATTCTAGCAACTAAACACACCGGCGTGTTTCTGAAAGCGGCCTGTGGGGTAGGTAAAACAGTGATAGCGCTGGCTGTTGCTGAGAAACTAGGCGTATCGTCTGTAGTTGTAATTGTTGATCAAAAAAACATTGCAACACAATGGGCTGAGCGTATTAGCCAGTTTTTACCTGACAAGACTGTCGCGGTGTTCAGCTCCACAGATACGCCGCTAGCAGAGATTAGGCAATCGAATGCGGCTATCAAAATCATCCTTGCACAATCCTTGATGCGTCAAGAATGGTTTTATAGTCCGCTGAAGTGCCAACTTCTAATATGTGACGAAGCTCATGTGTTCTCAGCACCACGCTTCTGTGGCGCCATGTACAACATCGATTATGAACGTTCGCTTGCACTTACAGCGACCGAAATACGTAAAGATGGTTTGACGTGGGTGTTTTATAAATTTCTAGCAGGCACTACCGTAGAAGTGAAAGGGCGTACAATGACCGCACGCGTTGTACGCCCTAGAATAACCGTTGATTTTCCGTGGTACGATTACCGAACGGCTTGGTGCATTGTCTATAAGAGTGCTACATGGAAGGCACGGTGCAGTAAATGTCCACTGTTCGATAAATTTCCGGTCAAGTGCGGCGGACGTCTACCTCTTGGACCTAAAGGTGTCCAGTGGAATCCTGAGCGATTAATGTGGACCAGCATGCTCTCGGACCTAGTGAATGACGAGAAGTACTTGAACACGTTCATACCCGTCATTCGCCGATTTTTTGAGGCCGGTCGCCAGGTGTTGATATTCAACCAGTTTCGCGCCCCACTGAATTATCTACACACAGCAGTCGGGCAATCGTTGGGTGCAGCAAACGTCGGTCTGTATATATCTGGTGTAAAAGACGGGGCTGCAGAATTAGCGAAACCGCTAACGTTCACGACGTTTAAAATGAGCGAAAAAGCGCTTGATGTACCATGGAAAGATAGTATAATAATGACCTCACCCGTATCGCAGATTGAGCAGACCGCTGGGCGCAGTACGCGCATTCAGTTGGGTAAAAAACAGCCAGTCATATTTGATCCACAGATAAACAACATAGGTATCTTGCGAAGACAATCGGAGAAACGCACGAAACAGTACCGAGAATTAGGTTTTATCTTATGAACTTCATAGACATTCGTCTTGATGTACGCGTCTACTACAGACTATCTCCAAAAGAAACATACAAACTTATGAAACACGACACACACTCGATAGCTACTGCCGCACAGTCGGGAGAAGGTTCCGTCACATTCAGCACAGATATGACTGTGCCGGACATATTTGGCTCTTATTCCTCTATTCGAGTAAGCGTCGGCATAAGTGTTCCAGCCAACACAGCCGCTATTCGGACCACCGAAGACTTGGCACAAATCCTCGATAGTTACTCCGACATCGTCGCCGAATACGCCATTGGTACTATAAATAAAGCTTTCACCGGTACAGGCAAACCAGCGCCGTTTGGAAAATGACACAGGAGCGCAAAAGTAATAGGCACGGCACATTAGCCGACAGCCTCAAAGCAGCCATGAAAGTGGCGCTAAAAGATTCAACAGGCACAATCGCCGCGTATGGCGACGCCCTGTCGTTTCGAAAATCTATACTCCAAACCGGTTTGTTCGAAGTAGACGTTAACTTGCGGCCCACATTCGGGTCGCGTATACAACTGACCGGCGATGCGCACCAAGGTAAATCGCTGCTGTCTTACATCCTAATAGCCGCTGCGCAGCGAACATGCCGACAATGCTACACCCCGATCATTGATTTCGTAAATGACTGGACAGGTGAGGTAGTCACTACTTGTCGTTGCGGTAAAAACGATCGCATGCGTGTCCTGCTCATCAACGCAGAGAATGACTTTGATCCAGCATGGGCTTCTCGATGGGGTGTCCGCATCCCGCATGATATAACAAAGAGCAACGATGAGCTAAGTATAGCCGATGATGCTTCTTTTGTGTTGATCAGAGGAGGCGCCGGCGAGTCCGTGCGTGTTGTCGTAACGCAACTGGTACGTGACGGCGCTGTCGACTTAATCGTGATAGACTCTATAGCCGTCCTCGAGCCGGCAAGTCGACGGGAAGGCAAAGCCATGATAGGTGACCAAGCTAAGATGGTGACGGGCTTGGTGACAGCATTGATTGCTGCGCAAGGTGACGCAGCTAATCAAGACGGCATTGCCCCCACAATTCTGATGATCAATCAATACCGTGTAAAAATTGGGGGATTTTCTCCGCACGGTACGCCGAAAGAGGCTGCAGGTGGTTGGGCACTCAAATACAGCAACTCTATCTCATGGGATCTCCGCTCGGTGTATAACGCGCGCGATACAACCATGCGGCATAAATTCGCCGACTGCGTTCTGACGGCGAAAAAAGATAAAGAAAGCGGAGGCACAAATACCTCTGCTGAATATCGACTATACCTTGATGACATTGACATTAAAGGTATTCCATACACCGTCGGACAAACTGACGAGGGTAGTCGTATCTACAGTTTCCTAAAAGAACTAGGTACTCTCGACGCACGTTGGTTTGAGAAAAAAGGCAATAAGTACGTTATCTTTGAGAGAGAGTTCACAAAAGTTGCGGATATAGCGAAGTTCCTATCTAGGCGAGATATAGGCCACCTACTACGGTTTCCGATATACACGCAAAAATTTCCTCCCACATTGCGTGCGCACCTGACTGCGGAAGCGTATAACTATACGCCGTTCAAAGACGAGCCTATACTTGCTCTATATGAAGAAGCCTCTAAGCAAATTGGGTCACTTGTTCAGCAGAGGCCCGACAGCCTCGAACCCGTCATGTTACGAGACGGATCTGATAAAAAGACTCGAACCCTCACAGACGAAGACGTTACCGGACTTCTCGACAATTAATGACACCAATCGCGCACAAGGGGCGCAGTTTGAAAAAAACCTGGCTCGCGATACGTCCCTCGAGCAAACACCAGGATCTGGGTGCGGTATTGTCTTCAAGGGCGATCTCCAACACAAAACGTGGCTTATCGAAGCTAAAAGCACGCGAAAAAGCCGTTTAGTGTTTCGTAGTGCGTGGTGGTATAAAGTACAGCGCCAGGCGAAGGAAAGAGGTAAACAGCACGCGGCTGTGCTATTCGGTTGGGAGGCGCGGCCGCAATCATATAAAGGATCTGTTGTGTTCGCAGCCGCGCCCTGGTCTGTATTATTCCCACATCCGGCTGTTCCCGATAAAGTCCTTGACATAAACAAAAACAGTCGGTACATTCCTGAAGAATATCTTATGCTCGTGTCTGGTGGGGGAAAAGTTGCTGTGGTTCTGAGAGACAAAACCATACTCGGCATAACAACATTAGATTATTTTATAAAGGTTATGGATACATATGAAAACTGTAGTTATTGAAGGCGGCGATGGCGCAGGAAAAACGACCCTCGCTAGAGCACTGGCTACCGAAATAAGTAAATACGCCGGGTATGAGGGTTATTACCTCCGGTTCCCTTCTGACGGCATCGACGGGTTTCGTAATTTTTTCCTAGCACAGAACGCAGAAAGACCGACGCTAGATAGCGCGGCAAACGAAGTATCCTGGCGTTCCGGCTACAAGCAAACGATTCCGCCGCTAACAAATCTGCTACACATCACTGCGGATTTCAATTACGGATTTAATGCGCTACTAGGTTCGCCGGCTGTAGCTGCTGTATATAAACGAAAAGCGCAACCGGTATTTGTTATCGATAGAGAGCTTTTGTCTACTATTGTGTATCAGATTCTTTATCCGTATGCGCTGGACAAAGCAGACTTACCACAGGTAGTTCACCAGCGCAACATAATGTGTGCCATATTAAGGACAGTAGCAGAAGCAAATCCGGTACATAAACATTCTTTATTAATATTTCTTGACACAGCGGCTCATGGGTGTGTGCCTCAGCGCGCAGACGTTTTTGACGGTCTTAATCAAGACAGACTTGGAAAACATTTTATGGACCTGTATATGGCGCTGGGCGGCGAGGAAGGCCGTGCATCATTAGATTGTCTGAACAGCAAAGCACCCTTCTTCGCAACAAGGCACATTGATTGGTTACGTGAACGATTCCCTGACCGAATGGCGCTATCAGCTTTCTCAGACACTTCCGCAAATATGGCGGCTGCTATTGCGAAGAAGGTGTGTGATGTCTAAACACTTGCCGCTGTTTCTGGATCTATGCACGCTACTCGGGACAAAAGATATAAGCGTACGTCAACTACAGGGCGTGTGGCGTATTCGAGTAAAGAACTTCGAGCGTGAATTCCCTGATAAAGAGTATGCCGCGCTTCTCGAAGAGATAACATTATGGATAAGCTCATTGAAAAATTAAGTGAACTTGTTGACTATAAAAAGCGTTGTGCGTACACAGCACCAGACATAAATAAAGCCATTAACGACGTACTGGTTTCTCGCGAAGCAGGCCGTAAAGCTGGCCGCAGGTTTTCTCCTGGAGGGAGTGTCTGCACAAGATTCAAAGCATACGAGCGATTAAACGACTTCGTGCCTAGAATGGCGCCAGCAGATGTGGCAGCCTTACGCTTGTTTGAATCAGGTAATAACGCACACAAAACTGTGCAGCAAAACCTGTTGGCAAAAACGGGCAAGCTATTCGGCACATGGCGCTGCCGTACATGTCACCGAGAGGTGAAGAACAGCGTTTATCCTGACTACACGTGTCCGTCGACGATTACAGTGACGGATGCGGAGGGCCGCAGCACTACACAGCGGTGCGCCGACATGACGCATCGAGATGAAAATGCGTGGACTTATGTAGAGCGGTATGTTTACTCAAATCCGTTAGATGACGACGCGTATGCTATAACAGGCTTGGTCGACGGTATCTGGTGTGATAAACTGTGGTACACGCTAGAGATAAAATCCGTAACGGCTGACGCGTTCGGCGCAACGTATACAACAAAACACCCTACCGAAGAATCCTGGCGGATTATAAAAACAACTACGTCACGGCTGCCGGTTGCCTCGCACATATATCAAGGACACGTTTATAGCAAAATGTTACTTGACGAAAGTCTAGCTGGTGTGCTACCATTACCCGCGAGTGATTTTGGTGGCCTAATTATTCTTTACGTAGAGCGCGATACTTTTGCGACAAAGGTATACCACGAACCATACACCGCGTCTGCGTACGAACAATTACATCAGCAAGCTCTAACCGCGAAAAATGCTGTAGCTAGCGGCAGCTTTATGCTAGCTCCACCTAAATGCACAAGTGCGACGAACGTTCTAGCGTTACGCTGCCCGCTAAAAGACACATGTTTCCCTAAAAAATGACTACTCAAGATAACCTATTACCGGCGCTCTATGGTACAGACACGCTCAACGCCGAGCAAGCGCTTATGCGCCGCAGATTGGCTGATGCGGCCAATGTACTTAAAGCCGATAAAGCCGAGCAATTTTCCAATGAGCTAGATGCCGCGACAGCAGAGCAAGTAGCTCTCGCGCTTGCTTCTGAAAAAGACAAAGGAGAAGCAAAGCTGTCTTATGCACTATTCGTCTTGAAGGAGACGCGAGCGCATCTCAATGCCGGCTACGCGACATTTGCAGAATACGTAGAAAACAAGATTCGTATAAGCGGTCCGCGTGCCTCTGCACTAGCGGCGCGTTGGGCCGCGTTTATAGAGCTAGGTCTACCGAGTAGTCTGCTTGTAGGCGACAACGCTATCTCGTGGAGCAAATTCGGTGCGCTTGTCCCTGGCATAAAAACAGGCTTAATCACCGCGCAAAGTGTTGATACATGGTTACCCTTAGTTGCTGCCGCGGGCGAGTTTGCGTTAACAGAGACCGGGATCACTAAACTGCTCAAGGCAGAGATTGCTGCTAATAAAGCGGAAGACGACCCAGAACAGCTGGAGGCCTTGACCATAAGGCTGACGGCAGATGACAAAGCTCACGTACTCAACTTCATCAACACTATCGAAGAGGCGACCGGCATACTCGGTGCCGGTAGTGTGGTTCGTTCCGCACTGGAGGCGCGGATCACGGAGATTGCAACAAACTCTGAGGATGTCCGTAGGAATTACGGCTTAGCGAGATTTAAAGAGATCGCCGAGCGCATGGTCCCAGGTATCAAGGTGGTGTTTATAGCCGAGCCGACGGCCGGCTATACAAAAGAAAACCTTGGTGTTGTTCCTTACACCAGGCTATACGCCGACAGATCCCTGGAGGGCGTCAACATCGTTCTGGCTTCTTCCTACGAAGAAGCGGCGGAGACGTTGGGTACGGTTGATGCTGTGTACGACATCAGTGTGCCTGGTGCACCGCAAACGGTCGCTGCTAGATCGGACGAGGCGGTTCCTGACGAAACAGCTGAACTTGCTGACACGCAGGAGCTTATTGCCGAATACACAAAAGAGATAATCTACCACAAACTCGATACTCGCCAAGGCATTGCAGCAAGCAGCTCACAAATTAAAGAACAGTACGGTGAGATGGCCAGCCCCGCAATACTGCTTGACTATTTACGCTTACGGCTGACCGATGCCGGACTTTTGCCGTGAGCACATCCTGCTAAAAGTAAAGCAACAAGCGTTGCTTTATTTTTAGCTTAAACATTTACTTAATACATGCACACACTAAACGAAGGCTGGACTTTTGTTATAAAAAAAGTCGAGGTACAAGCATCCGGAGGACTGGTTCACGGCTGGTTTATGTATTTTAAACTGACGCAAGAGACCGACGGTACAGAGAATCTGTTCACACACTACCTGACACCCTATGATGCGCCGACCTCATTAAGGATACCCAGATTTATGTTCGATGAGCAAGCGAACGGGGACGCCGTTATTGACTTAGAGATAGGTCCAAAAGATATATACACAGGATTACTCAAGCTATTTAACACGTCGTATAGTAAAATACCGACGCCTAGAGTAGAGGTGCCTCTGCATATGGTACCGCCATCAAAACGTGACGCGCTGCTAGATGCTACGCGTCCTTGGAGGAACAGATGACTAAAACGACCGTACTGGCGATTGATTCAGCAACCATTAAGGCCGGTTATGCACTGATGCAGTTTAATGGACAAGACATAACACTGCTAGATTGGGGTTGCTGGAATCTAAAAGGCGAGCTTCCGCGGAGATTACACGCACTTCATCACAAAACGCTAGAGAAGATAGGCGACCACATTGACATAGTTGCTGTAGAAGAGCTGCGCATTAACCGCGGTGCTCGAAATCTCGACAGCATGATTAAAGTCGCTTACGCGATAGGTGCTGTACTATCTGCGTACGGTTGTAAAGATCCTAACAATATCAAAATGTTGCCCGCAAATGTCGTTCGTAGTATATGGGACGTGAGTCAGGACAAGGCCGCTTTGCGAGAAGCCGTCAACAAAAAGTTTATGGATCAAATAATAGACAAAGGGAGACCGTACGGCTTCTTGCCTAGAGACCAGGACATAGTAGACGCTATCGGCCTAGGTGTCGCCGTATGGGCGACACACAATACGCCGCTAAAACCAAAAAAGAAAAAACGCGCCGCGCGCCAAATAAGTAAACATGTTAAGTAAATACGGAGCAATAACTTGTCCATTTTGCGGTCATGATGATGTCATACTTCTTCACATGCTTGTGAAGAGGTCTAGAGATGTACGCGACAGTCCAACTATTCAAGAGATGAGTAAAGTAGCCGATCTAACCTCATCTGTGTATACATATGAATGTACCGCGTGTCATGGACGATTCGACAGAGTTAGCTAAACGTGTTGTACGCTATCCTAGGCAAGAAGTCTACGGTATTAAAAAACAGCTGTTTATCTCTAAATTTGTCGCACACAAGCTGAAAGCAGTAGCGTATTATGCTGACCGACGGCAGAGCGCCGTATTTTCTTTTTGTTTCAAACACGCGCTTGCGCTAGGTGCGTTCAAGACGATTCCTAAAAAATACAGACTCATTGGAGATACAGCGCCTATAGGCGTACGACTACCCGGCCCTTGGTTAGAAGACTTACGCGACTTGGCTTGGGAGAAAGACATTGATGTAGCTGCTTTAGTCAGCTATCTATGCAGCTACTCATTATCTACCAAGTCTGTATACGACTGGACCGCGTTTTTTAGCGTAGGTGCTGACATTATTCACGACTTTTTATTTTACATACATACAGAATCATGCGAAAATCAACCGAAGACATCAATAGAGCTTTCGCAAGCATTAACGGCCTCGATGAACAAGCGTCAATCGGCGGCCTCGCGGTTCAGTTTACGGAAGAGCCTTTGGGTAACAAATCCTCTACCATAAAGCATGCCGTAGTCAAGACCGACGCCGAGACGTCTCGACTAATAATACTTATAAGCAGACTAACTACGCACGAGATGGTAAACATTCTCGCAAAACTAAAAGAGATAACAACAGGTCTAAACATACCCGGCAGTTGGGCAGAAGCCGAAGCAAGTACTATCTATGCTAAACAATTCGATTTTGTTCTATTCGGTATTCCTACCATACGTGTGGATGACATTCGTAACTATTTCTTAAAAAGAATAAAGCAACTATATGATTGAAGTACAGCAATACATAGCGCAATTCAAAGAATACCCGCTCCTTACGCCAGAAGAAGAGTATCGGCTGCTGCGTGTAATAAAAACGCCGCCAGAGGGCGTACCGCCGGACGCAAAGGAGTGGCTTCTGACACCAGAACAGCAGGCCGCTAAAGACTTATTCATATGTAGTAATATTCGTCTTGTCATACATACCGCAAAAAAGTTCACGAAACTAGAAGATCCTAAAATGATGGACTGTATAAGTGCGGGCGTGTCGGGTATGGTTTACGCGTTAAATATGTTTGACATAGACAAAGGCGTACGTTTTTCCACGTATGCGAATTGGTGGATACTGGCTAAAATCCGATCGGAAGTCCGGTTTGCCGAACAAAAGATTATTCGGTACAGAACGCTACATCAGCAATACAGGAAACTTAAAAACAGTTACATAAAAGAAGGGCGCTTAGTTGATGACGAGGATTTGTTTTGGGAACTCGGTTGGACAGAGGATGAGATAACACAGTTCAAAGAAGATCAGCAACGCCTTCGCATTTCGTTAGATACATTGGACACGGAGACCACGGATTTTGTAGCAGTCGATTCTGCGTTCGTGATAGAGCCTGTGCAGGAAGAAGTGATCGATGATCTGTATTCAGCCGAACAACGGACTTTGTTAAAATCAGCGCTTCGTGTGCTAACTAAACAAGAGGCTAGGATTATAGAGGGACGTTACGCGCTGAACGGTGTCGAAAAGACTTTCGACGAGCTGGCAGAGGAGCTGCATATTCCGCGAGAAAAGATACGCCAGATAAAAGCAAAAGCGCTTTATAAGTTGTGGCGCTTCATACGCAACCAAGCTCCGTCTATGTGCGATTAGCGTATTTTTGTGTCATAAGTATATGGGTACTTCTTTATGCCGAAACGCAGCATTACTGCAGATGATTGGTCGCGTGATGTGCGCGAACAGCGAGTATTTTTAGAAATCCATTGTCCTAGTGCCAAGAACGCTGTGGCTAGGTTAGAAGCTGTCGCGAACGAACTTGATGTGCGGATGGCTGTTGTAGATCGTTTGAGGGACAAGCTGCATGCGCAGCAAAAAAACCTCGACACCGCTAATGCGACCATCTCCTCTGTCATAGAGCTGCTGGGAGGAGCTGTCGAAGCAGATGGGTGTTTCGGAGATCCTGTCGTACTCGATGTAGCTAGACGCTTGGTTGCCATGTTGAATAACGCCAGACGAGAGCGTGATGTGGCGCACAAAAAAGTAATTCAACTACAACAGCAACGCTCTGAGCTAGATTGTCAGTATGCGGGGGGTTGGGGAGAATCCGACGGCGCTAGCCACTGCCCGCCAGACAGGCCTTGTATGCGCTGTCGTCTAGAGCGCCTTGAAGAAACGAGATAACTAATTTACTGAGGTAGCCACCGCATGCTGAAAAAAGAGTTCGACAAATACGGCTTTCCGCTCACATTCCATGTAGGCAGTACTGTTTGGTACACGCCACCGCGGCCTGCGCATCTGGCGAGGTTCTGGGAAGTAACAGAGGATACGCGGTTTGTATGTTGTGGGCAGATGCGTAACGTCTGGCTTATACGACCAGCCGACTCCGCTCCCGAAACACTACCAAAAAGATTGCATAAGCACAAACAACTAAAACCGTGTTGGCATTTTAGCGAAGAACGTGCCCTCGCATCAAAATGGTTAGCGTTAAACGGAAGCAGGATACTCATCGGATTAACGAATCGTATAAGCGACGGGACCGTCGATGAGAACATACAAGCAGTCATGCAATTGTGCACGCAGTTAGGTATACAAACATATAAGACATAACATGAAAGCGCGAGCGCTTTACAAACTCTTGGGGGACATGGAAGTGCTACTCAACCAGTTGCGCGCGGCGCCTGCAATCCCGTTTCCCAACGACCGTATATACTACACAACCGTGTCAGCATCCCTTACGGACGACGTACTGGAACGTGCTATGGCTATGCGCCGACAACTGGCTGCGGACGTGTTGTTAGACGCAGAAGTGGTTCTAAAACATGAAACCTAACATATACTTTGTAGGCGCGCACTCGACAGGCAAGACTACGCTAGCGCGGTGGGTCAGTGAGACGTACAACATACCCATGCTGACTGAAGTGGCGCGTCTTGTGCTTGCGCAGAAAGAAGCCGACCTAGAAAAACTGCGCACAGATATGAGCGCTATCGGCCGATATCAACAAGAAGTGTTCCATAGACAATTAACAGCCGAAGCTTCTATGGAAGCGCCATTCGTGGCCGATCGCGCCTTCTGTTCTCTCGCATACACCGCAAGACATACAGACAGGCTGGCGACCTTGTTACGTCAGCCGCAGACGCTTGAATACTTAAACAAACTGCGAGAACATCTAGTCGTCTTTGTGCGTCCGCACAAAGAACTTCTTGCCGAAGACGGTGTCCGTGAGACGCCCAAGTGGGATGAAGTTCTGCGAATTGACGGTATGATTCAGCTGCTACTGGCGCAATTTGAAATACCGCATATTATACTCGACGCGCTGTCGATGGCTGATAGAACACGCACACTCTCGTGTGTGATTAACCAAATCTGGAAAAAATATGAACTGCGACTTGTACCAAGCCGAAGCGACGAAAACGGCTTTGACTAATGCGTGCCGTATGGAATACCTAACAGCCGGACTAGCGGCCGAGGTCGGCGAGGTGTGCGGCATCTATGCAAAATTTGTGCGGGACGACACCGAGGACGGCGCCTGCGTAAGGACACTAGCGCCTGAGCTCCTAGATAGACTTAAAAAAGAGCTTGGCGATTGCTTATGGTTTTTGGCGCTTATAGTGCATATACACGACATACCGCTGAGTGCAGTTGCCGAAAGTAACATAGAGAAACTGCGTAGTAGAGCACAACGAGGTACTCTCAAAGGATCAGGTGATGAGCGGTGACACGACATACAGAACCGGGACAGTCGTCCTAGTGCACAAGGGAGTACGTTATACGGTCTATTACGTTGAGGAGGCCGTAGACAGATTCTATACCTCATGGAGTAGCCCACCATCGACTGAGGCCGAACAATACCTGCGGCACTATTTGCGTACGCGGTTCGGTCCGGTAACGGTGGAGTGATCCGCGTATGTGCTATAAAAATAGTGCGGCAGGAGTATTAGTCCTGCCGCGTAGCGAAGTTCCTCTGCACAGAAAGGCGTTTTTATGGCCTGCCCAATGCAGCGCTCTTTTAACTTACCACAGTCGTTTGTGTGGCAAGTTGTATTGGTACGGACCTATCGAACTGTCCTGTGACGTTCTCTGCGATAACCACGTTGCCCGCATCCATCGACATCTGATGCGATTCGATGTAGCAGTCCTCTAAGTAGTATGCCGCGTACGGTTTGTCTTGTGCGGTCTTAAGTACGACACACAGACCGAACGGTATACGAAACAGTTCAGAGGACAGGTTGATATAGAAATCTCTGTTATCTTCGTTAGATGTGCCACCATATCCAGGAAGGCTCTGGAGCTCATCTAACTGGAAAAGTTTATTGTATGCAGGAAGCTGTGCGACACCTTGGCCATTTGAGTCGGGATCAATGTTCAGCGGCGTACCTAGTTTTGCGACAAGTCTGTCAGGCGCAAGGGCGTATAGCAGTCGCAGAAGTGACGGGCCGTAGAAGACCATGCGTCCTAGAGTGAACTGACCAAACATGCGGCCTGGAATAAAGTACGCGCGCCGCGAGCCGATCTCAAACATACGTTGTGTCGGCTGATTCTGCACCTGCGTGAAGTTGGCTATGATTCCTAGCGGAATCAACGAATTACTTGATCCCAGGAAAGTTCCGCTACCGGTCGCCGACAGATATGAAAGCCGAGAAGGTCCGGCTAGTATCAGTGAGGACTCGGAGCTGACGAACTCCCCGTTCTTGATCTCAGTTTGGACGTTTTCGCTCGCCCACCGCCATTTAAGGAAAGAAGTCATGGTTTAGCTATTAGAAGAAGATGGTCACGATGCCGCGGGCACCCGAGAAATAAGGCTCGACCTCGTACTCCATCAGGAACGTGTCAGCGGTGTCCGAACTTTCGCGTATACCGAGAAGCTTTATACTTTTCAGCTCTTTTTCCGCGAGGGCGCGCGACACGACCGCTTGCGCAGATAGTGATACGAGCGAGAAGAAACGCTCATCTAAAATTTCAGGTCCCAGCAGTGGCGTCAGCTGCTTACGCAGCGTTCGCACAAAACTGTCGATCTGTGGTGTGACGCTTTCTTCCGCGGTTATCAGCTCGCGCGTGTCCGTCGTGAGAGCGCGGAGCGTGTAAACATTGCTTCCTGGACCGCCGGCCTGCTCCATATAGTACATACCGCTATCGATAAGCTCGTCTTGGAAGCCTGGCGCCTCGACAAACGGGTCAAGAAGATTGTATATACCTGCGCCACCGCGCTTAGTCAAAGGCCTCGCCGGACCGAACACTGTGCGCTTAGCTGCTTCAACCACACAGCTATAGAAATTGTCGGTAACTACTGTACGGAAACCTCCGCCATACAGGCCCGTTGTTTCGCCATCGCCTGTCGTATCAGAGAAGGCAAGCGTGCAGCGATCTGGATAAATGTTACGCACACGTCGCTCGCGGACGGTCTGTGGATAAGCTTTGATTTGGTTCTTGAGTTCGAAGAGGCTCAGCGGTTTACTGACTACAGTGTAGGCTGTGACAGTCATATCCACAGTGTTTAGCGGCACATTACCGTCAGGTAGCATTGTCACGGTTGTTACCGCACCGATGACAGAGACGGCCATTATTCTGCCGGAGAACTCTCTGTACGTTACGCCGTTAAACCACGTCCCTGTGAGTAGATCGCCGACCTTTACACCAAGCTCCACAAGATTTCGACTCACCACAACTGTTTGAACGCCGTCGTTGTCGCGACTCACGGTCACGTGATCGGTAGGAGATAGCGCCGCCAGTACAACGTCTTGTAGGAACCGGCGACACTGCCACAGGATGCGTTCCCGTTTGTTATCTGGCGCCGATTCTGCGAGTGTGTGCGCCCGCCACATAGCCAGAACTGTTTCATCGCTCGTAAGAGGTACGACGCTGTAGACGGCGTCAGTCTTGATAGTCTCCGCCGCAGCCTGCCAGCCGGCTAGCGTGTCCTCCTTTACTTGCGTCACAAATAAATTGCTACCGCTATTGCTAAAATAGATCTGAGCCGCCATCCCTAGCGGATTGTCAGGTACGGCGTCACCGACTACGCTGGCATAATTTGATGCCGTAAGCTCTTGCACACCGACAAGGTCGTTGCGAACCACTGCGTAGGACACCAGAATGTCTCCTGTAAGATCAGCTCCCGTTACGGTCTTCTCGACGGTGTACGCAAGACCTTTCCCTGTATCTGCGGCCATCACAGACGCCGGTAATGCTTCCGCCGCATCCTGGAACCACACAAAACCGTTGACAGCTGTGGTGCTGTTCAATGAGTTAGGACTGTCCAGCGCTTCGCGTACTTCGAGTTGTGCCGCACTGATGACTCTTCGCACAATGAAATCAACCGGAAGACCTTTCTCTCTTACAGAGAAGCCGAAATTGGTCAGTGCTGTATTAGCTGAAACGTTAGCGCCTGTAGTACTAACAGTACGTACAATTAACGTGTGGTCATCGTCCGACCCGGATACAGGTACACGGACTACTTTAAACATCAGAGTACCAGTGTCGCTGAATATGTAGTCGCCTACTGTGACCCCATCCGCAGCAAAGTTTTTGGCGCTGTCCGCTGTGAGTACGCGATCAGCTGCCGCAAGCGCATAACCGCCGTAGCTGGCTGCTAAGTCCAGTCCGTCATCAATGTTCGGGTCGATGCTATACGCAACACTGACGGTAGAACTACCGCCTGTCTCGTACACAGTGGCCGTAGCTGGCGCAACCTGTGAAACTTTATACGAGACGTTAGTTGCCGCTAAAGCGGGATCGAGCTCACCAAGCGCATACTGCTCTACCACTAACTCAGATGCGTTTGTTTTAGAGAGTACCTTAAACATCGGGCGATAGACATCGTCCGCGCCTTTGAATAGGATATGGTACTCAGTCAGTCCGCCCGTCGTGATCGGACCGAATGGTGCGCCTGCGTCCGTAAACACGCGCTGCCGCCCGGTAGTCACAACCGAGAAGCTCCCGGTCACGCTTGTTATCGCGGACGATGAGAACGTCATAGCTAAATAGGCAGCCCCCGACACAGATTCTGACTCGGGTACTAGTGGTGTGTTCCAGAAATCTTTGGTACCGATTGCGGCTGCCGTCGGCACAGACACAGCGTACATCGACGGAACCAGACTGTTGTCTTGCGAAGTGAATACAACAGTACCTACACCAGTTGCTGTGTTATAGACAGTAGCAGCTGTATCAAAATTACCGCTGGCGGGGAACGTGACTTTGCGCATGTCCTCCGTCAGAACAAATGCGCCAACTAACTGACCGGCCAGCTGCCCTTTACGCGTAAAGAAGATGCCGGCAGAGTTGGACTTATCGCTATAGTTATCTATACGAAGAACGTCCCCGCCTTTAATTTTAGTTCCCTGAGGTCCGAAGCCGTCTAATGCCTCAAACACAGCGCTGCGGGCTGTGAGTATGCGTAAGCCTTCTGTGGTGGCTACTGAGAGGTGTAGCTTAGCCGCTTCGCTGGTTGCAGCAGATTCTGGGCCTTTGCCGACCCGGCGCACGGACAGGCTCTTATCTGATCTGACACCTGTGACTTGATAAGTGTATACGCCTCCGACTTTGATCTTGTCGTCCCGGCGAACGCCAGAGAAGACGAAGTCGGCGGTGTCGTCTAAGAACTCACTAGCAAGCTCGTCTTCGGGCGAAGATGTCTTATTGAGCGTGAAACACCCGTTAGTACCAGATGATATTTCGAACACCGCGGAGAAGCCCGAAGCTATCGAGAATGTCGGCGTACCTGACGCCAGATTAGCTGTCGTTACGTTTTGTGTTATATCGACAGTACCCAGCGAGTTTCGCAAGAAGAACATCGGCTTCAACGAAGGGTTCGCGACACCTGCCTCTACTATACCGGACGTGAAACCCGGAAACGCGACACTCTCCGCGGCCGTACCGGCAGACCAGTCGAACACATCTGCGGGTACTCGATAGTAGATTGCTCTATTGATTCCGACAAGCACTGCCGGAAGGGACGTTGTTTGAACGTTAGGCGCTACCGACGTGCGTTCTTGTCGAATGGTTATGCCTGTACGAAGATTTGAGATCGCCATAATTATGTCCAGTGTTCGGGGGCGTTCGCCGGAGCCGCGAAAATACACAGATCTTTTATTGTGACTGGGTACGGGTCTCCGGATATTTTACAGAAACCACGCTGTATATCTTCTTTAGTTAGTGTAGTCGATTTCTGCCAGCGTAAATTAATCGTGGCGCCTGTTTGTATGACTACTTTGAACTGCTCAATCGTCGAACTGACTTTATCAGGTATCGCCGGACTAATGCTCGGCGCCTCTAGTTTAAACAAAAGCGAGCCTATGCGAATTTCTCTATTAAAAGCCTTTAAGCAGAAAGCAGTAGACCACGCGATGTTTTCCGCTTCCAGATCGTTTTGTGCATACACAGTGACATCGATAGGGATACTCAGCGTGTCTAAAAATTCGCGCTCGCCATACCAAGCCGCATAGCCGCTCACACCTTGCGCGCGGCTACCGATCACAGCGCTTTGCCAACCAGCTCCACCACGCCCAACAACTATCTGCGGACGTTTGGCGACTTCCGTCATAGAATATCGATCAGAGATAAATATCTTACTACTAGGTGCGATATCACCCTCTGGTCCACAGATAAGTTTGTATGGATTATCCGGCGCTCCGGGATAGTCTTCTAGTCTATCTTGTGCAAAAAACGAGGCTATCACGCATAGGTATATCCTTCTTACATACAAAAGAGGATTACCTATGCGTGTTTCCGAGAGTGGTGTACCGAAATCGGTTTCGCCGGACATAACTGGTCGTCAGTTCATGAGGACGATTTCTTCAGGCGTGCGCGCATGAGGGCGTCCGCCGCCATAGCGCCGCCCGCGCCGGAAACAGTACCCTTCACAGCGCCTTTAGCTGCGCCTGCTAAAACAGATTTTTTCTGATCTGCAGGCCGCGCCGCATTCGCTTTACGTGTGCGGTACGCGCCTTTCAGAGCCCCTACAGCGCCAGTGGCCGCAGCCACTGCGCCATAAGTTTTAGCTCTGTCCGAGGCCTGTCGTGGGCTGACCAAGCCCCGCGCGACTTCGCGGCCCACAGCTCTTGCGCTTGCGCCAAGACGAGTCGCATAGCGGCCTATACTCTCTCCGTACTCCTGCGCACCCGCGATCTTTGCGAACGCCTCTTCTATTTCCTCCTTACGCGCGCCGTAGGCTGCCGCAAAGCCTTGATGGAAAGCTGCGTGCTTCATAATGTCTGCGAGAGACAACACCCGCGGTGCTGTACGTGGCGTTGCGACAGGCGGCGCTGCCGCCTGTGAAGCGTCGTCCAACGAATCAGCGATAAGCGCTAGCTGCGCGTCAGTACTGGCCACTTTTGCAAAAGGGTTTACGTGCGCGGTTTCGATAATAGCAGCAAGACGCTGCTGTAGATTCATTTCAGGAGTGTTCATACTAGTAGTCTACTGTAGAAAATTTTTGGTAATCGAACCGTTCACCATCGGTGCTGCTTACATTACGAATGGGCGCAGCTACGCGCGTCAAAAACGGTTCTAATTTAGTTATATCTGGGATCGGTATATTGTGCTCTGCACTAGATGGCGCCAGCGCGTACCCTGTTGCGCTTTGGCTTATGAGCATGCGGTGCTTCTCTACCGGAAGTACCTGTTGTAGCCTGTAGCGACGTCCCGTATCTATCTCATACACAAGATCGTTGGGACGCAACACAGGGTAGTAAGTAAGTAACATCTCTACGGTAGCTTCTTGCTCGACACGGTCGCTGATCGTGTTGCTTTTGCCCTCAACGCCCATAACACCTAGCGTCAGAACAGGTGCGTAGTAGCCCGTCTCTTTACCCGTACCGTAACATGCTGCGCAATCCGCTCGGGTCGTCTTACGGAGAACCGCATCCCAACACGTTAAACAGTGTCCACCATTTCGGATAGTCTGGTATATCAATATAGGCACACCAGCGTGTCTTATATAGACCAGCGTGTGCTTACGCAGCGCTCTTGCTACAGCGTCTAGCGCACCACTCAGGCGCTGTGGCGGATACTCAGTTACTCGTGATCCAACAAGTAATTTAAGCCTATAAAAAGTCGTAGTCCATCTATCAAGAACGTCGACATCCGTATCTTCGTACCATCCGCGAGTAGCGTCTACTTCTGCTAAAAGCACGAAGCCGGTGTTCTCGACGTCAGATCTAAATATCTGTACGCGCGCGTCCTCTGCGCCTACATCAATAGGAATAAACGTCCACCCGACGATCAGTGATCGACTAGTCTGCTGAACAACCGTTATCTCGTCTAATCGGCTCATGCTCACTCGTCATCTTCGTCGCGATATCTATTCGCACGGCTATGCGCTTGGTAGCGCGTACGCAGTGCTTGCAGCTCACGGTGCTGGTTGTAGCCCTTACCGAATGCGTGACGCGCCTTATCACTTAATAGCGTGTCGCCCATTTTGTTATACACGGCCTTGAGCGCGCCATGAACGCCTTTAGGTCTATTTTTCTTGCTGCGGTACCATTTTGGCGCTACTTTACCCATAGCGGCGCCGCCTGCCGTACCTAGGTACTCTAAAGCGCCGCGTCCGACAGCATCAACGGTATCTTTATTGTGTTTATAGAAACTAGACGCTGCGTCACGCAGACTCGCCTGCTTCTCTAGCTCAGCGCGCTGCTGCTCAACGAATGTATGGAATAGTGTTACTATAGTCATGTTGCTTATTTACGGTTAAAAAACCGGATTCTGGTAAGATAGTAGTTGCTAAATACGCCGCTTGTCGGTTAGGTACAGCGTAGCGTAAAATGTTTATATACTTAGGCGATAGGTCTTTTTCTTCTAAAAAGGCCTTATTTGCGTCAGCTTGTCCTTTTACGGTACCCCCTAGCAGGCCGGCGTAGCCTCCTAGAGCCGCGCCTATGTTGGGTAAACCTAAAGGCGTTCCTATTACTGCCCCCGCTGCTGCAGCTAGTAGACCAGCCAAGGTGCCCATCTTAAAACTCTCGTATATACGCTGTTTTATCAGATCAGGGTCCGCAATCAACGGACTGGCGGGGGACCGCATCGCCTCAGACGCATCCATCTGCGACGAGAACCAATCATCTATAGCTGTACGCAAAGACGCGCTCTTTAGCCAACCGTCATATACTTGCTCATATGTTTTCATAGCTGGACAGCCACATAACCTTCCCGCGCATCGTATACGCCAACGTACAGCTCCGAATGCGCGGCGCCATAAGCTGCCTCCGTGTTCTTAGCTATTTTGTACGACTGCCTAAATTCTTTGTATTGAAGCTCGATATCTTGGATTATCGGCTGCAAATTACGCCACACAGCATTAGGCTGTACCGTGACGTTACCTGCCGTGTACGGCATGTCATTACGCGCCATGCGTATGACCATCGATTTAAGTACACGAGCCGCTGCCATGTCCGTCAGCCACTTACGCACGGCGCCTAATCGCGGCACAGCGACCAAGCTGACAGCATTGACATATGCGCTTTGAATAATAGGCGGCGTATAGTTCCATGCATCGATCTCGTCGACGATGGCACGTGCTATGCGAAGATCGGAGTTCTCTTCGCCGTCTGCTATTTGGTTAACCTCTGGGAAATCCTGAATAAACCTACGCGCAGCTTTGACAAGCTGTTTAGGTACCAGAACTACGTTTTCCCCGTGGTTTACGAGCTGCTCTGTCATTGGCTGTCAGGCTTAGATTTACGTCCGCGCTTGGGCTTGTCAGGAACAGCCTCGTCGGTGATCGGAAGAGATTCAGGAATCTGCACTGGGGCCGGCGCAGCAAGTGCAGGTGCTTCAGCGGTCGACGCATCGACAGCGTTTGAAACCTCTGGCGCAGCCGGTACTGTCTCGTCGACTGTAACCTCGATAAGGGCCTCTCCTCGCGCACCGCACAGTTCCATAAACTTGTCCGTTACGGCAACACCACGATGTTCTACACGTTTAGTGGTTTCATCTAATACAACCAACTTACTACCAAAACTTCGCATGATGGAAGCCGTGAGTCGATCTCGATGAAGTAATCGTGGACGACCTTTGAGTAAACTTAACGGCCCGACAACGCCTGGCCATTCTGAAAATACACGTTTAATAGTACTCATATTATTAGTATAAAATAAGCGGCGGCGCTAAATAACGCCGCCGCTTATCAAAATAGTTGTAAAACTATCAGCCGATCGGCGCAGCCGGGTTGTTCACCAGCGTGAACGAGCCGGTGGCACCGGTACCGCCCGTCGGCGCGTTCGCAAGCGTCAAGAAGTACTGCGGCAGCGTGACCGAAGCACCAGCAAGAAGTACGAGGCCCAAGCCTTTTACGTTACCGAAGCCTACGCCGCACTCTTCCCATGCTTCCATGCTGAAGAAGCGACCTTCCTTATTGATATAGAACTGGGTGTTCTGTAAGGTAAGGAAGCGGCCCAGCATCTCTGGAGCTGGGAAAACGTAGATCTGGCCAGGCTGAAGGATCGCCGGATTATCACGAAGCGTGGTCACATAGGTGAAACCACCGACGGTCGTGTACTTATAGCCGCCGACGACAATCTCTTTGACGAGATCGTAGCCTGCGTCTTCGTTGGTCCACGCCAGCGTGTCGTTCCAATCGTACTCGTGCAGCAGGATAACGCGCGCCTTCATTTGACGAGCTGCCGGAATCTTCACAAGCTGCGCAACAACCCGACGATTGAAGGTCGTCTCTTCGGACATGATGATGTTCGAGAAAAGACCGTCAGCCGGGTTGTAGTTCGCGTGCGCCGCCGAGAACGAACCAAAAGCGGCTGGGTTAGCGTTAGCCAACGCGCCGCCATGCTCGAGGCGAGCGACGTTACGTGTAAACAGATACGACGCCAAACAGGCTGCGTTGTAGAAGTTTTTACCTGAGTAATCTGTACCGGTCGTATCGCCGTTAGCAGCTACTTTGTTCTTAGCCATGCTGCGGCCGACCATCTCGTTCATACGCGCCGTCGTCGCAAGCACAATACCTGCCCGAACGTGCTCCATGAACTTAGTATCGACCTGCTCTTGCATGTCTTTGACCGTATTCTGCTCGATGATCTTCGTGATAGGCATCCGGTAAGAACGGAGCTCTTGCTCCGTCTTTTGGAAGCGGTCCGAGGAGATCGTCTGGATGCGAATCGAATACTTGTCGCCTTGAATATAAGTCTTCTCAGGTTCACCACGCATGTTGATGCGCATAGCCAGCGAATCCGGCTCAATGTCATCAATATAGATCAGGTCCTCAGAAGTTTCGCTACGCGTCAGCTCAGCAACAGTCACGGTTTGTGGAGGAAGAATCTGGCGTGCGAACGAGTTCTCACGCAGCTTCTCTTGGATATAAAGGCCCGTTACTTCGGCCACTTTATTCAAATGCTCTCCACCCCGGCTCAGTGCTTCACCGAACATGTTGTTAAAATCTCTACCGAAATCAGTCATTTTATTTAACTCTTGTGTTTAGTAAGCTAGAAAAAGGGGAAATAGGCACTACTAATTAGTAGTGCCTTGTTATTCAATCATCATGCGTGTGTGTCAACACTGACAGCCATAACCGGACGTGTCGTGAAGCAGAAATATGCGCGTTGGTTGGTGACCCGTTCTACAATCCCGTAGAACAAGTCTTGTGCGGTACCGACAGCCGCCGACGCCACGGTCTTTGCATCAAACTTTTTCGACGTACCGTTTACGAAAACGCCTTGCCCAATGGCAGGTAGCGCTCCGCTATGCCAGGAAGCCGCCGGCAGGCCGACGTCAATACCTGAGCCGCGGATACCGGTAAGATGGCCGCTTCCGCCAAGCTTGAGCGCCGGAAGCTCTTTATTAAACGCATCGCCTTGGACGTCGATTACGTCAGTGCGGTTGCTATCAACAAAGTTGATGTAGATAGGCTCAAAAGATGTCGAGCCGCCGGTCGGCGCCGCCGCCACACCGCCTGGCCCAAACTTGACTGGCATGCCTTCGGCAAAGTAAGTCGTGCCGTTGTACGGAATTGTTTGAAGATCGACGTTGCTCAGTTTAGCGTTTAAGGCAACGACAGTTTGTGATTTACGAGAAACCATATTAGTTTAGAATTTGTGAAATGTTTGAAAATAGTCGCGCCTCGGGATCAGTTCCGTAGGACGCTGTCTTAGAGAAATCAGGTTCAGCAGCAACAAACTTACCCAGACTATTTTCGCCTGCTGTAAGGGCCGCTGCTTGTTTGAAAATAGTCAGCGTGTCCGGCGATTGCTTAAACTCAGCAATCTTATTAAGAGCGTCATCGATATCGATGAACCCGTCACGAACTAGATTCAGTACGTCGTACGCGATCTGTAACTCTGCCTCAAGTGCTGCCAGTTTAATTAAAGAAACCTCTTGCGCCTCAATGTGCGCTAGCGCTTCTTTTATCAATCCCGGATCTACTAACACTTTAGGCATCAGTCACTTAAAATATCGATCGCCGTTAAGAGCATTGCTACACCGAGACGGCTGTTTCCCGCATCTGCGGATTCTAACGTCTCGGCGAGCTTTGTTGTTATATCTGCATCAGACGCTGCTGCGTTTTCCTTAACGGCAGGTGCCACATCTGTGGTCGCCATAGCCTGTTTGACGAGCTGCTCTAGGTCAGAAAACAACATGTTTATCAAGCCTCCTCAGAGTCTTCGGCTAAAGTCTGACTCAGTTCGACGAGGAACCGCGCGAACTCCTCTGCCTCTTCCTCAGATGCAGAAGCGACCTTGGCAATCTCATCGCTGCTGAGGCCGATTTGCCCTAACGCGCTACCTAGCTCGAAGGCCGTCTCGTATGCTTCAGCCATCTTAGCGACAAGCTCGTCCGAGAACTGCTCTTCATCAGAAGCATCAGACTCCGCAGTTTCCGCGGTCTCTGCGACATCGGTCGACACGCCTTCGGCGTCAGCGGCTTCTTTGCGAAGGTCCTCTAGAAGATCATTGGTCATGGCAACGCCCATAGTGAGCAGCTGCGAAGGCGTCAAACCTTCTGCACCAAAAGCGCCCGCGGCAGCCTGTTTCTCCAGTTCCGCGACCGCGTCTGCTAGAATATTAAGCGCCTCTTGATCATCACCCCAGTATTGCTCTACTTGAGCGATTTTTGCGTGCAACTCTTTCTCTTCAAGCTCGTTGCGAATCTCAATTAAAGATTTTTTTGTCATGTGTATTAATCTCCTACGGAATCAGCCGAGAGCGCGTTGTGAATTTACGGGACCGGTCGGACCGGCTTTACCTTTGTTGTGACCAGCGCCGTTACCGATCGTGTCTTCGGCCCGCACGCTCGTGTCGTCGCCTACAGACAACTTGCGCGAGTGCATAGCCGCTAGACGCGCTGCCGCCTGCTCCCAGGCACTGCGGGGCGAGGCGATCGGGTTCTCGCTACCACCGCCTGCAGCCGGTACACCGGAGCCAGCAAGTTTCTCGAGTACGCGATTAGCGAACGCATGCGCCATGATTTCGCCGGCGGCCACTAGCTCTTCGCTAGTGAGACCTGCGTCGGCTGTTTCGGCTGTTTCGGTTTCGTGAGCGACTTTGCTCACTTCACCGCTTAGACTAGCAAATAGTGCTTCCAGTTCGTCTGATAGATTCATCGAATTACCTTAGTTTGTCGAATTTAGGTAGTAGACTAGACAGGCTGTAGGTAGACATAAGGGGATGCCGGTTTGTTGTGTGTCTATACCGGCCACTTTGTATAAGAAATTGTCCATCTGTAGAGTTAACTGTGCTACAGGGGACGTAGTCAACCACGCCGCTAGTTTGTTAAAATCAATTGATTTTAGATACTCCCGATATTGCGTAAACGCCGCACTATCTGTATCTAGTGGACCCTTAACCACGCTACGAGCTTCCGCCCGTTTCATAAGATAAGGGTTGTGTGTAGTTGTTCGCTTAACGATATCGTCTGCTGCGCGGACAATCATAGGGTCGATGTCGTTAAGCGAGAAAGAACGTGAGAATAACGCAGGATATCTACTAGATAGTTTAACGACTTCTTGAGGCTTTAATATAACACCCATCGCCGTTAATGAAGCAAGCGCTTTCTCTATCTTACAGCGAGCTATTAGGCGCAGTATTTCCGGATCCTCCGGCCGCTCAGAGTAATCATCCACGACCCGGCTTGTCATAAGCCGGACGAGCTTTGGATTCACGGGCGTTGACCCGAGCGTTTCGCCACTACCCAGTTCTTTCTTCACAAGCTCGGCGAGCTTGTCGGTCAGTCTGTGCGTCGGTATGAGCGCTTGCGGAAGTGCGGCTACTTTTTTCAAAGCCCAGGCGCTTCGGTCTGCCGGGACACGTACATATGAGATATCAAAGAACCGCGGGAAGAAGTTATAAGAGTACACACGGCGACCGTCCGGTAGCGTCTGCCGAAGCATGGCGGACAGGTGTTCGCAATACTCTGCGCGTGTGCGCGCGATGTTGAGACAAATCGAACAGTTGTGAACAGCGACGTTATTCACTAAATAGGTTTCATCGGCTTCTACGGCAATGTTGTAGACATCTCCCTCATACACGCCCTCTTCGATAGTCTCGACCGGGAACCAGTTCTGTCTCGGTAGCTGTAATACTTTATTCGACCACCTAGGGACGGTAGTGTGTTTACCACATTTAAAACTCAGCTCTTTTGTGTCAGCGGTAAAGGCTGTCCCGAGGCTCACTGTCGCGTACACGCCCTCGCCGCTGTACGTGCTTTGCGTAAAGGTGCGCCAGTGATACGTGCTCGCATATCCGCAGCTAGTCGCCAGTAGTTGTACGCCTTGGATCAGTGCTGGGAGTGTGTTACTGAACCGAGTAGTCAGCCTCCTTGGATCCACTGATCCGTCACTGTCAACCAGACCAGCCAATAGAGCCTTTCTCGCCTCTAAGCCACTGGCCCAGATCTGGGCCGGTATTTTTTTAGATTTTTTGACGCCGCAGGCTCCGTGAAGATACGCCGCAAGTGCGTTGTCGTGCGTCTGTACGACCCAAGCCTTTCTATCGGATCCTGCCGCATAAACATTGACCGGCGAATCAGATACTTTGGTTAGAGCCTGTTTGACGTGCTCTACATAGATAAGATCATCTTGACAGCAAATAGAAACGCCTACGGCTCGCCGACCGTGCCTTTTGCTAGTACTAAATATAAGACTACCGTCGCCAAGATAAAGTCCCGCGACATAAGCAAGCGATTCGTCTATTGCCTCATTTGCAGAAGACGCCACCGCCGGCGACAAGACGTAATCGCCTACGTCTATGTCATCTGCTCTGATAAATGCAGCCTTACCAGCTAGTTCGTCGGCAGTAATCCCGCACTTTTTACAGACATTTCCCGAGAAACTATGCCTACGGACCATGCCGCGGCCGACTGTACCTGCACATCCTCGCACATGTTCGGCCTTCAACACATACACAGGGTGATTATCTGTGATCTGTAAATCATCGCCTATACCACCTATTTTGATTTTGCGTACATTATGTATTCCGGGCGTCACGAACGTCTGGATTACTTCTTGAGTGTTGCCTTGTTGTGTGAAAACTAAATCGCCTGCCGTCAGAGATTCGATTGTTTTAGGTCCATTCGGCGTTGCTACAAGGGCGCCAGGGAGTAGGCACACGTCGAACCGAAGCTTCGCACCCATCGAAAACGGTACCGGCTCATTCGCATCGATTTTTTGTACCAGCTCTGGGTTGCGATCCGTGTATACAAAAACGATAAGCTCTACACGATGCATCTTATCGTTATATGCCGACGCAATAACGTCGCCGATACTTCTCGTGGGATCTGTGTTTGCGTGCCCTACGTATACCTTCGCGTTTGAGACAAAGGTCGAATGACCGTAGTTCCCGTGCGGTATGACGAAATCAGGGATTTTAGGTTTGACTTTAAGCTCGACGATGTCTTGGACAGACTTCGGCGGCTGGTCGCCTTTAAGACTCCATTCAGGGAACGCGTCCCCGTTCATGTTACAATTATGCACGGCCACGCCGCCGGCTATGTAAGAGTGATCTTCTTCTACTTCGAAATTATAAACGAGATCGTCTGATTCGTATTTTTCAATATTTCTGATAGGTACATAGAAATATTCATCATCACCAAATGATCGTGTTTTCTTGTGCTGCGGTGTTGTTTTATAGTATTTAGATGACGAATATTTAGTAAGATCAGGAAGTTTCCAAGTAGGAAAACTTACTTGGTGATATAGGATATCTGGATGCTCTTTGCTCCAATTATTTGCTTGATAGCAAGACGCTATACCCCAATTCCGCAACATCCGCTGTACATCCAATATCAGCTGCTTAGAGGCTAATCGTAGTACAACCACATCAGTAGTTTTATTGTAATGAGCATCTCCATCAAATAGACCAGCCAATACAGCATGTTGAATATTTATAGGCTGATTAAACAACCATCTTGGCATCTGTTTGTGTGCGGCATACTCTCCACTCCAAGAATAGAATTTTGCAGCTAATTCTCTTGATTTAATAACCACACAAACTTGTGTTCCGGATTTGTGGTGATACACACGCCCCTCTAAGCCAAGTGATTCTGCGCACTTGACTGCGTTTGCGACTAGTGTGGGAGTTTCGTTCTCATTGAAACTGAGGCGAATACCTACTTTTTCTTTAGTTTTAGTATATTTTTCAAAATTTCCTTCCGCTAAGAACAGCCCGAATAAATTGGCCTCTGCTTCGGTCATCCGCGCTTTTTCAATAAAAACATCCTTAGGGATAGCTAAGAAATCGCCTTTTACTAATTCTCCAGCATTTCGCCATTCTCGTATAAACTCTAATTTTTCATCAGCCACAGCGCAACCAGCATATCTTTTACATATACTCTGCTCGCCTTGCGATATAGTAGTACAGCGTTTATATTTATCTCTTCTACAGGTCAGATCAGAAGTCATTACTAAGAACGGATGTTCCGGAGTGACATGAATAGAATCAGATAAACCTTCTACTTTGATTATGAGTTTGGTTCTCTTATTGCCGTATACCTGAGTATTAACAATTGGTCTGTAACGACCTTTATGTGTTAGTACATTATCTCCAGGCTTAAGCGTCTCGATGGGAACATCGCCGTACTCCGAGCTTATAAGTGTCCCTGCTGTAAAACAGCCCCAATACTCGTGGGCGCCGAGCGCGTTTAGTAAGACATAACGACCTTCTGGTCGCGGTACTAGTTTACCCATCACGTCCATTAACGACGTCGGAGTATAACAACTCGATGCGATCTTCGTAAGCGTATGTTGATGAATAGGTACGTAATCCGGTCCCCAAGCATCGCCTCCGCCTAATTGAATATACTTGTCTAACATCACGCCCCTTAGTGATTACAACACGCCGTGATCATCAGCCCTTAGCCACCTGATTACGAGCGCGCATAAAATCAGCCTCTCTACGTAGCTTGGCTGTGAGCCGCGTGCGGTCGTCTCTCAGCTTGTCGTTTTCTAGCATAGTGGCTAAGAACTTGTTTTCTGCAGCCGTGGAGTCTGTGAGAGCCTTCTGGGGATCGCCAGGTTTGATACCTTCGCCAACAGTCTTCAGTAAATCACCAACGCTCCGCAACGAATCCGCACTTGAGCCCACACCCTTCAGCTGCGACTGTGTTGACGCAAGCTCTTTTACCTGATTAACGTCCATCATGCCTGGACCTAGACGGTGCATTCGGTGTAGTACGTTACCTGCGACTAACGAGTTGGACGCCACGTCAGGCGCAAACGTCTTAAGTACATCAAAATGCCTCTTTGTCGTGGCCAGCGCATTACCGCCCAGTGACGGGTGCTCCCGTACAACCTCTTTGAAAGCAGCGTCATGTTTCCGAGCCTGGCGATGTCGTTGTATGACAGGTCCGAGGATAGGCGCAAGCGCGGACGCGAGCACGCCGCCTTTCAGTACATAATCTGATGCTTTCTGCCAATCAAAACCGCTCCTGTTAATAGAAGCAGCATGCTTCGACAAGTATAGGCAGAGATTCGCTATGTGCTCATAATCCTCCGGATCATGTATACGCTCTGCGGCTTGTTTGATAATAGCTGACGCAGCACTCGCTGATTTGGTATATTTAGCTTGTAGCAACGCCGAGGCGAATTTCGCAAGCTCGCCTTGCTCCTGTGTAGTCAACTCACCGACGTACACGTCTTTAAATATATCGAATAGTCTCATTTTAGGTATACGCTTGAAGAATCCGCTGCACCTGTCCCTGATGCACCTGATAGGCCTCTACGGGCTTTATCTGCTGTATGCTGCGCGACACTCAGGCCCTTACTGAGCGCGGCAGCTGCGCCTACGGCCGGGGCCGCGTTCACGGCGTGACGCGCGAGACTTTTCCCAGTAACTCCGCGACTTAGACGATTTAGCGTGCGCGTACCCTCGCGAAAAGCTCCTCCGACGATACGCGAACCGCGTGCAAAATTTAGCAAGGGTACGACAAAGGCGCGTTTGTCCATACCGCACCCGTCGCGCATCGCCAGCTCTTTGCAGACAGAGCCTACCTCATTTAGAATGTATTTAGTGACATCCGCATTATCTCTGAGGGAGTGTCGCGCTAACTCTACATTCTCGCTCAGCGACGATAATTCGTGTAAAAAAGCCTCGGTCTCAGTTAACGTATGCATAGCGCGTTTTACATCACGCACTGTTTTAGTTATGGGCGCATCTCCGTTGACCACAGCCGCTTTGACAGGCGGCACGGCGGCACCGTTACGTTTGAACGATTCTTTTCCTAATTCAGCCGCTGACGCCAACACGCCTGCGAAGGGATGGCCTTTTTTCTCCAGGGTCATAGCGACCTTCTGCATAAGCGTGTGCGCAATCTGTTCGGAATCAGTAACAGCTGTCACGAAATGGTAGATATCCGAAAGAGGTGTCTTATTACGCAAGTAGTCACCAACTTGCGACGTTAGTGTATCCAAAGACTCCGCAAGCTTGGCCAGCTCTGCAGTACGCTCCGCCGCTAAGGCGCGGCAGGCGACGTCCGTGTGTTCTTCTATATTATCAAGGTAGTGAGCAGCTAGGCGAGCGTCTGCCTCTACACGGGACACGGCCAACGCGCCCGCTACTTTAGTCAAACTTGTCGAAAACGCGGCGCTCGGCGCTGGTTGAAACAGCCCGGCGACTTTTGTCACAGGCAGGCCGCCCGGTGTAACGTCACTGAGTAGTGAGAGAACGCCGTCTACATCAGCTAAACCGAAGCTAAAAGTTTTGTCGCTCGCCTGCTTTCGCAGTAAGTCATTGGCGGCATGATTTACGGCGGTCACCAGCGATTGAATATAAAGTCGAGATAGCTCGCGCTCTTCCGCAACTTTCGCGATTTCTCGGTTGAGGTCCACGTCGTTGCTGCGAATGTAGTCGAGGGCAATGCGCTGAGCAAGTAGCTGTTGTTCAAAAATATTCATCTGTGTCTCGCGGTATTATTTTTGCTTTAGTCTATTACGGACCGCGGCGCTTATCCTAGACGCCGTCGACTCAGCTGCTGTGCCCAGCTCTTGCGCTTTACTTTTTGCTGAGTTTATCCCGGCTTTCAGACCGGCGCCGGCGTGCTGAGCGAGCCGTGAGGCGCCTCCGATAGCCGCGACCGTACCGACGGTTTTTGCGACAGTCTTCACAGCGCTCTCTTTGGCGGGCTGTGGCTGAGGCTCCGCCTGTTGGTAATAGCTACGCTTCTCGAGCTCTGTTAGAAAATGTTGGTATAACATTATACGACTAATTCTAGTATATAGACTAAATAGACGGCAAACCTGACGGCAGTCCTAGTCCTGAACCTTGTCTGGCAGCTATATATGCGTAATTTACAGAGTGGAACGCATCGTCGGGTAATTGATGTTGGTACGAATACGTCCCTCTATCGTGATTGTATTCTAGATATATTGTAGTCAGATCAGACCGGAATTCGGTGAACTGCGTATACCTGAAAAACTGTATGCCGCCAGGCTCGTCACACTGTCTTATCGCATCGATCGTGCGCCCCATTGTTTGGTTACGATCTATGTGATAGTATTTACCGTTCCACGTCATTTCTTTTTTCTGTGTCACATACCGGAACTCCATCAATACATCACGCGAACCTACCCGCTGCCATCCCCGCTCGCGCTCGAGCCGGGCGTTCTGGTGTGCGCCGTGTCCCCAGTCAGCTCCGATCCAATCAACGTCAGCTGCTCTACACAGTCGGTCGATCAAGTTAAGCTCGTTGACAGAATCAGCCTCCGCTCCCTTAAACTTTTTCATGAATAGTACACGAAAAATTCCGTTCGCTAACATGGTGCCGATCGTTAGTACTGTGAATGATGGATTACTGCCTTCCGCCGTTCCGTAATCCACGCCGGCGTATACCTTAAAACCTCTTTGTTTGTACTGAAGTGCGATCTGGTGCGGTTGAAGCATGTCGTAGTCTTTACACGCGCGCTCTAGTACGGCATCTGTGATGCCCATCTCGCCTTCATCATACGGAAGACCGAGGGTCTCGTTAAGGTATTTAGCTCTAGATATATTCGGGTCGTCTCGCTTCGCTACGATGTGTTTATGTTCTTTGAACGGTACCATCATCTGTGTTATGCGGAAACCCCACCGTTTATCTAGAAGCGATGGTTTTCTGGGTACCCATAACCCATTACTGCGTATGTCTATGGCTTTACCACATCGCGCGCACGCGTACTTATCGTCTTGAATGATCGACTCGTCATTCATGTTCCAGTGGTTACAACTGCCGCATTTTGTCAACCACTCGAACATGCACGAATTTTCCCACCGTAGTGTGATAATATTTGCTGTGCTTTTAGGTGTCCCGGCATACAAGTTGTATTTAATGTTGTCGGGTGAGTGCGCCTGGCATTCCTCTAAAACCGGGATAGCGTCCGGTACGATATCCTGAATTTCGTCGATAAGCAGATGGTTCGCGGATATACCGCGAGCGTTGTCTGCGTTTAGATAGCAAGAGCGGAAATTAAAGAAAGCGCCGTTAGTGAATTGCCGCGCCTTCACCTGCCACAAGCATTTGTTAGGATTAACAAACGTACGTAGCATCAGCGGTGAATCTTCGCACATGGGTTTAAACCGCTGCTGCGAAAATATGATCACTTGATCGTATCGAGGAGCTATGTACAGCGTCTTGTACGCAGGATTGACCATGGCCAGCGCACACGACTTAGCTGATTGCGTTGTTGATTTTTCAATTTGCCTGGAGGACAATAATAAGATGTTTCGACAACCTTCCGGATAATCAGAAAAATAATCGTATACACCTCTTAGATATTCTCTGCCTAAGAACGAAAACGGTTTACCGTCAACAGTGAGATACTGCGACACAAGGTCTGTAAGATTCACCTGCTGCTGTGTTATGTCCAACTCAGGCGCTACGTCGGGCTCCAGATCATCGGCAGCGCGCTCAAGCGCCGCATTTAGGGATAGCCAATCTTCCGCAGGAACCGTCTCATCATCGCAACTGATATCGTCACGCAACAAATGCGCTTCGCGCAAGTCTTTATATGCCGACGGCGGGACAGTTACGTCCAGAAAAGCTGCAGACTGTGTCATAGTACTACGTTAGTACCGTCTGGTATAAGAATTTTGCCGTGTGACGGCGGCTGAGGGGCCAGCGACAACGTTTTCAAGAACTCGGGCGCAGTCTCCTTAACCGTTGTGCGCGCAGTGCGGCCCACGTTAACGCGTCTATCGAGTAATACATTAAACGCGCGAAGCGCTCTGTACGTTTCATCGGACGTGGCTGTATCCATATTGGTCGCCAAATCAAGTACCTTGCGCGCCACTTGGCTGAGGGCCGTCTCGATTATCTCATCTGAGTCGACGTTGACTTGTAGACCAGACTGTACTTTGTATACGTCCAGCGGCGTTCCGTGCGCGCGCTGTAGCTCTTGCCGCCTGGACGGATGAATACCTTTAAAGTACGCTTTGATATCCGCAGGCGTCAGTAAAGACATATCATGCAGCAATTGCTGATAGAACAAAAGACCTTCCGGACTTATCGACACACCTAACACTTCGTGTAAGAATAATGCTATTTGCTCGAACGTACCTACGGTGCTTAGTGCACAGTCGACAATTGTTTTGACTTTCATGTCATTCATGAAAGCCATGGCCGTGTCCCACTCCGGGTGCTCGTACGCGACGCGCACTTCACAGACATCTAAAAGTGTGTCAAAGACTTCCCGCTCTTCTTTGTTTTTAGGAGGTCGGTGGTCTAGTAAGCACTCGTGCAGTTCTTCAGGACAGTTTAATAAAAACCTATCCCGTAGATCACTTAGGTAGGAGTCCGAAAACTTCGAGCAATCGAATAGGTTTTTTTGCTCAAGTTCAAATTGAATAAGATCCAGCGGCATCTGCATAAAGCGAAGCAGCAGAAACCGCTGGAAAGGCATCCGTAGTGGATGCTCATTGTATGGCGAATTTTTGGCGCACATCAGAACACGTCTATCGCGTTCTGACAAATCGACTATCTGCAGTCCGTGCCGATACTGCCAGTCGGGACGCACCAAATTAAGCTCAGTCAAATGAGTTAAGACACGTTCCGTGATCCCGAACTCTTTACATAACTGAGGTTTTACATATATGTTGTTTCTTTTTGCCACTACTCGACAAGATGGGTCTGGCGAAGGCGGCGCAAGTCTTTGATCACGGCATCTAAGGCAAACACCGCAGTACGTACCGTGCTGACGTCAATATCGAGCCCGAACCGTCCGGCAAGTAGTACACGCGCCAAAACCCCTCGCGCAGCTTGCAGATCATCGATACCTTCGAGCATCTTGTAGATGTTTTGTTTATTTAGGAAGTTTAATCCCAGTAGAACATCTACAGTCTTCTCTGCAGCGGCTTCGTCGATGTCCGCTTCTTTGATGATCGTATCCGTCAGTATTCCCGCCGTCTTGATGATAGCATACATATCCGCCTTCGCTATTTTTGGAATTTCTTCTATATCACCAGTTCGGGGGTTCGGTGCGAACACTTTGATCTTGGCTGCAATAGCTCGGTCTGCCTGCGCTAATATCGCACCTACTTCCTCCGGAGAGCAGTAGGCGCTGAAGCCGTTCTGCATTTCATATCGCGTAACGGGCGCGTCGGCCATCTTTGCCAGTAAGGGAACTTTGGTCGTGTCGCCCTCAAGAAGATATCGTTGACCTACGCGACGGACAACGAAATCAGCGCCTGCGGCTGCTAGCTTGTTAATCGCTCCTGCATCGCCGACGGTCGTCGTCTTTGTGATAGGGACAAAGCGCCACTTATCTGATAAAAACACGTCAGATCCGATCTTCGTGAAATCGGCGAAAGCGGCGTTTTGTTGTATAGTCAGTCGCTCACCTAGACCTGCATGGACTACGATGTGCTCTGCCGTTTTGTACAGTACACGGACCGGCTCGGTCGCGATTGTGGTTTCGCCGTTAGAAACCACAAAGCAGCCGTGACCTTTTGGTTCCGTATATGTAAGCTCAACCTTTGTTGCAATACCCGGCACGGCGTCTCCAATGAAATAAGAGCCGGTCTTGTCCAAATAGATAACACTGTCGTGGAGCTTGCCCGCGAATGAAGCGAGTTTACAGATGACGCCCGTTCCAACAACAGTCTGCGCACCACCAGATCGCAGGTTGGTGTAAGACCCTTCTTTTAGTAGCGCCAATTGCGGTCTAACCGCTGAAGCGGCTTTCTCGAGCTGCGGTTTATTTGCATAATACGCCACAGCTTCTCGGAATAGCCGAGCATCTTCTAGATCGTATTTAAGGCCGTTCGGTGTATAGACAGAGGCCAGCGCGGTTTTAAACTCCTCCGCTGAGAAGTCTAGCACACTAGCGTACGCGTATTTGCCGTAGTGCGGCGGCTGTACCGCGCTGCGGATGCCCATGTCGGCGCCCGTCTCGATAGGTTTTATAACTTTACCAAACGACCCGTCTTGTGTGATATTGTCAATACTCGTCTGCGTTATAGGCAACAGCTCGTCGTTGTAGTACATAAGATCGAGCGGCTGTAGTCTAAAATCTTTTATGATAACCGGAATTCGAATATCATCATCAACGACGATTTGTCCTACACCTGCACCCGCGTTCTCGTCGGTTTTTCGCAAAGCGACTTTGATGTTATAATCAGGAAGATACGGATGCTCTTCGTGCAATTTCTCGATGATATCTTGTTCCCAAGATTTAACGTCACGACCTAAGCGATACGTAGCCTCTTTTTTGTGAGACTGTTCTTTTTGTAAGAATAAAGGTTCCATCAGGCAGTTGTGAATTCGAGTCTGGCTGATTGCGCATGCGATACCGCGCCAGTCGCCATGGAGATGAACCGCGGATTATTAGGTAGATACGCCTCTATCTGTGTTATAGAAGCGCCGGTCGGGTATGCCAGCATACCTTCACCTAGCGGACGCAGGCGTACCCAGGGTCCTTTTGTGGCACCACCTACGCCAATGTTTGCACGAACAAATACAGGGATATCTGCGGTTTTGTTAGAAACCCTGTAAAACGTGAAGCCTGCAACATCCATAGAAAATGGCGCCTGTTCAGTGTGATTAGCTGCTAAAAATACGTTAGGTAAAACGCCGGTCATAAAAAATATATTACCTCAACTATTAGTATAGAACAGTGTAGCGGTTTCCTGACACGGAAACCGCTACAGCGGTGCCGCCAGACCCGTGTGCGTCTCTTTGCCATCAGTGTGCGGTGTATACGCATCCCCTGCGCGTACCACACCTAGACCCATGACGCGGACATTATCGGACCCCTCGGCAGCGACTGTCGGAGGAAAGCTACCGTGACCTGTCGTGGGCTGACCAATCACGGCAATAGGTTTACCGTTTACGCGAACAGTCGGTACGCCGATAGCGTGTACATCGCCGTCCGTGAGCGGCGAACCCGCAACCTGTACTAGTCGATTGTTGATGCGCACAACCATGTCAGTTTAGATCGATACTAGGTGCTGTCAGTTTTATGGAAGAGCCTGCAACTATGTCAAGTGTTTCTGCAGCAGCGATCTGCACGCTCGGCGCTGCCAGTGTAACCTGGCCTGAGGAGACGGTTAGCCGCGCGTCCGCCTGCGCGACTGATACACCTATTGGTCCTATATCTACCGATGTTGTACCATTTTGAAGAGCTAAGCGTATGTGTTCGGTATCATCAGATATGGTTATCACACCCTTTGTTGTGTGTATTTGAACGCCTGTGCCTGTGCCCTCGAAGGGTGTTTCCGCGGTTTTGCTTAGATCGCCTAAAACAAACCAAATATCGCCGAACTTGATTCGACATGCTTTTTTGTGCGCTAATTGTATGTAGCCGCCTTCGTAGCGAACCTCAGCCCCTACATCTATGTCGGTGTCATTTACATATCCAGCACGTACTTGTATATCCGGTATGTCTTGTAGTGGGTCGTTGCGTATCGTAGACGTGTATGTTGTGGCGTACCTGTTCCCTAGCGCGCGGGTCTCTATCCGGCGCGTGAAGCCTGCGATATTCTCGAACAGATTCAACGCGCGTACTATAATCGAGCGCTTAAACCGGCTGAACAATACATAGCACGCGTTAGACGCCGACATAAGAATATCGCCGCCTCTCCGCATATGCAAGAAACTTTTAGCTAGTTGATTAGCTGTACCAGATTCGATACGTACATCGCCTTCGTTGACAACAGGACCGGCTTGACCACTGCTGTCGACATCGGTATAATCACGCGCTGCGTCAGGCGTTAGTGGCGCCGTAAGGCGTGTGCGATTCGCCGCCAAATCCGCTACCTCTGCCAAATCCACCGGCTCACCTGAGCGTTGCTGACCCCCAGCGCCTGCTGTAGGCAGCTCGCCGACAATAAACCAATCGGTGCCTGAACACCTGGTCAGGACGACGCGTGTTCCGCGCCCATAAGGCTTGTCGACGCCTGCGTATAGCTGCTTAGCGAGTACCTGACCGTGCCCGATCACGTTCACATCATACGTACGTAACTGATTGTGGTACCACAGTATTGCGCCTACAGCTACTTTAGTTTCGCCGTGTGTCGCGGCGTTGTACGGATCAATCATTTATATACGCTTTCATTTGCCGCAACATGACCTTGCGTAAAGGATTTCGCACAGTCTTAAGCACAGAAACAAGTCTTTCGACCAGGAGATCCAGAGTCATGTCTTTGTTGCGTTGTCGCGCAATAGGCAGCACTGTCCGCGCAAAAATGCGGACAGCCATCATGTCTTCTCCAGTCAGTACCGGTGCGGCCGTCTCTTTCTGCCGCATCTTTGCCTGAATGGTCGGATCTACTTCCGCCTTAAGTAAATCCTGTAGAGATATTTCTTTTTTTGTTTTCTTTTTCTGCTGCCGCATGGTATGCCTTATATACATAGTGTAAAAACGCACTATTTTGTGTCATAAGTTAATTGAAGGACGAATCATATGGGTTACATATGATTCGAACGAATCATATCGTGGGTTACACATATGATTCGAAGGCGGCAGACCGCTGGCGACCATGGACGGTGATTGGGCCATGGTTGGGGTTGAAGACAGACGGGTGGACGCCCGTGCAATACCCCTGATAAGCGACACATAGTGTCGTGAACTAACTGTCCTCGAACTAATCCGTCTAGTGATACACTGTGAAGCCGCCACAGCTAAACACTAGTAACAACTACGTAACGTTGTCTAATGAAAAATTGCTTCGAGGTCTTCTTGGAGCAATTTTTTAAGGACGGCGACCGTGCTCTGTGAATAAGCCGCGCACAGCTCGAATACGGTCTGTCTCGAATAACCACCGAGATGTAAGAGGTTGGATTGGTAATCCGCTTGAACAGCAAACCCCGCGATTAAAAATATACTTTAGATGATCGGCTGTTCCGATCATCTAAAAAAATAAAAAAACACCCCTAGAAGTGCATAGGGTAAAGGCGGCAAGCAGCACTAAAGCTACCGCCGAAATTAAGGGGGGGACCGGATACACAACCGGTTCCCTCGTAATTTCTTTTTTTGACAACTACGTTGTTTTTTGCAGTAAATCTTTCTTTACCAAAAATAGACATATGCCTTGTCGCGAAGACGATAATCGACCGCCTGAAGGTACTTACGAGAACATGGCGGCGGCGGCCGCACTCTGTGATGTGCTGCGGGATCATCCAGAACTTGTACCCACGTACATTGATACGCCGATACTAAAGCGATGGTGGGCCGAGCACCAAGAGGCGGACAAGCGTCGCCGACGAAGAAAAAACGGTGTGTAACTCAGTTGGTAGAGTAGCGGATTTTTAATCCGTATGGCCTGGGTTCAAGTCCCAGCACACCGACCACGGGAGTGCGGCAACGACGGCGGTGTTGCGCAAGACTGTAAATCTGGTCCCTCAGGGTTAACAATAAAGGTTCGAATCCTTTCACTCCCACCACCCCTACACGGCCCCTTGGTGGAATCGGTAGACACAGCAGACTTTGACAATTTGAGCACTAAAGGCGAAATCCTTTAGCGAATGCTATCAAATTCGGGGAAACCTTCTGTTGTAAAACAATGGCAATCCCGAGCTAAACTTTTTTCTTGCGGTAAGCGCCATAAGAAAATTGGAAGTGTAGAGACTGTACGGTAGCTACCTGACTGCAGTAACATGCAAAAGGTAAAGAGACAGTCCAGACCACAAATACCTTTACTGCTGCTTTGAATATTCAAGCGTTGGGGCATCAACGCGATGGGCTAGGGGATGTCAGACTTGGCTTCGGTCAAGCAATCCCTGTTTGAATCCAAGAATCCCCCGGCTTTAGTCGTGGGGAGTATGTCAACTATTAAAGTATGGGTAGTAGCGAAAGCTATAGTGGTAAGAAAATCTGCAGCCTTAAACAGCGTGCCGGTTCGAATCCGGCAGGGGTCACCATACACGAGCCTGTAGCCCAACGGTAGAGGCATAAGACTTAGGATCTTAACAGTGTGGGGTTCGAATCCCCCCAGGCTCATTACGGAGAAGTGGCAGAGTGGGTTATTGCTCTTGTCTTGAAAACAAGCGCGCTCTAAACAAGCGCCGTGGGTTCGAATCCCACCTTCTCCTTTCCTCCTTCGACGCCGAAGGCTAAAAATCATGGAACAAGAAGATAAAGAAGAGCACTACGGTTGTGGCGACGGCGACGGCTCCGGTAACGACTGCGACGAAGGCTAGAACTATGGATCAAGAAACTAAGGTGCAGCATTACGGTGCCAGTTGCGGCGTCGGCGAAGGCTACGGCCAAGGCTACGGCCTCGGCTTCGGCGATGGCTACGGTAACGGCGACGGCCAAGGCTATGGCCGCGGCGACAGCTCCGGCGCCGGAGCTGGTAAAGGTACTGGCGATGGTGCTGGTTACGGTGCTGGTGGCTGGTACAGCAACGGGTGTGGTATCGGCAACGGCGACGGCGACGGCGACGGTTACGGCTACGACCATGGTCACATCTAAAAACTATGGACGGATTAATCAACATGCGGCACTACGGCTGCGGCTTCGCTGACGGTGACGGCGACGGCGGAGGCAACGGCTACGGCCACGGCTACGGCGAAGACTACAGCGAAGGCTCCGGTCGCGGCTACGGCGAAGGTCACGGCTACGGCTACGGTGACGGCGTCGGCTATGGCTACGGCTTCGGCAGTAACCATGGTCGTGGTGACGGTAGCTACGACTGCAACAGCTGCGGCTACGGCCACGGCGCTGGCGACGGTTCCGGCAGGGGTTATGGTCACGACGAAGATTAAGAAAATCATGGACCAGAAAAACAAAGAAGAGTGCTACGGCTCCGGCAGCGGTTCCGGTGGCGGCTTCGGCTCCGGCTACGGCTACGGCGGAGGCTTCGGCCTCGGTGGCGGCGACGGCTACGGCGGAAGCCTCGGTTTCGTGTGCGGCTGCGGCGACGGCAAAGGCGTATGTACCGGCTCCGGCGATGGTACCGGTCACGGCGAATGCTATGGTGACGGCTACGGTGACAGTGAAGACGAAGGCTAGAACCATGGACCAAGAAACCAAGGCGCAACATTACGGCGACGGCGCTGGCGAAAGCGACGGTCGCGGCGACGGCTATGGTCACGGCTATGGCGAAGGTAGCGACGAGGGCTGTGGTGACGGCCGCGGTTCCGGTCACGGCCGCGGTTCCGGTCACAGCTACGGCTTCGGCGACGGCATCGGCCACGGCTACGGCTACGGCTACGGCTACGGCCGCGGTTCCGGTAGCGGCGATGGCGACGGCGAGGGCTACGGCTACGGCGATGGTCCCAGCTCCGGTGCTGGTTAAAAACCATGGAACAAGAAGATAAAAAAGAACGTTACGGCTTCGGTAGCGGTTCCGGTGGCGGCGATGTCTACGGCTTCGGCGACGGTGCCGGCGAAGGCGACGGCTACGGGCACGGCGATAGCTCCGGTCACGGTTACGGCTACAGCGATGGCTACGGTCGCGGTGGCGGCGATGGCCTCGGTACTGGTACCGGCCGCTGCGCCGGTTACGGCGACGGTCACGGTCGCGGCGACGGCTACGGCGAAGACGATGGTGAAGGTATCGGCGACGGCCGCGGCGGCAGGTAAGTGCGAAGCAAAAAAACACATTCGGTAAGACAGTCTACACAGACGCAGACTAAAACATAAATTCAAATACAGACTCAAATGACTTTCAAACACATTGTTCGTTCAACAGGATCCGGAGTTTGGTACGGTCAGATTATCCGCGAGGAAGCAACCCCCGCCGGCTACATCGTACAAATGCGTAACGCGCGCCGGTTGTACCGCTGGGGAGGCGCTGCGGAATTGTCCGAAGTTGCCACATACGGTAAGCTGGATCCAGGGTTCACGCGGCTGTGTACACCTACAGACGTCAAGGTGATCGGCGTTCACGAGGTGCAAGAGGTGACGCCCGAAGCGGAGGCGCGTCTGGACGCACTACCGGCATGGGTCATCAACAAAGAGTCCTGATGCAGTTCACCTAGGCTGCACGCGCTGGGACCGCATTTTTTGAATCTTACCTACTTAATAAAAAAAAGAAAGGAAGACTCGGGACGCAGCCTAGGTTTTTGCGGATATAATTTAATGGTAGAATGCCGCGTTTCCACCGCGGCTGTGTGGGTTCGAATCCCACTATCCGTTCCATTAACTCAACTAAGCCGCTGAGCGATCGTTATCGGAAAAAATATGGTCACTCGTTCTTTGCTTAGTTTCTTCAATTTCTTCGGGTACGCGGGGTAGAGCAGTTTGGTAGCTCGTCAGCCTCATAAGCTGAAGGTCGTCGGTTCGAATCCGGCCCCCGCTACCACCTTTGCCGGGGTAGCTTAGTGGTAGAGCAGCTGATTTGTACTAGTATGATTTATCTTGTTTATACCTAGTTCGACGTGTAGGCAGGTATAAATCATAAAAAAATTACGGACGGCTACAGAGAAACCTGTAGTTTGAACGCCGCTAAGTCGGGGAAACCTTCCACGTGATGGTGATGGCAATCCCGAGCTAGCAAGGCTAAAAAGCCTGGGCAAGTGTAGAGACTTTACACGGCGTACCCTAACGTGAAGACGAGGGTAAAGAGAAAGTCCAACCCACACAGTTACACCTAGTGTAGTCTCGAACGAAAGTTCACGTGGGCAGGTAATCAGCAGGTCGTGGGTTCAAGCCCCACCCCCGGCTCCATCCAAACACCCGCTGTCACGTGACAGCGGGTGTTATTCACAACAACAACAACACAAAGTGCGAAACGTCCTCATTACTTGTATCGCGATGCTGCTCGCCAGCTGTGGCGCGCGCGTAGAAATTCCGACTGGTTTTGTCGGAAAGGTGCTAGGCCCCACGGGTCTAGAGAACGGAATCAAGACTCCATCCAGTTTCCGGTTACCTGTGGTGATGCCGTGGGAAGCCAAGTCGTATTTGATTTTGGCGCAGACGTCGGACGAGACGTATGAAGAGGTCGACATGACCGTTTACATGCCAAAAGACCGTCTCAATCTGACCTTCGACCTCCGATTTACCGCCACGATTCCGGTGGATGAGGCGGTCATTGCGGACATGTTCAGCCGCTTGACGCACACGCCGACGGAGGACAGTCGAATCAAACAGATCTCAATCGATCACGTGTATGCAACATATGCGCAACCAATCATCCGCCAGCGTGCAAGAGAGACGCTGGCGCGATACACAATCCTCGAAGTTCTGACCAATCGCGCAGCCGTTTCACAAGAAATGGCAACGGTAATTTCGGAAGAACTCAGCCACACGCCGATCCGTGTGTTCAATTTCGGGTTGTCCGACGTACAACCGCCGGATGTCATCGTTAGAGCACAAGAAGCTGCAAAGGAGCGTGAGATCGCTATCGAGAAGGCGGAGTCCGAGAAAGCGATTGCGTTGACACAAGCTGGCGCAAAGCTGGAGGTGGCACGCCGTCAACAAGAGATTGACCTCCTAGAGGCAGAGACGCAGGCGCGTGTCGAAGAGATCCTTGCCTCAAAAGTAACGCAAGCGTTTGTTATCCAACGCGGTTTGCGCGTACTAGAAGGCTTGGCAGCCTCTAACAACAACGTGATTTTCTTGCCGTACGAGGCGCTCTCTAACCCGGCAATCTTACTTCCCACGCTAAATGCGGCAGTGAACAATGGCAAATGAGTTCTTGTTGATCATTGTCAACGTCATGAAAATGGGGTTGACCCTTGGGCTGGTCTACTTCTGGTATACATGGGTAGTGGTATATGGCGTACCGTGGTGGCGCTCAACCTCGACACACACACCGCAGAGATTCCCTATGAAACAGGTACTTAGGGGACTGTTTGTGACGACGGTTGTTGCACTGTTTGTGTTACCGGGCTGTCGCGTAGATGTGACCAAACCCACATACAGGGCGATTGAGCACCCCCGCGCACCTGTGTCGCGGTGGGAGCTACCTGTGGAAGACCGGCCGGCTTACGATAGGGTAAAGCAGCTTGAAGCGGACGCTGCCGCATCCGCGGAACTGCTCAAAAAGACTTTAGCCGAAAGAGCGGCTAAATAACCTAACTACTGTAGTCTTGCGCGTCGAAAGGCGCGCTGTGCAGAGTGCGCGACTACAGTTACGCGACCTCGGCCCGCCTGTAGCGCAATAGGTCAGCGCAGCACTCTTATAAGGTGAAGGTTCTCCGTTCGAGTCGGAGCAGGCGGACCACCTCTACTCACTATGAGAAAACAGCATCAATTCGTGAAAGACCTTCTTCAGGATACGCTTGCCGCAGCTACGATCGCGACTGTGATTTACGTACTGGCGCAAGGCTGCATCCGTTTCGTAGTGATGACAATGTGACAAGTAGTGTCTGTAGCTCAGCTGGATAGAGCCCTTGCCTTCAATAGGAGCCTTTAAGAAGAATAAAAATTCTTAAAGTGGACAGCACTATATCGGGGAAACCTTCCACGTAACGGTGATGGCAATCCCGAGGAAACCGATAGACGCCTAATCTTACGGTCGCATACTAAAAATATGCGACACCACACAAAAGATAAAGGCGATTTAGGGGTTC
>Ga0169931_10001206_pt1 | contig 42796 bp, 37 predicted proteins | sample Kivu_15m_20L_FD_129675 | JGI IMG/M metagenome (GOLD analysis project Ga0169931, IMG submission 129675) | Freshwater microbial communities from Lake Kivu, Western Province, Rwanda to study Microbial Dark Matter (Phase II) - Kivu_15m_20L... | ecosystem: Environmental > Aquatic > Freshwater > Lake... | reverse complement strand
TTGTCGCCATTTTCGTCTCTTCCCATGCATCATAAACGGTGCTGGTGCAGCTCGCAAGTACGAAAAAAACGAGCGGAGTGAATTTTTTCATATGGTTTCTCATCTTTGTTCCCATGAGGGGAAATGGGAGATCCCGTCCCCTGTAGGTATTTTTACAGGTTTTTGCTTTACAATATCAATAGTATATATTTGCGATTCTTTTCCGGTGGTATTGTATACCAAATGGATACTGTCGGGTGCCCAGGAGGGATTTTCCTTATCTATCGAGCCACTAGTAATAGGCATCTCTATTTTTTTATCCAGATCCATCACCCATATTTGACGATACCCTTCGCTCATAGCACTAAAAGCAATTTTTTTTCCGTCGGGTGACCAGCTGGGGCATGTCGACTCTTTGTGGTTCAAAGTTAAAAGACGCACCAGAGGGGTTTTTTGGGAACGAATAGCGTCGATGATGTCGAGCACATAAATTTTCGGGCAACCATCTTTGTCGGAGACAAAAGCGAGCTTGGAGCCACAGGGCGAAAAAGAGGGAGAAGCCTGGGTGGAATTGCCTTTTGAAAAAAGCTGAATCGGTTTTCCTATAGCCCCCTTTTGCGGGTGGAATTGTTGCAAGAAAAGATCGGTGCGACCCGATGCATCGCAAATAAAAGCGATCTTATCTGCTACAGCACTCAAAGCGGGTAGTAGCTGATTACCCCTTAATGGTAGTAAAGGTATAGAGGCGCTTGAGGAGGAGTTTGCTTTATAAATTTTAGGCTGCCCTTTTTCGTAGGACACGAAAAGATAGTCATAGCTGTTTTGTTTTCGCGTTTTGGGAATCATTAGCGGAGTGATAAGATAATTTTGCGATGAGGTGATCTTCTTTAGGTGTGTACCGTCCTGTTGTACCTCATAGATATCGGAAATCCATTCTCCTTCGATCTCCTCGGTTTTTTTGCAAAAAAGGATTTTTGAGCTCGCGATCCCCTCTTGATGGAATACTTTGAGATGGAGCTGGTCAAAAAGGGTGTGGATTTTTTGCCGATCCTCTTCAAAATTTCCCGTTAAAGGGGTGCTGGCCACGGTTGAGGTTTGGTGAAAACGGGGTTCATAAATTTTTAAGGTGCAATTTTTCCCCTCCATTTTTGGTAAAAGAACAAAATCGGCGGTGAATGCCACTAACTCCTTTGAAGCGGTTTTTAACGGCCCTGTTACCAGAGGCTCCATATCGATTTTCCCTAGGGTCAAATCAAAATGGTAGGACTCCTCGATATCCTCTTTGAGAACCTCATAAAGGCTGTCTTTGTAGGCTGCACTGAATTCTCCGCTTGAGGGGCTGTCAGAAAAATAGATTGTGGGTAGCGATTTTACCACCTCTAAAGGGATCACAATCGTGCTTGTGGAGGTTTTGGCAAAAAGAAATAACGGTGCAAGAAAAAATAAAAAAGAAACGCTCTTTTTCAAAAGGGATAAAGAGAGGGTGTTTACTATTCGTTGCATTTACAAAAAAGAGTAGAGGAATTCTACCTTAGTTTCCAGTACAAAGATGCAAATGGAGTTCGATAGGTTCTGAACTCTCAAAACCAGGAAAGACCATTTTTTCCAGTGATGCCTCGACTATTTTCGCGTTCAGGGCGCTTTGTGAATCAATTTCTAGTATTTTATCAACAATTCCGTTTGGGTTGACAAAGATATGCACGTCGACACTCTCAGGGTCAATGAGTTTGAGAGATTTTTGCAAAAGATGCACTACAAGGCTTTCGTAGGGGAGGGTCTCTTTCACCTCATGTGAGGCCTCTACAGCAACATAAAGCTCTTTTGGTGGCTCAATTTTGGAAGTTTCAATTTTTTTGAGGTTTTTTTCTAATTCCTCTATCCGCTTTTGAGGGGAGGGGTTTTTAAGTTTGGGTTTTTGGGGGTGTTTTGCGACGCTCGCCTCTTGTTTTGTCTCGGCTCTCTTTTTTGTTTGTAAAGGGGGGGGCTGGCTGGTTTTTTTGGTGGTATTTAAAGCACTTTTTTCTTTTGCTGAAGCCCCTTTTTTGTTTTCCAGATAGGTTGTTTGCACATGCAGTTTTTGTTTGGGTTTACCAAAAAAGCTAGGGGATGAGTTGGCAGAAAACAATAAAAGGAGGACCAGGTGTACCTGAAGGGCCCTTTTTAAAGCGATTTTTTCGGCACTATCCTTCGGATTGGACCACAAGATCCATTTCTTCAAAGCCTGCTTGTTCCAGCGCATGTTTTATCTGTAAATAGGTTCCAAATGGGGATTTTTTATCTTGGTAGAGCTCAACGGTATCTTCGTGAAATGTTTTTTTTAATTCTTGTAAAACTACCGGGAGCTGGTTGATCGTTACTGGGGTATCGTTTATTTTGATCTGCTCATTTTTTTGGACAAAAATACGGATTTTTCTTTTCGCTCTTTGCCCCACAGCTTCTGCCCCTTTTTGCCCCAATTGGATCGACTCGATATCCAAAAAAGGGGAGATCACGATGAAAAGAACCAAAACGGTGAAAAGAACATCAATCAAAGGGGTGAGATTGATCAATTCCAAGTCCTCGGTTGCCTCATCAAAAAAGCGTCGTCTCATATTCAAGCTAGTCCCGTCTAAAACCCATTTCCACTTCGTGCACTAAAAGAGCAGAAAACCCGAGCATGGATTGGGTCATTTCCTTTGCTTTAGCGCGCAAGTAGTTATAGCCTATAAGAGCGGGAATGGCGATCAAAAGACCGATGACTGTGGTGGCTAATGCTGTAGATAAACCGCTCATCACCACCTGATTCGATAAAGCAGAGACCCCTTTTCCCAGCCCTGTTAGGCTCACCAGAAGCCCCCAAACAGTCCCCAGAATCCCTAAAAAAGGGGCCAAAGAGATCGAGGTGGAGAGGATGAAAAGATTTTTTTCGAGGCTTTTGCTCTCTTTAAGAACTTTTTGATCCAAAAAGCTGCTTAACATCTCCACGTCAGAGCGGCTAAGAAAATGGATATCCACTCCGTCGAGTTTTCTATTGCGATCCATAAGGTCTATAGTGCACTTTTTGAAGTTTTTATAGAGGTGAAAAAGGGGGCTACACGTCAAGCTCTCCAAGAAGGTCTTTTCAAGAATGGATTGCTCTTTTTTTTGGAAGTTTTCCAGAAAAAGATGCATCTGTTTTTCTATCGAAAAAAACTGGCGTGCTTTAAAAATCAGCATGAACCAGGAGAGGAAAGAGACAGAAAAAAGGAGAAGGAAGATGATTTTTCCAAAACCGTCTGAGTCTTTGAAAGCGCTTACAAAAATGTAAATGGATGTCATAATTTTTCTCTAGGAGGGCGGTGAAAAAGTTTTTTAGTAAACCTTATTCTTTAGCTGGGTAGTTGTCAATAGACCTCTTTTTCTTGAAATCCCTTTTAAGATATCCATGCACCTCCAAAAAACCTCTCTTGTTTAATCCTTTCAACTATTACACTAGTCCCGTAAAAAAATATTCAAGAGACATGATTGATACACACTGCCATTTAGGGGACGATTACAAAGAGGTATTACAAAGAGCCTTTTCAAAAGGGGTGCACCACGTCATCAATATCTGTATCCACCCCAGCGATATCGAACGGGGGCAAAAAATTGTAAAAGAGTTTCCCTCAGCACCGATGGTAGCTGGTATCCATCCCTGCCATGCCCATGAGGTGGAGGCCAACCACTTTGAGCAGATCGTCCGGTTGGCTGAAGAAAAAAAGATCGTCGCAATAGGGGAGACCGGTTTGGATCTTCACCATTCAAAAGACCACCTTGAGATACAAAAAGAGTTTTTCAAAAAGCACATCGAGCTGGCAAATGATTTAGATTTAGCCCTCTCTATCCACTGCCGAAACGCCTATAATGAGCTTAAAGAATTTGTGGAAAAACACCCGATTAAAAAGGGCATTTTACACTGTTTTGCAGGCCCGAAAGAGATTGCAACATGGGCCTTGGATGCGGGTTTCACCCTCTCTTTCAGTGGTGTTGTTACATTCAAAAATGCGATAGAAATGCAAATGATCGCCTCCACAACCCCCCTATCTCAGTTGCTTGTAGAGACCGACGCCCCTTGGCTTGCCCCAGAGCCTTTTCGAGGAAAAACAAATGAGCCCTCCTATATCCCTTACATAGTGGATAAGGTGGCCGCGTTGCAAAAAAAGCCGGTGCAAGTAATTCAGGAGGCGATCTATAGGAATGCCCAAGAGCTTTTTAGGTTATAGCACCCCTTTTTTCTTTTTAAATTTTAAAGTGCACATTAACGAGGATTTTACTTCAAAAAAACGTTTAAACAGCGTTTAATACAAGACTAGGAGCTCGCTATCTGAAAACTTACCTCTCTTTTGATAGTGAGTTCCTATGCTCTTAAGGTTTTAGCGAAAATGTTTTTAGGGGCACTGGATACTTTAACTTAGATGAGACGCGATGGATCCTCGTAAAAATAATCTTCCCAAAGAATTTATCTATTCTCGGCTACACTCTTTAACCGGTTTACTGATAGTCATTTTCCTTTTTGAACACCTGCTCACTAACTCGCAGGCGGCACTATTTTTCGGTGATGATGGTGCCGGTTTCGTAAGGATGGTAAATTTCATTCATGATCTGCCCTATTTGCAAGTGATTGAACTCACCTTTATCGGAGTGCCAATCGCCTATCATGCGGTGATCGGAATTCGAAAAGCGATTTATGGGCGCTCCAATTCTTTTGGTTCAATAGAAGGGGCAAAACCCTACATGCCCTACACCCGTAGTCGCGCCTATACTTACCAGCGCTGGACCGCGTGGATTCTTTTGATCGGAATCATTCTGCACGTCGCCAACTTTAGATTTTACCTCTATCCAGCGGAGGCTAAGGAGGGGAATAAGCGCCTTTTTTTTACTAGAGTCTATTTTGACAAAGGGCTCTATACACTGCAGGATAGATTAGGATTCAGTCTGTACAATTCGGGACAGATCGAGGAGTATAAGCAATCTCTTGATAAAGAGATGGCTCAACAGGCACTTGTAGATCAGCGTTTGAAAGAAGTGGATGCTAATGGGACCCAGTACAACCTTGAGGCATCTGAGCTTGGAAAGGAAAAACTCAAAGCGATGGAGATGGAAGATTTTTATTCTGGTCTCACAAAAAGGGAGCTGCAGGAGGATCAAGTGATTCTTGTTACCTCCTCTTTTGGAACATCCCAATTGATGAACGTGCGTGATGTATTCAAAAGCCCGATTAAAGCTATCTTATACACCATATTTGTCCTTGCGGCGGTTTTTCATGGATTCAATGGTCTTTGGGCTTTCACTATTACCTGGGGTCTTGTTGTCAAACAGATATCGCAAAGAAGAATGTTAAAAATTTGTGTAGGGTTGATGTTTTTACTCGGTTTTATGGGCCTGAGTTCTGTTTGGGGCACCTACTGGATTAATTTGAGGAGCTAGACCTATGGCAATACAAAATGAGGTAATTGTAGTTGGCGGTGGTTTAGCGGGTCTGTCGGCTGCTATGCGCCTTGCAGAGCACGGGATTATGGTTCATCTTGTCTCTTTGACTAAGGTAAAAAGGAGCCATTCGGTTTGTGCACAAGGGGGGATAAACGCTGCGGTTAATCTCAAAAATGAGGGGGATTCCCCTTATATACACGCGTATGAGACCATCAAAGGGGGCGATTTTTTAGCCAATCAACCCCAAGTGGTTGAGATGTGTTTAGCCGCTCCCAATATTATCAAGATGCTGGATCGGTTTGGCTGCACCTTCAATCGCAATCAAGAGGGTGGTCTCGATGTGCGGCGGTTTGGTGGGACAACATTCAATCGGACGGTCTATTGCGGCTCTTCAACTGGCCAGCAGCTGCTTTATGCACTTGACGAGCAGGTGCGACGTTATGAGGTAAAGGGGCTTATAAAAAAATATGAGCACCATGAATTCATGCGGCTCATACAAGATGAGGAGGGGGTTGCTTGTGGTATTGTTTTAATGGACCACTACAATCTAAAACTCGAAATTTTAAAGGCTAATGCCGTTATTGTTGGCTCAGGCGGGCTGGGATTTTTATTTAAAAAAAGCACGAATTCCACCATTTGCACCGGAGCTGCGAACGGCCGTCTTTTTATGCAGGGGATGGAGTATGCCAACGGGGAGTTCATCCAAATCCACCCCACATCGATTCCGGGGCATGATAAACTGCGTTTAATGACCGAGACTTTGCGCGGGTTTGCCCGTGTTTGGGTGTATGGGGATGAAACAAAACAAATCAAAGACGAAAACGGGCAGTGGATAGAGTGTGGAAAAACGGGGGAGCGCTGGTATTTTCTTGAGGACATGTACAAACTTTTGGGGAATTTAGTTCCAAGAGATATTGCTGCTAGAGCGATTCATCAAGTCTGCGAATTGGGTCTGGGAGTGGAGGGGAGAAAACAGGTCTACTTAGATTGTACCGGTTTTGATGAAGCGCTGGTGAAAAAATTCTATTCCGTTTTTGAGATCTACCAAAAATTCACAGGGGAAGATCCCCGGGAAAAACCGATGAAAATCTACCCAGGAGTCCACTACACGATGGGGGGAGCTTATGTGGATTATCCGGCTGAGGAGGATGGGGATCGGCACTTGCGATACAAATACATGACAAATCTTACGGGCTGTTTTAACGTGGGGGAATCTCAATATGGGATTCATGGGGCAAACCGTTTAGGCGGAAACTCGTTGATTTCGTGTATTTTTGATGGGCTTGTTGTGGGGGATGAGATGGTGAGCTATCTTAAAAAGCTAAAGCGGGATTATCAGGAGATACCTGATGAGGTATTTGAAAAGGCACTTGCAAAAGAGCAGGCTTTAAAGCATGAGCTCATGGCAAAAAAAGGGACCGAGAATATCCACCAGTTGCACGATGAGCTATCAGAGATTTTGGTTAGGGACTGTACTGTTGTGCGTCATAACGAAGGATTAAAAAAAGCGATTGAGGGGATCAAGCGGATTCGGGAGCGTTACAAGAATATCAAGCTGGATGATACCTCAAACGATTTGAATCAGACGTTCATTTTTGCAAACCAATTTAAAGGGATGCTGGAGATTGCTTTAGCGATTGCAAAAGGGGCTTTGTTGCGGAATGAATCTCGTGGAGGCCATTTTAAGCCCGAATTTCCGGAGCGTGATGATCACAACTTTTTAAAGCACACGATTGCGGTTTTTGATCCTAAAGAAACAGAGCCGGTCATGAGTTTTAGAGATGTTGACGCAAGATACTTTTCTGTGGCAAAACGGGATTATAAGAAAAAGGTGACCTTGGAGAGTCTGGATCTCTCAAAGATCCCAACACATTACCCTGCATACGTGTGAGGCCATTAGATGAAATCTTTCACTTTGCAAATTCTTCGTGGGACTGAAGGGAATCAGTTTTTGGAGGAATTTGAATTAGAGCTCACCCCTTTGATGAACGTGATCACCGCATTAATGGAGATCCAAAGACGCCCTATCAATAAAAAAGGGGAGCTTACGACTCCGGTTGTATGGGAGCAAGCCTGTCTTGAGGAGGTTTGCGGCTCTTGTTCCATGCTTATCAACGGAATTCCCCGCCAGTCCTGTACAGCGATGATTCAACCCATATTGGAGGAGAGTGGATCCGATACAATCTATTTAGCCCCTTTTAACTCTTATCCCCTGATTCGAGACCTAGTGATCGATCGTTCCAGAATTTTTCAAGATTTGAAAAGAATTCAGGGCTGGAGTGAGGTTGATGGGAGCCGAAGTAAAGATTTTGGCCCAAAAATTCTCCCTAAAAACCAAGAGGTCATGTACGAGCTTTCAACATGTATGAGTTGTGGTTGCTGCCTTGTGGCCTGCCCAAACTATACAAAAACTACCCAATTTGTGGGGGCAGCCGTGGTGGGACAAGCTCGCCTTTTTAATTTGCATCCTCATGGCAAATCCAACAAAGAGGAGCGTTTGGATAGTTTGATGGGCAAAGGGGGGCTGCATGAGTGCAGCAAAGCGCAAAATTGCGTCCAGGTTTGCCCTAAGAAAATCGATCTGGTTGAGGCGATTGCTGAAATGGGTGGTCAGGTTACAGTTCATGCGGTAAAAGAGTTTTTCGGTTCTAACAACCCAGAAGAGTAGGTCGTTTTTTCTAGAGTACTTATCCCTAAGAAAACCAAAAAATCTCACCCTTTTTTTCGCTACAGTTGCTGTTTTAGTCTCGAGCTTGGAAAGGGGGATTCTTGCTCTAGGATTAGTAAATTTCTAGCTCTCGAGAATTACCGTCTGCTTAGGCGATTGCAAGTGGATTAAAATTTCGAGCATTGAGGTTGCTTCTAAGGAAAAATCCCCTTTTAACACCTCTACATAAGGGTTGATAAACTCCTCCATAGTAGTGAAGTGGGAATTGAGGGTGGTTAAAAAATCCTCATGGCTTCGCCCATCTCGATACTTAGGTGCTTTAAGAGGGTGCTTTAAGGTTTGGAGCTTCTCTTGAGAATAATCGAATAGAAAGCTTGTGTGGTGTAGAATGCGATCTTTTTTTACATACTGAGCCGTACCCCCCACCTTCTTGTCCCCAATCACGTAGTCCGTCTCTACTCTCTTTAACTTTAGATTAGGGTGCGCCTTTTGAAGGGTGTCAACGGTCCAGTCAAAAAGAGTGTCTACACATTTAGCCTCAGAAAGCTCTTTGGATAAAATCCAGGTGATGAAAAGAGTCGATTGATCGACATAGACGGTTCCGCCCCCCGAAAATCTACGTATAAGGGGTACCTCTGTTTTGCTTTCGATGAGGGAATGGCGGTCGTTCGATTTTCCCAAAACAATCGCATCAGGTGTCCCATAGTTAATCAAAAGAAAATTTTCACAGGGCTGGTCAAGAAGAAACTCTTCAAGTGCAAGCATCTGAAAGATAGGCATTTTTTTTAATTGAACGACGCGAATAGTATTCATGACAAAAAGAACCTCATTTAAAGATCTTCTACCATCAATTCTATTTTTAAGTCTTTATTTGACAAAAGGAAAGATCCTCTTTTTCAAGGCGATTTTTTGAAAGGGCAAATTGATGACGAAATCCTTTGATTGCTACAAAAAGGATATTCAGGTCAGCCGGGGTAATCCCTGGCAATCGACCGATTTGACCCAAGTGGATAGGTTGCACCCTTTTTAAAGTCTCTCTTGCCTCATTCCTTAAACCTTTCACCTGGGCAAAATCCAATCCATCGGGGATAGCAATAACGTCGAGATCCTTGAGCTTAAGATTATCCTCTTCCTGTCTTTTAATGTAGCCTGCATATTTCAGTTCTAGCTCTACTTGAAAACGGGTCTCTTTATCAATGTTCGGGACAAGATGAGGGTAGCTTTTTTGCACCCCTTCATAACTCCTATCGGGCCTTGCAACCATTTGCTGAAGAGTATAGCTTCTATCTTCCACTTGCACATGCCTTTTTAGAGCCGAAATTGTGGAGGAAATGCTCTCTTTTTTCGCCTCGATAGCCTCCATTTCGGTTTTGTTGATCAGCCCGCCTAAAGAAAAACCATAGTGGCTCAGTCTTAAGTCGGCGTTATCTTGACGCAGTAGAAGTCTAGCTGAAGCGCGGCTGGTAAACATTCTATAGGGCTCGGTAAGCTCCATCGATACGATATCCTCAATCATTACCCCTAAGTAGGATTCTTGTGGACTCAGGATAAAGGGGGGGCGATTCTGGACTTTTAAGGCAGCATTGACCCCAGCAATAAAACCTTGACCCGCCGCCTCCTCGTAACCCGTTGTTCCATTGATTTGCCCAGCAAGAAAAAGCCCCTCGATGAGTTTTGTTTCTAAGGAGAGTTTGAGCTGGCCGCTTCTGACGTAATCATACTCAATTGCGTACGCAGGTCTTAAAATTTCGGCATTTTCTAATCCTGTAATCGAGCGGATCAGGGGGACTTGCACATCAAACGGCAGCGAAGTCGAAATACCGTTGAGATAAAGCTCTTGTGTGGTTAAGCCCTCAGGCTCAATAAAAATTTGGTGACGCTCTTTGTCGCTGAAACGCACAATTTTGTCCTCGATGGAAGGGCAGTAGCGGGGTCCAACCATTTTTTTAGAGTAGCCGGCTGATTTCGAGAGGTTTTCCTCTACGATTCTTTGACTTTCAGACGAGGTGTAGGTGATGTAACAGGGGACTTGTGGGAGGCGCTCAAACTCTTTTCTAAAGGAAAAACGGACATCCTCTTCTCCATCTTGTCTTTCACATTTTGAGAAATCGACCGATCTTTTGTGAATTCTACAGGGTGTGCCAGTTTTCAGACGACCCAGTTTGAAACCAAGATGCGCTAAACTATGCGAAAGTCCGACTGAAGGGGGGTCACCCGCTCTCCCCCCGGAAAATTGGGTAGAGCCGATGTGGATTTTTCCTTGCATGAAGGTCCCCGAGGAGAGGATGACTGTCGAAGAGCGAAACGCAATACCCTCTTTTGTGGATATTCCACCCACTCGACCGTTTTCTACCAGGAGATCTTCGATGGTGCCTTGCATGAGGAAAAGATTGGGGATTGTCTCCAAAGTCTCTTTCATCTTTTGGGCATAGAGGTGCTTGTCAGCTTGGGCTCGCGGAGACCAAACTGCAGGGCCCTTGGAGCGATTCAACATCCGAAACTGTATGGCAGTTTGGTCAATGATTTGCCCCATGATGCCACCCATCGCGTCGATTTCACGTACAATTTGCCCTTTGCCGGTCCCCCCGACCGCAGGATTGCAGCTCATCTTGGCGATAGTGTCCAAGTTCATGGTAACTAAAAGTGTCCTCGCCCCCATCTTTGCAGCCGCATGCGCAGCTTCACAGCCGGCATGGCCGGCTCCGACGACGAGAACATCGTAAAACGTCTCGAAGGTCCACATAAAATAGAACTATGGGGTGTTCTTGTGTCTGTTGAGTTTACGCAATTTTTTCAACTTGTGGCGATTCATCTTCGCCTTGCGCTTCTTTTTAACAGAGGCCATTTTGACTCCAATTTGATTCAAGAAGCATACTCCGTTTACGTTTTACCGTAAAGGGGGAAGCGAGGGTTTTTCTAGAAAGGGGCAATAAATTTTTATAAGGCGAGATCCACTCGAGTTTAACCGACTCCCACCGAGTCTCTTAACCTCTTTTTAAAAAATGTGAGACCTAAAAAAATCCCTTTTTAGGGGAGCTTAATGGATGTAAAGGTTAGGGGTAAAAATTTTTTATCCTTAGAGTAAAGTGTATAGCCAAGAAGGGGAAAAGTTTTGCATCCCCCTCTTAAAAGCTATTTTGGCTGAAAGTTTGAGAAGGCAGCGGGGTTGAACTGCTGAGCCAGGGGAGCCTCTTGCACGGGGGCTACAAAATTTTGGAAAAGGGCTAAAGATTTTTTGTATACAAGCTGGATGTCCCCCACTTTTCCATGGCGGTTTTTCGCTACAATAAGCTCGGCAGTACCCGGTTTATCTTGGGGATTGTAATACTCACGTCTGAATAAAAACATCACAATATCGGCATCCTGCTCAATCGATCCCGACTCTCTTAGGTCTGAAAGCATCGGGCGATGCCCTTGCCGCTCTTCAACTTTACGAGATAGCTGAGATAGGCATATCACGGGGATATTCAGCTCTCTGGCAAGGTTTTTTAACATTCTGGAAATTTCGGAGATCTCATTTTGCCGGTTGTCTGAGTTGTAGCTGGCTTTAGGTCCGCTTAGAAGCTGCAAATAGTCAATCACTAAAAGCTTGATATTGAACATCTCTTTCATGCGACGAGCTCGTGAGCGTAAATCGGAGATTTTCAGACCGGGCTGATCGTCGATAATCATCGTGTGCTTTTGCATCTCATTTACAGCAGCAACCACTTTTTGATACTCACTGCCTGTCAAGGAGCCGTTTTTGATTTTTTCCGATTCCACCTCGCTCTCCGAGCAGATCAAACGGTGAAGCAGCTCTTCGGAGTTCATTTCCAAAGAAAAGATCCCCACAGGCTCTTTAGTGCGAAAGGCAACATTTTGTGCGATATTCAATGCCAAAGCCGTTTTTCCCATTGAGGGGCGTGCAGCTAAAATCAAAAGCTGTGAAGGGCAAAGACCATTGATCATTTTATCGACATCTAAAAAGTGGCTCGAAAGGCCGGTAAAATGGGCTTGGTTGGGTCCTTTGGTAAGAAACTCCTCTTGCCGATCTTGTAGCTCTTTTAAAAAAGGGAGTTTTGTTGAAGCGCGTACACCCGATAGAATATCACGAAGCAAAAACCCCTCTTTGGCCGATTTTTCCTGTGAAATCGTGTAGAGTTTAGACTGGCATTCATCAAGAAAAGAGAGGACGTCGGAGGGTTCTTGTTGCGCTTTTTTTTCCATCTCATTAGCGGTAGAAATCATGCGCCGTAAAAGCGCCTTATCTTTAACCACATTCACATATTCTTCGATATATGCTGAGGTGCCCGCATAATGCGCAATTTCGGTCAAAGCTACAATTCCGCCAACCTCTTTAAGCTCTTCCCTGCGTTTGAGCTCTTCATTAACCAGATGTACGTCCGCCGGGCGGTCGTTGCGGTAGGCCTCCTGCAGGACATGGAAAACAAGCTGATGCTCTTTGAAATAAAAATCTTCGGGCAATAGAGTGTCGGCTGCAACGTTTAAGGCGTTGACAGAAGAAAACATCATCCCCAAAACAAGCTTTTCAGCCTCTTTAGATTGGGGAGGAACCCTTATTTTGCTTTTTGAAAAATCTTTCCCTTTTTTTTCTAAGGGTTTTTCTTTGATAGTCATTTCCATAGCTAAGTTCAGAATATAGGGTATCTGGGAAAATTTTCCCATGAAAAATAATCGTTTTAGAAAAAGTGTTCTAGAATCACTTTTGGATCATTTTCTAAAAAAATATTGCGCAAATTTTTAAATAAATATAAAGATAGCAGGAATAAAAATCGGATCTTGTTATGGTTGTGGGACAGTTTTTAACACCTTCAGTGCGAGAAGGATTTCTAGAGCGACCCATTTTGTCGAGCGCTATAGCTTTAGTTGGCATCACTGCGCTAGCCTCTTTTGTTCATAGTTCTTTTATGACGGAGGAACCAATGGAGTATTCCTTAAAAAAAATGCGGGATGGGATAGACTCTAAAATTTTTTTTATTTGGGAAAAGGTTCTCGATATCTCGATTGTAAATCCTCTGAAAAAATGGTTGCCACTTGGAAAAGAGAGCCATTTTGGATCGGACGAGAGCGAAGCCCTGGAGAGAGAGGCGCAGGAAGAATTTGCTAAAAAGGGGTTGTCATTAACACAAATTTTAACAGAAGCCAAAGAGGTTCTCGATTTTCAAGAGGAGATTAAAGTTAACCTTGAGAAGTCGAAAATAGCAGCCACAAGTTCCGGTATCTGCCCTAAAAAAATCACTTTGAATTTAGACCATATTGCAGATAAGACGGATGCCCTGTTTTTTTTGGGCCACGAGCTGGGGCACGCCATCAATGAGGATATTTTGAAATCTCACGTAACAACGATTTTGTCTAACGGGATGACCGTTTATCAGTTATTTAAACTTTTATTGACAATAGATGACCCTGAGACGCCAACTCTTTCTCTACTGGCGCGCCGTATTTTGCCTATTCTTGGTTGTTTGTATGTAAAGCATGTACAGGAAAGACATGTCGAATTTCGCGCAGATCGCCACGGCCTTTTTCTACTTCATGCCAAACAAAAACTGAAAAGTCTGCTGGAAAAATACTACTTAAAAATCACCCCCGTGGAGGCTCTTAAGAGCGCAACCAGTTGGCCTAATCCCCCGGGATATAGGGAGTCTGTTCATTTTCGGTATGAAGAGGGAATGAAAATGAGTGAAGACCCGAATGCTTCTCTAAATACTCTTTAGAGAAAGGCTCATAAAAAGGGAAATTTTTATTTCTAAAAAAAATTACATTTAGTACACTCTTTTGAAAAACCCTTTTTAACCAGGAAAATCAGAGGAATAGTATGATTTCAGGTGGTATGCAACCAGGAAATTGGCTTGCGGCTAAAGCATGGAACATTGAACCCACTATTTTAGCTTTGGAGGCTCTGATCTCCCCCTCAAAAGAATACCCGTATGTAAGATTACGCGAGTCGCAAGAAAATTTTTGGCTTGAACCGGTTCACTTCGACCAGTTGACTACGGAGGAGGGGAAAAGTCGCTTTTTCCGAGAAAAGCTCTCCAGTGTCGAGCTTATACACCATCTGGTAACAAACCAGCTCAAGAGTCATTGCTCTGAGGTTTTGTCGGTTTCTCTTCTTGGTCTTTTGGAGCCACAGATTAAATTGAAGAAATGGGTAATAGATAAATCTCCACAAAAAGCTGTTTGCCATACCTGGGGTCGTTTAATCGTGACTACAACGGCTGAGTTGGCCCGTAAGAAAACTCAACCTCCTCTTTCCCATCTCAAAAGGACAGGCAATCTTATCCTCATAGATATCCCCAAAATTAAGCCCCCAACGGCGCCGGGCCCTTTTGTTATCGGGCATTTAAGCGCAGGTGGTCCCCAAAGCGCGTTCAAAGTTTTTTCTTTGTCTGTAGAAAAAAGAGGTGGCCTCTCCTTAGAAGGGGACCTTTAAAAAGGGTTAGCCCTCTACCTAGGAAATCGATAGATGGTTAATTTTAAAAAAAGCTAGAATACAAAACCTGTTTTTTAAGGTTAAAGCCCAGATTCGATTTCCTATATCGGGGCTTTTGAGAAGAGGTTTATTTCATGTCAAAATCATCAAAAGGGATTCTGGTGGGATCGATTTCGGGATTTCCGGAGTTTTTGCCTAAGGATCAAATAGCTTTTAATACATGTATTGATACGATACGCAAGCAATTTGAATCGTTTGGCTTTTCTCCGATGGATACCCCGGCTGTAGAAAAAGCATCAACATTACTTTCTAAAGGAAATGACAGTGAAATCTACGGGTTATGCCGCCTGACTGCTGAGGAAGAGAGCAAGAAAGATCTGGGTCTAAGATTTGATCTCACAGTTCCCCTGGCAAGGTATGTTGCAGAACATTACGGTCAGCTTCACTTCCCCTATAAGCGATATCATATAGCACCGGTGTGGAGGGGAGAAAGGGCGCAAGCCGGCAGATACCGGCAATTTATTCAATGTGATATTGATATCATTGGCGAAAATGAGCTGTCGCTTGCCTACGACGCAGAGCTTTTAGGGATTATCCATAAAATTTTTCAATCTATTGGCCTAAAAAATTATATTGTTAAGCTGAATAACCGAAAAATTTTGATGGGATTAATGGAGGTGTTTGGCGTACCTAACGAGCACCTTGAGGCCGCAATCAGACAAATTGATAAAAAAGAAAAAGTCGATCAGGCTACAATGGCTTTAGGGTTATCGGATCTTGGACTTGAGAAATCGACAGTAGATAAAGTTCTCCTCTTTTTGGAAAAAAAGGGGACTAACAACGAGATGATGGAATATCTTTCAAGCTTTCCACACAAAACCCTACTTGAGGAGGGGCTCAAAGAGCTCCAAGAGGTTCTGGCGCTGGCAAAAGCCTATAGTGTCCCTGAAACAATCCTGGAGATTGACCCCACATTAGCGCGTGGACTCAATTACTATACTGGAACTATTTATGAGACAAAGTGGCTCGACTGTTTGGAAATTGGCACGATTTGTGCCGGGGGTCGCTATCAAAACTTAGCTGCTACCTTCACAAGAAAAGTGCTACCTGGTGTGGGTATCTCAATAGGCGTTTCCCGTCTAATTCCAAAAATGTTGGAGAGGGGCCTTATTGAATCCTCCAAAGAGACGAATGCGAAGGTATTAGTTACCGTCCAAAATCGGGATTATCTACCCTACTACATCGAATTAGCGGAAAAAATTCGGGCCCGCGGGTATGGTGCTGAGGTGTATCTGCAAGATAAACCGTTGCCCAACCAGATCAAGTACGCAGATCGGAAAGGGTTTGAGGTTGTTGTGATAGCCAATAGCGAAGAGATTGAAACTGCGGTTCTCAATTACAGAATACTTAAAGAGCAAAGGCAAGAAAAAGGGCAACTGGAGTCTTTAATAGCCTACTTGAAGAGTCTTTAATAAGATTCTTTTAAACTCCCCCAAATAGGATGGGGGAGGTAAGGGACTCTTAGGGGTGAATGAAGCCTATTTTTTCATAGTAGCTTCTATTTTCAAGCAGATATTTTGGAAAATGTTCGTCTATTTCTCTAAAGAAACAGGAATCCTTATTTGTTTCATAGATCCATTGTGCTGCAGCTTTGGGGTCTAACTTGAGTAGATCATCAAAGACGACTTCGCTATAAGCTCCCACTTTTTTTTGGATTCTTTCGCCCCCCCCCAAGTAGCTAAAATGCCAGCCTCCATGAATCCGTGTAAAGCTGTGGCGACGATTTCTTAATTCATGGGCGGTTTCTACTAAGAGATCTTTTTTCTGGCAGATTACCGGTCCAACCCAGCCCTCTTTGCTTTGATGGTTCATATGATAATAAAAAAGATCCTGCTCTACAGATTTGATCCCTCTTTTTTGAGAGGATGATCTTTTCAGTAGAAAGCGAAAAATTTTCTCATGCAGAATCTCATCCGCGTCAGAGATGATAACTGTATCTGTTAAATCGGCCGATTTTAAGCCCTCAAAAATAGAATTTCTTTGTATGGCTTCCCTATGCCAAAAAGCGCTGGCCCCCTGGTACCCATCTGCAGGAATTTTATCCACAACAATATGGATAATTTTATCGTGAAATTTTCGGAAACGCTCTTTGTTTTCCTCGTAGTAAAGTGGTTTGGGATCGCCTCGAAAGGTCTCTTTTGCCTCCACTAAAATAAAGGCATCTACAAACGGTGCGTGCTGATGTAAACGCAATTCGAGGAGTTCTAATTCATTAAAGAAGGTAAAACCATCATAGATTTTAGCCCCTAACTCGATAGGGAGTAGAGAAAATAGAATGAAAAAAAAACATATTTTAAATATTCGAGGTATAAAAAAAGGCATCGCTGGTTTCCATTTAAAAATTATCGTTGTTTTACGGGAAAAGAGTCGGTATAGAGGAATTCTTCCATCGGGATAAAGCCCGGTTTAGGGAGGGGTGGCTTTACCCCTTTGCCGATAGGTAAAAGCATTACCACAACATGATCATCGGGGAGTCGAATCAGCTCGCGGACTTTGGGTTCTTCAAACCCGATCATGGGACAAGAATCATAACCTAATCCTTTTGCAGCTAACATCAGCGTCATCGCCGTGAGAGCTCCTGAGCGGATCGCCTCATCTCTTTCTATATAAGGTCTAGCTTTATGAAAAGGGGGAATAGATTTAAGGATATAATCTTGTACTTCCTGCGGGGCATTTTGCCAGCAGCGCTCAGGGTTTTTTGTCCAAGCTTTTGTATCCGCTGTAATGACAAAAAACACACAGGAGCTTAAAATTTGGGGCTGATTGTAGGCTGCTTTTGAGATAGCCTCTTTGATTTTTTGTTCTTTAACGTGGACAAGCCGAGTATGCTGCAGGTTGTAAGAGGAGGGTGCTTGACGGGTCGCCTCGATTAGTTTTTCGTAAATCTCTTTAGGCATAGAGTGTGTGGGGTCAAAAAGCTTAATAGATCGGCGCGCATAAATGGTTTCTAAAACATCCATGAGACCATTTTAGGTTCCCAAAATAGTTTTGTCCAGCTTAATTGTAAACTATACTTGTTGTCCTCCAGGAATTTTTTTTAAGAAAGAGATGTAAAGGAAATGGAGATTTTGAAGACTTTAATAGAAAGTAGAGAGGCAAAAAAGGGGGAAGGGTTCGCCCATCAAGGCCGACCCCTATCGGCTTTTATGACTTTAATTCTTAAAAAACCGCTCTTCCCAGAAGGGTCAAAGCCCATACCTTTTAAACCAAAGAACAGATCAATACAAAAAAGCGCGATGGAACGGACCGCTTCATTTTTGTTTTATCGCTGTATGATTTTTAAAAAAGGTTATGCCCTCTTCTGTTTTACTTTCCCTTTTGGCTGTTCAACAATCCCATGTGTTATCTTGTGGTTGGCAAGTTTTGATGCCGATGTTGATTTGGAGGGTTTAATACAGTTTCGTGAAATTTTTTGGATTTGTTTGTCTAAAAGGGAGGGTTTGCTACCAAGGTAGGCATGCGGATTGGAAGGTTGGTTTTTTTGAATTTTCATACAAAGTCCTTTTTCCCTCTTTATAGCAAAATAATTTTTTTTACGAAAAGGGAAAAGTGCTAAAAGGTGAGGATGAGGAGGTTAACAAGAGCGGAGAGAGAGGGATTCGAACCCTCGATACCCTCACGGGTATACGTCCTTAGCAGGGACGCGCCTTCGACCACTCGGCCATCTCTCCAAAAAAGAATAAAGTCTCTAAATGTTAAGGGATCTAAAGGGTTAAATACAAGGTCTTTTTCTCTTAGCGATACCCCGTACTGAGGGCTTTTACTCAATCATTGAGGAAAAGGGGATTTCTTTACCGCATAGGGCGACTTAATAAGAGGTATGGAAGGCCCCATATTTTGAATTTCATTACCATCTCCCCATCGATGTCCTGCTACGAGCCTATGAAAATTGACCGAATAGATAAAAACCATAGCCTTAGTTTACACTTCAGGAGGTTTTTGGGAGAGGTGATAGGCTCTGTAGCCTACTCAGGCTAAGGTGGCAAGGCTGGATAGAATCCTAATCATAAAAAAAAACAGTTTTTTATTAACAAAAATTATCAAAAACTTTATATGTAGATTAAAGAAGGGACCAAGTGGTTATTTGGCCTATTAGGGATTGAGCCGGGTGTCAATGGTTTAGGCCGGGGCACTGAAGCGCGACTCCTAGTCATTAGCAGGGTTTTTTCTTTAACCATCCGTGCCATAATTCACCTATCATGGCTTACATGATAGAATTATGGTTCGGATCTTTTTTTTATAGTGCTAGATATACAAGGGCCTCAAAAGAAGGATTTGGCACTGCAGGATTTGCTTGCAATATTTCATCAGTATGAGGATCAGCTTTAAGTACTAGCAGGGGGCATATTCACTTTGAGGCACAGTATTTGCAAGCCTAATTGTTGCAGGTATGCCACAAATATTAGCTACTATGGCTGCCATTATAGCTGGAGGATTGCTGGTAGTGGGCATATCGGGAATCGCTTTGCGGCTAAAGGTTAAAAGCCTGCTTGCTGGAATATACCCAGCACCATGGCCTATAGTGTGAATCTCAGGCTTATGGGTAGGCCAAATACAACATAGTTTTATAGGGGTAAAACTCCGGCTACATTAAGTAGGAAAGCCTTAAAAGCTGCTTCTCAAAAAATTTTAACAGAAACAAGTGGATAAAGCTCATTCTACCCCCAGTGAATTCAATAGCTTCCTACTCGAGTCATTAAAGAATTACGATATAGAGGTCTATGCCCAACAAAATAGACGGGGCGTATTGCTTTCAAGTCTAATTATGGATAGTCATTTTCACGCGCACTTATAGATACAGGATTTATCTGCAATTACCGTGCGCCAGATCTAGTGCGACTATGTGTGAACCCACGGTATTTCGCTCCACAATATGGAGCCCAAAATGGAGCAAATTTGCTTCATTATAGAAAAGACTTTGTTTTTAAAACTAGAATATCAGATGCAGAGGGGAAAATGATGCAAAAACTATTAAACCTAGAAAATTTAACTCAGCAAGAAGCTTATGAGTTATTTACTAAATTTGCTCAATACGAACCAAAAAAAACAGTCTAAGGGGTTTTCAATATGGAAGAATTTAATTTAACTACAGCTGTAATTATATTTGTAACCTATATTTTAATTGACATCCTTTATGCCGCGTATATTATTTTTGTGGCAAATGGCAGGGCATTTTTGTCAGCTTTGGTGTCATCAGGTATTTATGGTCTTATTGCCTTTGGTGTGGTAACTTTTTCTAGAAATTTTTTGTATTTGATCCCCTTAGTGGCCGGTGCATTTATAGGAACTTACGTAGTAGTAAAGTTTCAAAAGAAAATCTCTAAATCTTAACTTTGTTACTGATTCTCACAAGAGACACTTTCGAAACCGGATGTTCACACCTCCTCCTCTTACCCCTGTCTGCCCTTTCCCTATTAAGCTTAAAACAAATGGAATTGGACTCTCTTAAGGGTTCACATTAAAAACGATGCTTACATGGGGACGTCATGAAATACGAAATTACCACTTGAAGCATTTCATCGATTCGCAGCGGCTAAAAGCCAAACATTTGAAAGAATAGTTACATCCTGACAATAAAATTTTGCTTAATTATGTAAAAAGACTTTGTTTTTAAAACTAGAATATCAGATGCAGAGGGTAAAATGATGCAAAAATTATTAAACCTAGAAAATTTAACTCAGCAAGAAGCTTATGAGTTATTTACTAAATTTGCTCAATACGAACCAGAAAAACAGTCTGCTGTTTTAGCATTATTCAGAGCTAAAAAAGAAACAACTGACGAAATATTTGGTGCGCTGCAATATTTTGGACAGCATTCAACAAATATAATAGATAGTCTTGGAGTTGTAGATATTGCTGGTACCGGAGGCGATGGGATGGGCACGTTCAATATCTCCACGGCCGCAAGTATTGTTATGGCAAGCTGCGGTGTTTTTGTTGCAAAACATGGAGGCCGGGCTGCATCCAGCTATGCTGGAAGTCATGACGTTGTGCAAGCTCTGGGCATACAAATACCCCAGACTGTGGAAGAGAGTCTAAAAAGCTTACAGCAGACGAATTATACATTTTTATGGGCTCCTTTGTTTAATAAGGAACTTAAAAAATATGGAGCATTACGTCAAAAACTTGGGTTCCCAACGATTTTTAATATACTAGGTCCACTTCTCAATCCTATGCGACCAAAGAGATGCGTTATAGGGGTATATCGAAGGGATTTAATGCAAAAAGTGGCAGAAGTGCTATTAGTGCAAAGGGTAAATCATGCGCTCGTTGTGCATTCTGATGATGGCCTGGATGAGCTCAGTATAAGCAGTAATACTCATGTAATAGAGCTTAAAGGTACATCTATAAAGGAATATGACCTCAATCCTAATGATTTTGGTTTTTATAAAGCGCAACTCTCTGATCTTATAGGGGGAGATGCAATTGAGAATGCAAACCTTATTTGTGACATGTTACTTGGCAAAATTAATGGTCCTAAATTAGATATAGTGCTTCTGAATGCTGCAGCAGGACTATATGTTGCTGGAAAAGCTGTCAGTATTGCAGAGGGTGTATTGCTTGCTAAAGCTGCAATAGAACAGGGTAAAGCTATCCTGTTGTTAGATAAAATAAGAGGGTTAAAATGAGGGTGAATTTTTTAAAAAAAATTAGATCACATGTAAAAAAAAGGGTCGAGTTAATGCCTGATAGCTTGATAGAAATGCCAAATACACTGGATTTCTGCAAGATATTTACCACCACATCAAAACCTGTCATTATTAGCGAGGTAAAATTTGCAAGCCCTTCTCTTGGTCGAATATATTCAGGTCAATTAAACCATGTTGATATTGCCTCAAGTTATATTAACGCAGGCGCTGCTGCCGTTTCAGTGTTAACTGAGCCTGATTATTTCAAAGGCAGCATAGATTTCATTAAAGATATCAGAGCTGCGCATCCTGAATTGCATATATTATTAAAAGATTTTATTTTAAGCAAAAAACAAATAGCGCAAGGGCTTTTATGTGGTGCCAATGCAGTATTGCTTATTGTGGCCTTCTTGAATAAAGATTTATTAAAAGAACTTTATGACTATTCTTTGCATTTAGGCCTTACACCGATTATAGAAGTGCATGATGCTTTTGAATTGGAACAAGCTCTGCAGGTTTCTCCTCGTGTTATTGGGATTAATAATCGGAATCTAGAAACGTTAGAAATCAGTTTGGATACTTCTCGGAATTTAATAAAACACATTCCAGATGATTGCTTTGTTCTATGTGAAAGTGGCATAGATAACGCTGTGCAAATTCAAGAGATGATGGATATCGGATTTGATGGAGTTCTAATTGGCTCGATGTTGATGAGACATGAAAATCCTGGAGTAGAACTACAGAAGTTGATATCTGAGTTACGTAATGAAAGCTAAAATCTGTGGAATCACTAATTTAGAAGATGCATTACTTGCTACGAATAATGGCGCATGGGCTATTGGATTTAATTTTTATAAAAATTCTCCGCGTTATGTCTCAATCAAAAAAGCGAAAGAAATCACGTCACAATTGCCGATGCATATTATCAAAGTTGGTATTCTGATCGATTATTCACAAGATACGATGTTGGATGCTTTAGAGTTTCTTGATCTGGTTCAAATATATAAACAAAGCCCATCAGTATTTCTTGATAAAAAGCGAATCATATTAGCTTTGCAAGCCTCATCTAAAGATGAGTTACCCACAAGCTCAATATTGCAAGAATATGGGTTTATTCTACTCGATGCCCCGAAACAGCAAGATGGGTTGTTTGGTGGGACTGGAAGACTTGCTAATTGGGATTTGGCTAAGGAGCTTGCCAAAAACTATAAGCTTATTTTAGCAGGTGGATTAAATTACTCAAATGTTGAAGAAGCCATAAAGCAGGTACAGCCGTTTGCGGTTGATGTAGCAAGCGGGGTTGAAGCGCGACCTGGCATTAAAAATCCAGCTAAGATAAAAGAATTTTTAATAAGGTGTAAAAATATCAAATAAAAAAGGATGTAAATCCGAATATAGAGGTGCTTAAACCCCTGAAACATTAATGGTGCCATTTGCAGAATTGGAAGCTGCATATCTACAGGTTCCATCTGAACCGATGCGTGATTGGGTTATTAATACTAAAGATAGCTGCTATGTTCTAGGCCCATCAAAAGAGCAAGCGGAATACGTGAGTCACTTTACCGACGGGGTGATTGTAGGGGGTTAACTGGTTTCGTTACTTGAAACCACTGGAATAGGTGCGTACGAATGTAAAGCAAAAGAATTTGCGGATATTACACATGGAGGTAATTTATGATAGTCATTGGTGGAAACAGCCTTCCAACCTTGGCTCAGCAGATAGCAGGCAAACTTGGATGTGAGTGTATTGTTGCAAATACTAAGAAATTTGCGGATCAAGAGCTAAAAGTCCAAGTAAATAAGGATTTATCTGGTGAGGACGTAATTATAGTACAATCTACAAAAAGACCTGTAAATGACCACCTGATGGAGCTATTATTACTTGCAGATACCGCAAAAAGAGCTGGCTGCAACAGTATAACTGCAGTTATACCCTATTTCGGCTACGGTAGGCAAGACAGACCATCTTATGAGTATGGCCCGATATCAGCCAGTTTAGTAGCAAAGATAATAGAAACTAGCGGTATTGAAAAAATTGTAACTGTAGATATGCACTCAAAACAATCAGAAGGGTTTTTTAAGATTGGGGTTAAAAACCTTGACCCGACAGATTGTTTTATTAATGCATTGCAGAAAAATAGTAATTATATTGTTATCTCCCCTGATATTGGCGGCTTGCCAAGAGCTAGGATACTGGCTTCGAAGCTCGGAACTGAGCTTGCCATAATTAGCAAGACGCACGATCTACAGGGCAGGTGCAAAATGTCCGATGTTATAGGCAATGTTTCTGGAAAAGATTGTATTATTATAGATGATATTGTAGATACTGGTGGCACTTTATGCAAAGCAGAAAAGCTTTTAATACAAAAAGGCGCAAACTCAGTAAGTGCTTGCATTACCCATGCCATCTTTTCTGAAAACTGCATAGATAGAATAAGCAAAGCAGGATTAGCTGAATTCTTTATAACAGATACCGTACATCATCAAAACTTACCTTCCTTTATTCATGTAATTCAAATAAGTGAGCTTATAGCTAATGCTTTGTTGAAATGGGAGTAATGATTTTTTAAATCATAATTGCTATTGCGGTTTTCATTCTCTTAAAAATGCAGTCTCGAAAAACACTCATCCTCTTTAGCCTGAGTAAATCAATGGTTTGAGGACAGGCGTAACTTCGGGTTGGTCGTTCACATGTAACGGATAAACGGAGAATAAAAAAGGGGATTTCGGGGTAAAATCGGGTATTTTACGATTCTTTAAATTACGCATGCGGCGGGCAACTAAAGCACGCTAAAGCCTATGAATATTGGGGTTCAAAGGTTTTGGAATTTGAAAAAAGGGTTAGATACAAGGTCTTTTTCTGTTAGCGATAACCTGTACTAAGGGCTTCTACTCAATCATTGAGGAAAAGGGGATTTCTTTACCGCTTATGGCGTTCCAGTAAGAGGTATGGAAGGTTCCGTCCGGGTTTCCTACTGTAATGTTATAGATAGGGAGATAGACATTCAGGGTGCTACGAATCGCAAAATCGGAACCAAAAGTCGATTCTGCCAATTGTCTTATTTGCCATTCCGAAAATCTTTGAGAGAGTCTCTCGGCATTTTTTAATGATTTTGTCACAAGGTGATCGTCAATCGAGGTCTCCGGGATCACGCTAATTTTAGGGCTTTTTAGATGGAGTCGATACTGGTTGCCGGTCAAAACAATCAGTTTTTTCCGTCTACAGGCCTCAATCACTTTATCTAAAGTTTCGTTCTCTGCGGATAGAAGCCTGGCTAGAGCCCCCCGGTCTAAAGCCCCACCCCGTTCTGCTAAAAGATTGATCACCTTGAACTCATTTTTGGTTAGACGGGCTTTAATGCAGTCGGCATACCCATGGGTTTTATCCCATCCTTGGGTATTCATTACCATCTCCCCATCAATAAGGTCCCATAAAATCATCCCCTCCCCAGTGGTGTGATCTGGTTTGGTATACTTGATCTCTAGCAAAAGATACGGGGTAAATAGGGTTGCCGGTTCAAGGAAATGGTGCCTGTCGTCCTTAAGAAGCTTACGCTTGTTGGCCTCCATGATCTGTTTGGCGCTAAGTCTTGCTTCGAGCGTATGAAAATTGCCCGAATAGATAATATCCATCACCTTAGTTTTTACTTCAGGATGTTGTTGAGAGAGGTAATAAGCTCCGTAGCCTACTGAGGCTAAGGTGGCAAGGCTGGATAGAATCCTAATCATAAAAAAACAGTTTTTTTTCTTAACAAAAATTATCAAAAACTTTATATGTTGGTTAAAGAAGGGACCAAGTGGTTATTTGGCCTATTAGGATTGAGCCGGGTGTCTTTGGTTTAGGCTGGGGCACTAAAGCACGACTCCTAGTCATTAGCGGGTTTTTTCTTTAACCATCCGGGCCATAAAGCACCTATCATGGCTTACATGATAGAATTATGGTTCGGATCTTTTTTTTCAAAGAATAACCTTCCAATCCCTTTTTTTCTTTGATTTTGCTACGATCGAAATCATGCAACGTAGATCTATCCATCTTTTAGAAGAGCACTTAATTAATCTAATAGCCGCAGGCGAGGTGGTGGAAAATCCCTCCAGCTGCATAAAAGAGCTCGTGGAAAACTCTATTGATGCCCAAAGCAGTTCGATCCATATCGACATTAAAGGGGGTGGATTTGAGTTCATTAAAATAATGGACAACGGTATCGGCATGCTTAAAGAGGACGCTCTGCTTTGTTTTGAAAGGCATGCTACCAGTAAAATCCAAAAAAAAGAGGATCTGAAGGGGATCCAAACTCTAGGTTTTAGAGGGGAGGCGCTTTCTTCTATCGCCAGTATTAGTCATGTTTTAATGAAAACGGCACCGCAAGAGTTGCAGGAGGCGACAAAAGTCGAAGTAAAAGCTGGTAAGCTCTTAGATTCTGCACCTTGTCACAGAGAACCAGGAACGACATTTGAAATTTATTCCCTTTTTCATAATGTGCCTGCCCGTTTGGAGTTTCAAAAAACGGTAAAGGGGGCCACAATGGAGATCACAAAAATGGTGCAGAAAATTGCCCTTTGTAATCCCAAAGTGCGATTTAGTTACACAATCGATAAAAAAATAGAATTAGATTGCCCGGCTGAACAAACTCTTCAAGAAAGAGCTGAAACCCTTTTTGGCACCTCTTGGATAAAAAAAATGCAGCCATTTGAATTTCAAGAGGACTCGGTAAGATGTTATGGGTTGATAAGTCTTTCTCAAGAGGGGCAAAAAACGAGGGCGCAGCAATATTTTTTTATAAATCAAAGAACCGCCTCAAACCCGTTAATCCAGATGGCTGCTTTTGAGGCTTATCAGAGACATTTCCCCCCTAAAACCCATCCCGCATTGATTCTTTTTTTAGATATTCCGTTCGATTTGGTGGATGTGAATGTCCATCCGCAAAAAAGTTTAGTGCGACTTAAGGAGGAGAAAAGCTGGTTTAGGATTGTCCAAAAGGCGATAGACAGGGCATTGCTTGCACAGCAAGGTGGGTCCTCTTTGGCACATATAGTACATAGCTGGGATGGGTATGAGTATCCTCTGGAAAAGAGAAAGGGGGACTTTTCTATCGAAGAGCATTCGACTTCCCCAAGAGAGCACTCGACTTCCCCAAGAGAGCACTCGACTTCCCCCTTTTTTTCCCCCGACTGGAGTCTGGTAAAAAATGAGACAATAGAAAAGCTGGAGACTAGAGATGCTTTGGGGTTTAAAAAGGGTTGGGCTTTTGGCGAAAAGGGGGTGCTTTTACGACAATCTTTTTTAATTGAGGTTGTGGGGATCTTAATTATCGACGGTTTTTTGATTGCTAAATGGGAGGAGAAAACGGCTCTTGTCGATTTGGATGCTCTTGAGGATTTTTTAGCTAAAGAGCAAATGTATCGCATGGATGCATCGATTCAAACAGAGTGCGTTAGTCGCAGCTTACGCTTGGAATCGACTTTTGATCAAGATGAGGAGAGGGTATTGGAACTGTTGAGAAACTATGGAATTGAGGCCCGTTTCCTGTCCAAAATGTCTCTATCGATAGAGGGTCTAGCACCCTGTATTGATCCTGAAAAGCTGAACGAGATTGTTTTGGAAATTTTACAAAATCCTGAGCGGACTCAAGAGATGATGCTGGAAAAGATACTTCCAAAATTTCGTAAGGGGTATCTTAAAAAAGATATCCTTTTGGCAACACAGGCCTTTAAAGAGCTTTTGGAAACCAAAAAAGATTTTTCCAAGAAAGTCTTTATTTTCTTGGAAAAGAACCATTTATACAGGTGTTTTTCGTGCAAAGACTAGAAAAATTGCAAAAAAAGTTACAAGAATACCACATCGATTGTTTTGTAGTTACAAAACCTATTAATCTTTTCTACCTTTTGGGGTTGGATGTTTCAGTAGGGATGCTTGTTGTCGAGCAAGGTTTGTTTACTTTGTACTTAGACCGTCGTTACACCACTGATGCAGAGGAAAAAGGGTACAAAGTAAGTGATAAGCCACTTCATGAACGGTTCAAAGACTATGCAAAGGTTGTGATTGAGGGGGAAAACGTCAGTTACGGCCAGTATTTGGAATTCAGCCAGGCCTATCCAAACGTAGAGTTTTTGTCCAAAATGGTGGTTGAAGAGTTGCGTATCATAAAAGATGCTCAGGAAATAAAGCTTTTGAGACAAGCAGCCGATCTTACCGCTGCAACGATGCGGCTAGTCTTGGAATCTCTGAAAGAGGGGATAACCGAGGAGGAGCTGGCAGAACTGGTCCGATCACCCTCGTTTGCCCCTATCATTGCTTTTGGATCCAATAGTGCACATGTGCACCACAGACCTACCAAGCGCAAGTATCAATCTAAAGAGACCGTTTTAGTCGATCTGGGGGTGAAAAAAGATTACTACATGGGGGACATGACAAGAACGATACATAGCTCACTAATAAAACAGGTCAAAGAGGCTCACGATCAGGTGATCTATGCGATTAAACCGGGTATAGCTTTAAAAGAGTTGGATCAACTTGTCAAAACAATTATCCCTCTCAAAGACCACTCTTTGGGCCATGGTATCGGTTTAGAAGTGCATGAAAGGCCTTTCTATAAAACCGATAAAGAGAAAATTTTAGAGCCCGGGATGGTTATCACTGTAGAGCCCGGTCTCTATCGACCCCAACAAGACGGGGCAAGGTATGAGAGTATGGTTTTAGTCACAGAAACTGGTTCTGAAATCCTCACGGGAGAGGATTCTTTCTTTTGAAAACTTAAGCACTTTAAAAAGGTGTTTTACCTTAAGGGGGATTTTGTTAAATGTAAGTCATGCGTTTACGTGTAAAAATTCTCTCTTTAGTCAGTATTGTTTTTGTGCTTGGATTTATTCTTTATATTTCCATCCAGCAAATCACCATCTCAAAACAGCTAAATAAAGCGGAAAAGAATGTCGAAGAAGAGATTATCCGACAATATGAGGAGAAAAGGGAGAATCTTGAGCGCTATCTGCGCTCTGTTCTTTCAGATACGCAAGTAAGAACAAATATGCTGTTGATGAAAATCAACCAGTATGAATACGTAAAAAGTCAGTTTCTTCCTACACCTGAAAATGCTGAAAAGGGGAACTGGTTTTCTGCAGCATCAGCTCTTTTAATAGATCCTTGGGTAGAGTTTATTCAAGTCGAAAACGAGGGGAATGTCACGGCTCTGTATGCTTTAGAGCCACCCTATGCGAGTGGTTTTTGGCATTTTGAGGGTGCACCCGGGGTGGAGATTTTTGCCAAGTATGACGCTAAGGGCAATCTGATCGGCCCGTACATTGGTATTCCGGTATGGATGGGCCCTTTAGTAGATTACACCCCTTTCGACATATCGGGCCTGAAGGATCAACCTGAGGGTTTCGCCTTTTGGATTCTTTTTAACCCCAAAGATATTTTAAATCTAGATCCCTCAAACCTAAAAGCAACAGTAGAAGGGAATCCCATTAAACCTCTTCAGATCAGCGTTTGGGTCAAAAATGACCCTGCATTTCAGGCCATCTCAAAAGCACTTATCACCAGTATTGAAAAAGTTCATAATAATCTTTTGACCCCTGAAGCAAAACAGCTGTATGAAGCGCTAGATTCACCGCAGGCACAGGATTGGCTAAAAACTAAGCTTGATCCATTAAAAAAGCAGATCAGGGATGGAGAGAGCATTTACGAAAAATTAGAAACGATTTCTGAAGATTCCCTAGATAACCAGGAAATTATCCCGGTTCGTTATGAAGAGATGAGTAGAAATTGGGATCTACATCGCTTCATTTGGGAATTCAGCGCGATATTTTTGTCAGGTATTTTCGGGGAAGACCCGGATGCATCGAAAGCTCCGGACGGTTTTGCCAGGACACAAGGGAACCACCCTAAAGGGTTAGGGTTTATTTGGGAGGAGATCTCCCCCGATATACCTTTTAAGCTTTTCGATCCTACAGGTATAAGTGGCGGTTTTGATAATGATTTGGAAAAGCTGAATGGCGGAGTGGGGATTATCTACCATGATGCTGATAGCAGGATGTACATTGGAAACCGGTTGCAATTAAATTACTTGGATCCCAAAACGAATAAGACGCGATTCGGTTCTATCATGCTGGGTATCGATGCATCCAAATTCCTGCAAAAAGTGGCTGTTGCCACTCAAGAATCGACATTTTTAGTGGTGAACGACTCCGTACTTAAAGCCTACAGGCCCGATGGGTCGATCGAAGACAAGATCGTCCTCTCTAAGGAAATTTTAGAGAGAATGAAAAAAGTAACCCATGGGATCACTAGAGATGCTTTAGGGAATGAGTACATTTTTTTCCGTATACAGCCCTATGAAGATATGGATATGGATCTTTTTGTATTCAAATTACGCATGAGCGAAATAGAAATTTTGCAAAATTTGGCCAGGGATATTAAGAGCCTATTGAGATCTTTGACCGAAGAGATCTACGCCTTTGGAATCGTACTCACCACAGCAATCATCTTTTTACTTTGGTACCTGTTGCGTTCTGTATTAAAGCCCATAACTACTTTGGCAGAGGCAGTACAGTTGGTTGGAAGTGGTAAAGAGACCGATTTTCCTCTTAAAGAGGATTACAGTAATCAACCGGATGAGCTTAAAACATTGTTTGCAAACTTTGAGGCCATGCTCAAACGGATGCGAGATGGAGAGCGTTCCAAAAGTGTTTTAAATAAGTTTTTAGCGCCTGAAATAGCCGAAAAAATTTTATCGGATGCCGCCTCTTTGCACGGTAAACAGGTGCTTGCGACTATTTTCTTTTTAGACTTCAGAAAATTTACAGAGCTTACAGAAAGTATGCCGGCTAATCAGATGGTTTTGATGCTAAATACCTATTTCAACAACATCGTTAGTATAATAAAAAATCATGGGGGGATTATCGATAAATTCGAGGGGGATGCGGTATTGGCTCTCTGGGGAGTCCCTGAGGAAAATCCACAGGGACCATTAAATGCGGTAAGGGCTGCAATCGAAATTCAGAAACACATACTTGTACTGAATGAGCAAAGAAAAACAGAGAACAAGGTTGCTTTGGAGGCTGGTATTGGCATCCACTATGCCAAAGTCACTGAGGGGATTATGGGCTCAGAGGAGCACAGTGAGTTTACTGTAATTGGGTCTAGTGTGAATATTACTTCAAGGGTTTGCGATGAGGCAAAAGGGGGCGAAATTTGGATCACTACTAATATCTATGATAACATTGTCGGGCAGGTTGAGGTCGAATGTGAGGGGGAGCGCAGGTTTCAGGGGATCTCACAGCCCTATATTCTCTATAAGGTAAAAACCCCCTGAACCTTAGACCCTTTTTTGTTTCTCTAAAAAATTTGCTCGATTCGATACAGAAGAGTTTTTAGGTGCAAATCAACGGAAAAAGGGTTAAAATTCCAAGTTTAGAACCTATCTAAGCAAAAAGAAACTATGATCACCTTAATTTTACTTTTCGCCTTTATTCTAAGTTTCAGTTGGGGAATTACCCTATCAAGACAATTAAAAATCTCTAAAATGGAGCGTAAAGAGGAGGGGTTGGTTTTAAGACAGGAGCGTTTGGACGTAGGGCGGGATTTTGTGGCTAACGCCTCTCACGAGCTGAGAACCCCCATAACGATCATCAAAGGCTTTTTAGAGACTATGCGGGACATGCCCGAGATCTCGCAGGATCTTTTTAGTGAAATCCTAAAAAAAATGCTCAAGAGCTGTGAGCGGATGGAATCCTTAGTAAAAAGTCTTCTGCTTTTAGCCGATTTAGAAAATTGTCCTAAAGGGGGATTTGAGGATTGTGATCTTGTGCAAATCATAGATGAGGTGAGCTACAATTTGATCTCTATTCACCAGGAGGCAACAATTGAAACCTACCTTAAAGATTCCAGTATTCGTATTTGGGCAAATTTGGACCTTCTCGAACTCGCACTAAGAAATCTTTTAGAAAATGCTGTTAAATATTCTAAGGGGGCTGCTCGAATCGCTATCCGCCTGGAAGTTGGGGAGCAAAGTTGTAAAATCAAGATTAAGGATGAGGGAATGGGGATACCTGAAAAAGATCTCCCGCATCTTTTCGATCGATTTTACACAGTGGATAAAACGCACTCTCGACGTTTAGGGGGCGCCGGTCTGGGCTTATCGATTGTGAAAAAAATTGTTGAGAACCATCGGGGGGAAATCTCTGTTTTTTCTAAACACCAGGAATGGACGGAGTTTGTGATGGAGCTCCCTCTTGCAAGTCACCTCTCTTTAGCGGAAATGTACGCAACGTACCTCGAGCCTCAAGTCGTAACTTAGGGTCAATAACAATCAGCTCCAGTTCCCCCTCTTTTGATCCCCTCATCGTCTGATCAGCGATAAGCGACCAAATTTTAGTGTCGATGGTAGTGTCGGTTAAAAAGAGTTCCTGGAGATCTTTTTTATTGCAATAGGGGGAGGGTTTATCCTCTAAAAAACGTTTTGACTCCTCTTGAAGAATTTTTTTGGAACCCTTTTCAGAAAAAAGGGCATAAAGGAGAGGAGTAGAGGCAAAGAGGGAGCAAACGGGGCTCCTATCTGATTTGGGGAAAATTTCCAGGTAGTCGCTTAAAGGGGGATAGGAATCTTTTTGGCCGAAACGGTAACCCGGTTTACCCTCGATGGCGCGCAAAAGCTCTTGGGAGGGTTCTATAAGATCGTAGAGGGTAAAAAAAGGGGTTTTAGGTTTAGATTCGATGATTTGAGCCCCTTTTTCTAAGATTTCCTCCAATAGAGCATCGCTATCAAAGCCAAGGGAGGAGGGGTATAAAAGTTGCAAAAATCGTGAAGCCAATTTTTTTAAAACAGGATCATTGCAAGTAAAAAGGGGTTTGATGACAAGTCGTGAGTTGAGCAGATACCCTTTTTCACGCCGGTTGTGGAAAATGGAGCTCCGGTTTTTCGTCTTTTTTTTATTTTCGTTTTCTTGCTTGAAACTGGCTTCAAAAAAGGTGTCAAGAGCCTCTTGCTGTAGTTTTTGCTCCATCGATAGGTGATAAAGAACTCGCTCTTGAAATTGGATGTGGCGACTTACTTTATTATACGACGAGAGTGTTGTCAGAGACAAAAGGAAAAAAACCACGAGAACGAAAGGGATTAGCTGCATGGTGTCCCCTTTTTAGTGGGTGAAAGGTGTAGTTGCAATAGGAGGTTTTCTGCGTAAAGAGTGGGGAGATCCACATCAAAGTTTTTGTTCTTTGTTTCCAATCGTATCGAGATGGGGATAAATGAATCCGAGGGTTTGAGTTCTTCTAGCTCCACAAAAGAGGTTATCCTCTCCTGAAAGAGGAATCCTAAAAGGGTGATTTTGAGATTCTCTGTCTGTTTAAGAAGGGGAACTTTTTCAATAAGACGGTTATCCTCTCCCCGTTTCTCCAAGTACAACCGATCTTCAAAAACAAACAGTTTAGCAAAGACTGTAGGGTTTTTTTTTCTCTCAAGTCCCTGTGGCCTGTAGGCAAAACTACACTCTTTTGATGCTGCATCCAGCCTTAAAGGGGCCACATCATAGTCGATATTGTTCAGAGCTCTTTTTAGGTGCACAAGACTTTGTGGAAAAAAGTCCGTTGTAATCTGAGTTAAATTTTTTGAGGCAAACGAAAAAAAGGTGATCCAGCCGCTTAGAACATAAAAAAGGATTCCCGATAAGAGAAGAGCAATCATCGCTTCAATTAGGGAAAACCCTTTTAAAGATTTTTTTGTTCTCTTCATCAGGGAAAGTATAATTCCAGAAGAAGATTTTTTTCAAAGTGGATTAGATGGATCTCTTTTTTTGGTAAGCCATAATTGCCAATAGTAGCGCTATAGCAAAAAGGGCTAAGAAACTAGCAGTATCAGAAAAGAGAGCGAGTGGTTTATTGGGGAGCACTCCTAAAATAGATAAAAGAGCGACAAGAACCCCCATGCATGCATCACCGGCTACAAGCCCCGAAGCTGCCAAGACCCCTTTTTGTGTAGGGCATTGGAGTTTTTTTATGAAAAGATGGACTATTCCGCCCAGCATAATTGTTGCAGACAGATCTAACGGGAGATATAGACCGATTGCAAACGGAAGGATAGGGAGCCGCATTAGGGCTAAAATAAGGCCTAGAAAAATACCGATGAGCACAAAAATATAGGGGAGCTGCCCTTTCAAGATGCCGTTAGCGATAAAAGATAATAGAGTCGCCTGCGGTGCGGGCAGATCCACCGAACCTAGGCCGTAGGCTTGGTTGAGCAGGTGGAGAATCGAACCCATTACCAATGCTGGCAAGATCAATCCGATCATTTCCGCAATCTGGAGCTTGGCCGGGGTGGCACCAAGGAGAAATCCGGTTTTAAGGTCTTGTGAGGTCGCAGAGGCTAAACAAATCGCTACGCTGATAAAAGCGACACTTGTCAAACTCATGGCCAAATAGATTTTTTCGGTCCAACCTAATACAAAAAATAGGGTGCAGGTAATCAAAAGCGAGGTGATCAACATCCCCGATGTGGGGTTCGTCGAGCTGCCGACGAGACCGACCGTGATGGAGACAACACCCGTAAAAAAGAATGCTAAAATTACGGTGAGGATCGTTGCGACAAGATTCATTTGAAAAATGGGCAATGCCCAAATCAAAAATACCGAGACAAGAGAGCCTAGAATAAGAAATCCCATAGGGATATCCCGATCGGTGCGTTGAACATCGGCCGCATGTTTAAGCCCTTTAAATAGATCTTTGAACCCCTCGTAAAGGGAGCTTGTGGCTATTGGCGCTATTTTTATGAGGCTAAAAAGGCCCCCTACGGCAACTGCTCCGGCACCGACATAGCGGATGTAATTACTCCATATTCCGTAGGAGTCTAGAGAATCGACATCTACAGATGCTGGATAGATGACCGTATCTGAAACACCAAAGGTAGAAATGAGGGGGATCAAAATCCACCACCCCATGAGTCCACCTGCAAACATGTAGCTTGCTATCCTAGGTCCAATAATAAATCCGACACCAATCAAAGAGGGAGTCGCCTCAAAAGTGAGGACGCCGTTGGGTTTAAATAGGTTAAATTGGATGTTTTCCTCAAAAATTTTTAACCCGGAAATAAGAAATTTGCATACGGCACCTATTAGAAGACCAAGACCGGCAACGAGTGCTCCGGCATGCCCTTTTTCTTCACCAGCACGCAAAATCTCTGCGCAAGCGGTCCCTTCAGGAAAAATAAGTTTGCCATGCTCCTTAACGATCACATAGCGGCGCATGGGTATCATAAAAAGGATACCGGTCACTCCACCAATGAGTATTAAAAGAAAAATTTCAAACGAGCTGGGAGTAAGACCTAAAAAAAAGAAGGCGGGGAAAACGAAAATTACGCTCGCAGCAATGGCCTCACCCACAGAGGCCATCGTTTGCACGAGGTTATGTTCTAAAATAAACCCGTCTTTGAATAAAATTTTCATTATGGTCATCGAAAATACCGCAGCGGGGATGGATGCCGAAATCGTCATCCCGATCTTGAGACCTAGATAGGCATTCCCCACAGCGAAGATAAATCCCAGGATAATCCCTAAAATGACGGCGCGAAGGGTAAATTCTTTTCCAGATTGCTTGTGTCCGATATAAGGCTTAAATTGTGGCTCTTCCATGATCTTTTCATAGAGGATAAGGATTGTTTAATGCAAAGATTATCTTATTGATTTTCTTGGTTTTACCACCAAAAAAGCCACACTGGTATCTTCATGCCCCTCATGGGTCTTAAGATATAGGGTGCATTCCAGTTTACAACAGGGATCGGTAGGTTCGAATGTGTAATGGATCTTGACAGTGCGGGATTGAAAATTTTTTTTGTCTAGGGTGATCTCTTCCCCATTTTTTAGGGTTTTTTTTTGGTCTAAATGGAGCATCAAATCGTGGATCAAAATGTTTCTCTCGAAAAAAAAATCGATCTTTTTTTGATTGATTTTCAATGATTTATAAAGGGAATTGGGTGCCTGTATGAGGGTAGAAAGGAGGATCACTACAAGTAAAAAGGCTAGTAAAACCTCAACAACAAGAAAGGATTTTCGTTTGATCTTTTTCACTTTATCGTTAATATCATAGCCTACCCTTAAGATAAACCTAAAGATAGAATGAAAAAAGAGATCAAAGCACACTATAATCTACTCAAAGCCCAGGTTGCTTGGGATCCTTCTACCCCCCATGAAAAATGGATGGTGGAAGATCTATTGGCAGTTTCCGACAAAGATCTTTTCCAACGTTTACAGGTGCTAAAGGTGCCTGTTACCAGCGCAAATTTAAAAAAATATTTAGAAGAGATTGAGACACCGGAAGACTTTTTAGAGGCTGTAACTTTAGAAACGGACAGTCCTGAAAAAGTGGAAAATGTCTACTTGATTTTATTTGAATTGTGCAAAAGACACATGGACAAAAAAGGGTGCCTTTCCATTTTTGCTGACGAGTTTGATTCCCTCATTCAAAAATATGAGGCTTCTACAGGTAAAAATTGGGCCGAAATTGTTCCTCATTTGAAACAGCTTGTCCATATTCTGAGAGAAAATTTATCGGGAGTAAAAAATCCAAGCGAAGTGCTGGAAAAAATTTCCCGCTACTTTGCCTACGATCTCGAGGGGTTCATTTATGATTTTATTGCTGATCTCATTGATCACTCACAAGAAGTTCTAGCTCAGGAGTTCATTGAGCTTTTCTTTGATTATCTCAGTAAGCCCTACTGGTTTTCTTTACTGGAATATTATCTTAAAGGGGCTGAAGAATCCAGGTTGGAAAACTTGTCCGATCTCGCAACGGAAGCTAAAGATTTTGAATTCTCTTTAGAGGTTTTGCATGTGTTGAAGGAGGAGGAGAGCGATCGATTTTTCCCCTTGCTGTCCCACACTGTAGATTTCTCCAAAGAGGAGGCCGACTTTGTGGAATTGCTCACTGTCGCCCAAGAATTTTTTGAAGAAAAAGACAGGTTAAGGGAAATGATGGAGATCAAAAAGATTTTGGATAGCCGTTCTCAAATCGATGAGAAAAGGCGTTTACATCCGCAAGACAATGCCTGCTCCCATTTCAAGAAAATTGTCGAAAGAGCCTAACTCTTTTTTGATCTTAGTTTATTGAGGGCCTTTCAAGGGCCCTTTTTCATTTCTAGGGAAGGGTAGCGATTTGTTTGGGGCAAAAGTTTAGATAATCGGCTGCAACCATGTGGTAGTGGACCCCATTTTTTTCCCCGTAAAGGGGCAATTTTTTTGCATTGTGGATATGCCCAAAAAGAACATGTTGAATGTGGTATTTTTCAAAAAGAGGGGAGAATCTTGAGCTAGCCAGGGTGGGCTCGATAGGAGGGTAGTGGGTCATCGCTATGCGTAGCTTTCCAGAAGGCATTTGCAAAAGGCTGTGTTCCAACTGGTCATATTCTTGTAAAAATTTTTTTTGGTCGAGCTCAGTAAGAAGCTTTTTTTCGTGCTTTGATCCCGGAACAAAATCCATAATCGACGCGGAGCTGATCTCATCATTTTCCCATAGGCGACTTCCCCCGATAGAAACACCTGAAATCTCTAATGCGTTTTTGTGAATGAAGGTGATGGAGGGGTCGAGAAATTCGGTGAGTTTTTTATCCGAGGGCCACCAGTAGTCGTGATTCCCCTTTAAAAGGACTTTTTTGCCGGGGAGTTGTGAAAGAAATTCAAAGTCGGGTTTTGCCTCTTCAAGGTTCATAGCCCACGAGATATCCCCGGGCAATAAAACCAGATCGTTTGGGGAAACAAGACGGTGAAAATTATCGTAGAGTTTTTGCTCATGCTCATGCCAAACTTGCCACTTGTCTCCCATTCTTTTTTGGGGAACACCTAAAGCTAAGTGCAAATCTGCGATCGCAAAGATATTCATAAGAGGTGCCTTAAATCGTCAATTTTAAAGAGTATAGGGCATCAGGTTTGGGTAAATCAAGGATCTGAAACTAAAAGCGATAGTTTTTTGGGATGTGGGCAAATCTTTTGGTCACTATGATCCCATCTACAAGAACTATGTAGGGATCCTCAAAAGTTTGGAGATGTTTTTCATTTAGGAGAACGACCCCTTCATCCAAAATGGTCTCTGCATCTACAAGGACATTTTTTAGCTGGCAACCATCATGTATTTTTGTGGAAAAGGTCTCGTATTTTGTTGTGTTATAAGGCTGGTGCCCCACAACTACCGAGTGTTCGATATGGCAATTTTTGCCGATCCAACTTTTAGGGCCAATAAGAGAGGAGAGAATAGTTGTCCCCATCCCGATTTTAGTCCCCTGGCAGACCATCGATGCATCAATTTTGTTGGAATGGAACTGGGCCGGTGCTGTGAAATGGGGGGGTACTAGGATAGGATGGTGGGGGTCGTCAAATTTTAAACCGGATTTTCCGGTAGCAAGGAGCAAACAGGCATCGAAATAGGATTTTACCGTGCCAATATCCTCCCAGTAGTGCTCGTAAATATATCCCCCGACATTCCCTTTGGGGATGAGATTAGGGATCAGGTCTTTGCCAAAATCGTCCCCTTTTTGAGTTGTAAGCAGGTGAATGAGGGCATCGGTTTTAAAAAGATAGAGCCCCATCGAGGCTAAAAAGGGGCGATCACCCTCTAAAGAGGCTAGGGGGTCTAAAACTTTTGGGTCTTGGGGTTTTTCATGAAATTCGGTGATAAAATGGGACGAATTGACCTTTAAAATCCCTAACCGCGAAGCATCCTCTCTTGTTACTGGATGGCAGCAGATACAAAGATCGGTAGAGAGTTTTTCAATCAGATCTTTGACTTTGAAAAGATCCATATTGAAAAGTTGATCCCCTGAAAGGATCATAGTGTATTTTGTTTTAGCCCGTATAAGATGATCCAGATTTTTTCTGATCGCATCTGCAGTCCCCTTGAAGAACAATAGGTTTCCGTTAGGATCCTCCTGTGGGCTTAAAATGCTCAGCTTGTAATGGGCATTAGGATCAATTGGATAGTGGGCATAAATATAATTTTCTATTGTATCGGCGAGATACTGGGTAATCACAAAAATCTCTTTAGGGTGCGATTTGATAGCGTGAGAAAGTGAAATATCGATGATTCGCATATCGGCAAATGAGACGGCCGGCTTAGCTACATATTGTGTGAGCGGTTTTAGCCTTTCTCCCTTGCCCCCGGCAAGAATAATGAGGGTGAGATCCATAACCTCACTCTAAGGAATGCGCTTAAATTGTCAACAAAGCTCTTTAAATCATCAAACGAATCTCTTTTTTGTGTGCCTCAGAGAAATGAGTCTCTTCTAAAAGCTGAGTCAACAGCGAGGAGCGCTCCTCCATGGGGAGATGATCTAATAAAAGAATCAAATAATTGACCAGAGCAGGATGTTTGATCACCTCGTTATCACACAGATGATCGATAGCAGCAAGCCCAACATCCCCATTTTTCAGGAAATTAAGCGCTTTTGCTGCGTAACTGGACTCTAGGCTAAACGGGCGTTTTTCTAAAATGCCCATTAAAAAATTTCTGGCATCTGCTTCAAAAGAGGCTAAAGCATCGAGGAGGGGATCCTCATTTCTGTTGTTTTGTTCTAGTAGCGCTTGAAAGAGGTGGGGGATCGCTATGGGATCTTGTATCCCCTTGAGCGCATCAGCAATTCTGGGGATAGATACACCAAATCCGGGATAGAGGGGATCATTAAGTAGGGGGTTATTTAGAGCTTTTTGAAGATAGGGTAGCGACTCTTTTGCATCCATGACTAGTTCATCAATAAGAGGGTAGGGGTCATCACCGACAAATACAATCAGCGCATCGATTTTTGCTTCCATCGAGTCAGGGTGATCGTGCAACGTCTTTTGCATTTTTTTCAGCATGGATTGCGCATCCAGAACCGCCTCTTGTGCTTTCAGGGGGAGAAGAGAAAAAAGATCTTGTGAGGAGTGCTCCATGGAATGGAAAACTTTAGCTAAATGTTCTTTGGGGAAACTATTGAGAGGGTGGGAGGGGAGATCCTCAAGGGTCTGTTTCATTTGAGAAAAATCCCCATCGAAGTGGGCATACCCCATCATGAGAATCTCTAAATCTACAGCGTCAGTGAAAGGCAGTTTGTTTTGCATGTTCTAAAAACTCTTTTGCGTTATAGCTAGACCGGACAAACGGGCCGCTATAAACCTCTTTTAATCCCAGCTCTAATCCCATTTGACGAATGGTGGAAAACTCCTCTACAGAATAAAAGCGTTTCACCCTCCACTTGTTTACGTCAGACTGCAGATACTGGCCTACTGTTACCATTGAGGTGTGGCAAGACTTAAGATCCTTTAAGGTCTCAAAAATCTCCTCCATGGTTTCACCCAAACCTACCATAAAACCCGATTTTGTGACTAAGCCCGCATCGTGGGCTTTTTTTAAAATCGAAAGAGTTCTGTCATAAGTCGCCTTGTGCCGCACTTTTGGGGTGAGGCGTCTACAGGTTTCTATGTTATAATTGAATACGTCGGGTAGAGCGGAAAAAATCACCTCCAGAGCAAAATCCTCCCCTTGAAAATCAGAGGTCAGGAGCTCAATGGTGGTTTGGGGATTCAAGAGGCGCACCTCTTCGACAATTTTTTTCATCTGCCTACTCCCCCCATCCTCTAAATCGTCCCGTGCGACTTGAGTGATAACGACATGGTTTAGCCCAAGCTCTTTGACCGATGAGGCTATTTTATTTGGCTCTAAAGGATCAAGCTCTTTCGGTGTTTTGGAAAAATCAATCGCACAGAAGCTGCAATTGCGTGTGCACTCTTTTCCTAAAGCAAGAAAGGTGGCCGTTTTTTTTGTATAACATTCATGCCGATTTGGACATTTGGCCTCTTCACAAACTGTGTTAAGTCCATATTTTTTTAAAATCTGATCGGTTTCAAACCGCGAGTCTGAGGGCTTTACTCTTAAACGGTAGGTGGAGGGGATGAGTCTCTCAAGTCGCGGCTCGGCATCAAAAAAATCCTTCTCCATCAAACTAGAGCAACCTTTTGTTTTTTCTTTTTTGGAAAATGGATCTGTTTATCTAGAACCATCTCAAATGGTTCAACCATCGCCTCTGCGTAGGTGGGGTGGGCAAAAATAGTGGTGTCAAAAGTATCAAGTGTAAGTTCTTGTGTCAGATATATAGTCGCGATGGCAATCATGGTTGTGGCTTGCTCTCCCACTATTTCCACACCATGGACGACTTTCGTTTTTTCATCATAGTAAACGGTGATAGTTCCTAAAGTTTTAGCGCTTGCAACCGCTTTACCATTTGCTCCGTAGGGGAAAATCTGTTTTGCCCCCTCAAGAGTTCCAACAACAGCGATCTCGGGTTTGGTAAAAATTACTTGCGGTACAAGTTTGGGATCAAAATACCGATTTTTGTTAAAGATAGCGTCAACAGCGACTTTTCCTTGGTAGGAGGCGGCGTGGGCTAGCATGAAAACACCATTTACATCCCCTATCGCAAAAATGTTTGGGATATTGGTACGCATCTGTTCATTGACTTGGATGAAGCCTCTTGGATTTGTAAAGACTCCCGCTTTTTCGAGCTTAAGCCCCTCAGTAAAGGGTCTTCTTCCGATCGCCACAAGGACTTTTTCAGCCTGAATTTTTTGGCTATTGTCTAAGTTAAGCTCCACCTGTCCGCTCTGAATCGAATAACCGGTTACCCTTTTTTCGAGCTCTAAACGTATTCCCATGGATTTCAAGCTCTCAGTGAGCTGTGCTGAGGGGGAATCTCCGACCGGTTTGATAATTTTATCGAGTGCTTCGATGATGGTCACCTCGACCCCCAAACCACGCATCATACAGGCAATTTCGCATCCGATATAACCGCCGCCAATCACAGCTAAAGTTTTCGGAAGCTCTTTGAGCTCTAATATTGAGGTTGAGCTAAGGATGTGCGTATCGTCAAAAGGGATAGCTGGAAAGGGGGATACCTCAGAGCCTGTCGCTATAATGATAAATTGAGTATCAATCATTTCGGTGCCTGAGTCGCTTTGTACCCGGATGCGAGTTTGAGATTCAAAAGAGGCTAACCCATCAATCAGCTCCACCTCGTGGCTTACTATGGTGGTTCTTAAACCCGATTGCATTGTTTGGATTACCTGATCTTTACGTGCGCTCATCTTATCGTAGTGCACCTTGACGGGGCCGGCAACTTCAATCCCATGCTTTTGAGCCTCTTGGGTGATTGTTCTATGCACTTCGGCGCTTGTGATCAGAGCTTTGCTTGGAATGCAACCCCGATTCAAACAGGTTCCACCCAAATCTTTTTGTTTTGAGATGAGAGCCGTTTTGCATCCATGATGTGCGGCATAGATTGCTGCAACATAACCGCCGGGACCGGCTCCAATCACTACCACATCAAAAGTGCGCATGAGTTTTTCATCCATTCAGGTTCGACTATTTTTTTAGTATAGGGGAATTTGTCATCCTAAATCAAAAGGTTTCATGGAAACCTTAAAACCAAAAGTTGAAAGAAATTTAAGACAACTGTTATGGGGCAAAAAAACCTCCATTCGAAACGGGGAAAAGAGTCTATGTCCAATCAATACGCAAAACTTTGCCCTTTTTGTGAAGGATTCATCGACTTTTATTCTGAAGATTGCCCCTACTGCGGCTCACAGATGGATAAAGTCGAAAATAAAGAGATATTTACCCCGATATATCAGGTAAAATCTGAGGAGCCTATCGTTGCTTTGGTGCCCGATAATGGGGGGGTTCGCTCATTTTACTCTATTGTTGTTGGGGGAGTACTCGCTCCGCTGGCACTCTTTTTGTGGGGTATTGGCGGATCCAAAGGGGTAGATATCACCATAGAAACCTATTGGATGCCCTGGATTTTTATAGCCGCTATGATTCTTTTGGTCTACGGACTGTGTAAGGGAGAATAAAAAGGGTTTTAAAACGCGATTTTTATGCCGGCGTGGGCCCCTGTGAAAAAGGTTGCTGAGCCGTTGAAGGGGAGTTTGTTCGACCCTTTATTGAAGTAAATCCAGTCCCCCCCTACCGTTATACCCACTAAAAAACGGTCATCAAAAAAACTCCCCGCCCATTCAAGGCCCCCTTGCAAGTCTAGGCTAAACCGGCTGTAGGTTTGGGTAAGTTTTTGATCAGTAAGCGTTCGATCTAAAAAAGTTTCGGATTGAAAATCTTTGAAGGTACCGGCATACCATGTTCCCAAAGCTTCCCCTGTCAAAAAGAAATTTCCGAAGAGCTGCAAGAAACCGGTTAATCCCGCTTGAGGTCCTACACCATAAAACTTGGATGAGCGAAAGAGGATATCGGTGCCTGCTGCAAAAGTCCCCCCGTCATACGTAACATCGTAGCTTTGGTTAAGCCACAAATTTCTTACTCCAATTTTCGGATAGATAAGGATATCCTCACTTAAAAGATTGAATAGGGCATATGCATCGATACTCCAAAGATCGATTGCCCCTTTTATGGAGGAAAAGCGTGTGTAATCGCTTGGTAATTTATCGTTCCATAGTGTGAAAAGGGGGTAAAACCCCTCTAAAGCAGAGGTTCCATACCTCTCGTTCAACGCCCCTTGGTAGGAGGTAAATCTTGCCCCCACTTCCCCAAAAAAAACATCATAATATCCGCTTAATCTATAGCCTGGCCGCCAGGAATAGGTGGGTTTG
>Ga0169931_10001205_pt1 | contig 42798 bp, 50 predicted proteins | sample Kivu_15m_20L_FD_129675 | JGI IMG/M metagenome (GOLD analysis project Ga0169931, IMG submission 129675) | Freshwater microbial communities from Lake Kivu, Western Province, Rwanda to study Microbial Dark Matter (Phase II) - Kivu_15m_20L... | ecosystem: Environmental > Aquatic > Freshwater > Lake... | reverse complement strand
CCCGCCAACGGAAATCATCCAAAATTTCAAGTGCAGCGGGTTGTGGATAAAGCGTTACTTGAAAATGATTTATATTTGTCAAAACTCTAGTTGAAAATGGCCCTAAAATAAGGGGAGCTTACAAGCAGACTGCACATGATCTATCTTTACATATTTCCTAAATTCCTGTTCTGTCTTGTGCCCAGTGATTTTCATAATCTTTGAAATATCCACACCTGCCAAAACCATATTAGTTGCAAATGTACGTCTGGCAGTGTGAGTGCCTACCTTTTCCCAGTTTGCTATCCCTAATATTTTGCACACATCTTTAATGTAGTCTGCAAGCTTTTGCCTAGATATAGGATGCACATCCATAGCCATAACTGATTTCATTTTATCTGAAATAGGGATACTCACTTGGTTATTAGTTTTCCCATGCTTAAGGCTGATCATATCCACACCAGCAAAAGTATAGATCATGCTTGGTTGGAAGTCTTTGTAAGTCTGGAATCTTTGACCAGTGTAGCATCCTCGCAGGAAGATGATAGCCGCATTTTTATTCCTATCACTCAAAGATGGTAATGCATTGTACAATGTATCTAAATCTGCAATAGTGAGATATACATTATCTATTTCTTCCGTTCCTGGGACAAAACCATCTACCATGTAATATTTGTTTTCATGTATCCCATCTATATAAGCATTCTTGATTATATTGTGAAACACTTTAAATATCCTATTAGTGTAGTTGATAGAATATTTTGCATCCTTCATAGATTTTTCCAGCTTGATACAGGTCATTCTATTTACATCATCAAAAGAGATAGAAGGTAGATATTTATTAATTAGGTCAATAGATGCTTTATATGTAGCTAAGGTTTGCTCTTTTACCTTTCCAACCTTATCACTCAGAAATATATTCTCTGCATATTCAGATACCAATCCAGATTTATTCCCATATAGTCTTTGATGTATTTCTTTCTTTAGGATGGTCCCGTCCAGATAAAGTCCTTTCATCTTATAATCTATCCGGATATCTTTGACAAACATATCCAGATCATCCATCAATCGATTGAGCTTATTAGCATGTTTATAGGATGACCGTGCTCTACATTTCTTATGGTCCCAATGCTTAACATCTACCTTTTCTTTGATAGACATCCTTACTACATCGCCAGTCTTAACGAAGTACGATAGTAAAACATTACCCTTATCTAAATAATATTTAACATTTGCCATATAAAAACGACGTACACAATAGCGTACACTTTTGTTGTGATATATAGCACAATATTACGACATATCTCACAACGTTGTATAAAATTGTGAGATAAAGCACAATATTGTGACATATCTCACAATATTGTTTGTCCTAGTGGGTCAACTTAAAAACCCTGTCATCATTAAAGATATTGGGTTTTTTTTGTGTCCTTTATTAAAAAAAATCAAGCATTATTTTTCTGTCTCTTCTATTTAGCATTGCGCCATCGTTACTTCACATGTGGTGTATAACCTTATAAATGATAGCGGCCAGTACACTTCCTGTCATTGGTCCAGCAACTGGTATCCACCCATAAGACCAGTCACTTGGTGCTTTGGTGCTCGTCGGCAATAGTGCGTACACTATCCTTGGCCCAAGATCTCTGACAGGATTTATGGCATATCCCGTCGGTCCGCCAAGACTTAAGCCTATGCCTAATACCACTAGTGCTACCGGCAAAGCATCAAGTGATCCAAGCGAAGATGCCGGAGCCACCATAAAGAGTATAATCAACACCAACGCAAATGTAGCTATAACTTCTGTAGCAAAGTTATGAGCAATACTTCTAATGGCAGGTGTATTGCAAAAACAGGAACGGATGGTATAGCCATCAGAAGTAGATTTGAAATGCTGCCTGTAGGTAATCCAGACAAGTATTTGGCCTGCCATCGCCCCCGAAAACTGGGCAGTTATATATGCGGGCATATCTGTCCACATACTTTTCCCGATAAGGCAAAACGCAAGTGTCACTGCAGGATTGAGATGGGCTCCACTATACGGCGCAGAAATAATTACTCCTGCAAAAATAGCAATGGCCCACCCAAATGTAATGACAATCCATCCGCTGTTGTGCCCCTTGGTTTCCTGCAAAAGTACATTGGAGACTACACCATTACCAAGTAAAATCAACACCATCGTACCTAAAAATTCAGAAATAAAAAGACTCATAACCCTGTTTTTTATTAATATAAATATCTGTCATTTTTAGATGCAGGCTGCTTTTACAGCATGTTTCCAACCTGCATAAAGTCGCTCAGCATCTGTTGCTGACATGGCTGGTAAAAACGACCTTTCCGCCTGCCATTGATGCTGCAGCGCTTCCCTGCTTTCCCAAAAACCAACCGCAAGTCCTGCAAGATAGGCTGCACCAAGAGCTGTCGTCTCTGTAATTAATGGCCTTACAACACCCGACCGCAGGATATCTGACTGAAACTGCATTAGAAAATTATTAACCGTAGCTCCTCCGTCAACCCTGATTTCCTGTATGGAAATGCCTGCATCTGCTTCCATAGCCCGTAATATATCAGCCGTCTGATAGGCAATGCTTTCCAGAGCAGCCCTTACAATATGTTCGGCAGATGTTCCCCTTGTTATTCCAGTAATTATACCTCTTGCATGGGGATTCCAGTATGGTGCTCCCAGACCTGAAAAAGCAGGAAAAACATATACACCCTCCGTATCACTTACTGCATTTGCCATAGCCTCACAGTCAGCAGCATGCCGAATAATCTTCAGTCCGTCTCTCAGCCACTGTATAACGGCCCCCGCTATAAAAACACTTCCTTCAAGTGCATACTCGGTCGCACCATTCAGCCGCCATGCTACCGTAGTAAGCAACTGATGATTGCTCTCAACCGGTTTGGTTCCCGTATGCATCAGCATAAAACAACCTGTTCCGTATGTATTTTTTACCATCCCCGGGTAAGTGCACATCTGTCCAAAAAGTGCTGCCTGCTGGTCCCCGGCCATACCCGCTACCGGAATGGAGGTCGCCGTCAGCCATTGTCTCGTGTATCCATATACTTCACTGCTGCTACGGATATCCGGCAATATGGCAGCCGGAATATCGAACAAATGCAACAATTCGTCATCCCATGCTCCAGAATGAATGTTGCACAACATTGTACGGGAAGCATTGGTCAGGTCGGTCACATGAACTTCTCCTTTCGTGAAATTCCAGACAAGCCAGCTATCTACGGTTCCAAATAATAATTCACCCCGCTCAGCAGCTTTTCTCGCCCCGGCTACATTGTCAAGTATCCATCGGACCTTGGAGGCACTAAAATAGGCATCTATGACAAGGCCGGTTTTTGCTTTTATGATGTCAGCCTTTCCGGCGTTTTCAAGCGCATGGCAAAAGTCCGCAGTCCTCCTGTCCTGCCAGACAATAGCATTGTACACCGGCTTTCCTGTGGACTTATTCCAAACGATGGTGGTTTCGCGCTGGTTTGTTATACCAATAGCTGCAATTTGCGCAGTACTTAATCCTCCCCTTGTAATAGCTTCAGCCGCCACTCCTATCTGAGATGACCAGATTTCCATGGGGTCATGTTCTACCCAGCCTGGCCTGGGAAAGATCTGCGTAAATTCCTTCTGTGCTACCGAAACTACTTTTCCCCCGATATCAAAAACGATAGCCCTTGAACTTGTAGTACCCTGATCCAGCGCTAAGATGTAATTTTCCATTTGCAGCTTGTATGATATAAAGTAAAGATATAAAAAACTTCCTAAGTCATGTTATTATAAAAATTATGGTTTATCAGCATCAAGTATTATATTTGTCAAAACAGAATTAATAAATGTACTGTATGATAAAAAAAATATTTTTTATGGCAATATATGGTATTGCTGCTATTTCATCTCCAATTTTAGCTCAAAATCAATTAGATGATTTTAAATCATTTCAGAAAGATGAGGATTATGATTTTCAGAAAAATGCCATAATCAGTAAGGAACAATTTAATGGCTACACCAACTACTGGCACGATACCTACCGGGAATGGGTAAGATATGGAAGTCTCTACAAAATGGGCAGGCCCCATTTAGACAAAACACTTGCACAATACAAGGCCGATGTGGCTGAAGATCTTGACATTGCTGGTCTGGATATGCAGGAAGGATTTCTTGCCGAACTTTTTTCTGCACCTTATGAAACACTGGAAAATCCGGATATTTCTTCTATAATTGCAACAAAAGGAAATTTACTCATATCCGTTTCTTCAGGTTCAGAAACTGGTAAATTGCTTGAAAAAAAACGGAATTCTGTCAATCCCTGGCCGGCAGTCTTAAAAAATCATCAGACGAGAGCTAAAAATTACACACCTGTCCAAGCCTTTACACTGGTGTCAAACAATAAAAAAATATTTGTGGTTTCTTCGACTTCTGCATCCGAAAGACAAAAATGCATGGACCTTATCCGGAGCACATCCGACATTCTGGCCTTGTATGACCTTAAAAAAGGCTGGTTCGGAGCAGAAACCCTGCTTAAAAGTGTTACATGTATGTTTGGCCATCCTCTGGAAGTGATGGGCAAAGCCATGAATGAAGGTTGCTCATTTATCGTTTTCCATGGATACATGGATTTTTGGGCAAAAGACGAATTGAACGCATGGAATAAGACCGCCGGAAATCCAATGGTAGTTGACGTAGGAACGCATAACGTTTTTGGATGCCGTGATTACAAAGGATTGCAACTGCAGGACATAGGTGGCGATGAAGGATGGATAAAATTTGCCCGTGAAAAGCAGGGTTATATATTCAGAAATGTATATGATCCCCCCAAAGACAAATTGAATTACGATGGCTATATCGCTACCGAAGGTAACAAGGAACAAATTGACATGGGTACAAAACCTTTCGTTTGTTATACTGGCAGCCTGGAGGGGGATGCAGAAACGAGTATGGTTTTATTTGTGCCCAAGGGTGCCAGCTTCAACAACGAGGCCATGTGGAATGCCATCATGGACAAAAGACAGGTAGCTGTGTTGCCGCGCGGGATACTGGCAGGTCCTGAAAAATTCAGAGCTCCCCTCAATGCACTGTTACTGGACCGAATACTGCTGGAAAATATATTTGCAGAGCACATCCGGATTGAAGCAAGTGTTGACAACTATACTTTAAATGTAGCTGTAATAAACCGAAAACAGGAGCCAGCAAAAGGTCAGTTGATGATCAAAGTTCCTAATGGTATCTCCATCGCTGGCGAATACGCCCGGGAGATTGAGTTAAATGCCGGAGAAACAAAGTTTATTCGTTTAACTATGAATGTGCAAGTAGACGCCATGGGCAAAACACATCCTGTAGTGGTCACAATTAAAGATGCGTCAGCTACCAGATCGACGATGACAATGATTGATTTGCCTAAGGCAATTAATTCACACACGCTTCTTTATGGTCACAGCCCGGAAATCAGCTTTCCTGTATCCGTGCATAATTTTTCCGGAAATAAAGAAATTCCCGTTACCCTAAAGGTGATTAATTCACGTACCGGCAAAGAGGTATTTACCTCCATACAGAAGGCAGAAATAGCACTTGGAGCGTATAAAAACCTGGAATTCAGAATTCCTTTGGGTGCAGGAGATTATACAGTGACAACTTCATCGCAGGGAGCCACACAAAATTGTCAGCTGGGCGTTGGAGAGAAAAAAGGAAAATCATTTCTGTATGAAGAAGATTTAAATGCGGATGGTATTAAAGAATACAGAATGGAAAATAAAAGTGTTCGGCTTACCCTCATTGCTACAGGCGCTAGAGTGATAGAATATTATATTAAAAACAGGGACGACAATGCCCTCTTCAAATTATGGCCGGAAAAGCCGGAAGATCACGACAGGCCTTTTAGAAGAAGGGGCTTCTATCCATATGGCGGTTTTGAAGATTTTCTGGGCCAGGCAAGTATGGAAACGCATCAGGTTTACAATGCTGAGATCATTAAAAAAGAAGGTGATTACGTTCAGCTGAAAATGTGGACGGATTATTTTGGAAATCGTCTTGAAAAAACATACACGCTCTATGGTGATTCTCCATTGCTGGAAGTTAAGTATGCACTCGACTTTATTAATCCCGAAGCCAATGTGATTGGACCTCAGCCCATCCTGGCTCTGGGTAAAAATCATGGCACCGAAGATGTATATACAGTGCCGGATATGGATGGAATGAAGGAATTCAGAATGCGGCCAGAGGAGTACTACGGCCAATTGTTCAATCTAAAAGAGGGTTGGAATGCCGGGTATGACACCGAAGAAGATATTGCTTTTTTAGCAGCATTTCCGGTTAGTCAGCCGCTATTCCTTCATATGTGGATGAATCACGACAGAAATCCGGATTCTCATTATTTTTACAATGAATTCCAACCATGGGTACCTATTGACCAGAAAACAACCATGTATTTTACTTTTTACATGTGGGGAAATGGCGGACACTGGAAAGAGGCATATGAGGCCCTGAATAATCGAAATCTTATTAGCAAACGTCCATAACATTTACATATGCAGTTGAGAATCGACGTAAAAATTATTATTCTGTTGCTTTTTCCATCATTACTGGCTGCGCAGAAAAGCCAGGGTGAACTGGATGTTAAATCCCTGGAATTCGGCTTCCCTCAGCCTGGCATTCCATTTTACCATTGCAAAGCTTCTATTGCACTGCCAAAGTCATCCATCATTGAGGTTGAAATGGCTATTGACGGAAAATTATTGCGGGCTACAGATTTGTATCGGGAAGGGCAACTAGGCAGTATGGACATCCCTCCACTGACTCACAGACCCCCTTCAGGTTATGGATTGTCATTTGACGCTACAAAATATACCACTCCCGACATTGTGGGATGGGTGGCCTGGGAACCAGGCAAAACTTATGAGGTTACACTGACAGTCAGGTTAAAATCTCAGGCGCGGCCATCTCCAAAAGATGAAATTATAACAGCAAAAAGGAAAATAAAAGCACCTGCAAATATTCCTGTTTTTGACAGCGCGTGGAAAAACTATAAATCAGTGGTTCTAACGGAAACAGAAGGCATGGAAAGGGTTAATGAACCCGTTGAAATATTGCTTTCTTTTTATCCTGATGAAGCATTTCAGCTATCAAGGGATATAAGGGTGGTAGAAGTAAATCCCTCAACTTTTGAAATCAGCGAAGTGGCAAGTCAGGTCTACGATCAGATGTCTTACAAAGAAGAGGACAAAATGGACCCTGATGCAAGCGGCAAACCCACAAGAAAAATACCATTATGGTACCCAACCACTACAGCCAGAGTTGCTTTTCTCGCCAATGTTCCGGCTAAATCAAGCAGGGTGTATTTGATTTATTACAACAATCCGGACGCTATGGCAAAGACCTACTCGAGCGACTTAAAAGTACAGGGAGAAAAACCAGGTCTTACTATAGAAAATTCCCATTATCAGATAGTTCTGCACCCCGTTTCTGGCCACCTGGACCAGATTTCACTTAAGGAAGCACCTGATTTTCCGCTCTATCACAGAATGGAAACCAACGGAGCCATTCACTGGAATCCTGATGTCTATAGCCCTCCAAAAGCCTGGACACATACTGCTGACTGGAAATATCCCAAAAACAATACCTTCATGCCTGGACCTGTAAAGGCAACATCCGAGTTATATGACCAAATGAGAGGGGTACCTGAAGTTGATGCTTCTGTCAGATATGAATTTTATCCGGGAATGCCTTATTTTATTAGCAGCACCACAATGAGAATCAATGAAACGATTCACTGCGTCGCGCTGCGAAATGCCGAAATAGTATTTAAAAGGGAGTTGCTCAATAAACTTGTATGGCCTGATGCGGTAAGGAGCAAAATAATAGAATATGACGTCCTCCATATGCCGGATCTTACTGATATCAGGATGGAACAAGATGTACCCTGGCTTGTGCTGTATAATGACAGTTCTAAGGTTGCCTTTGCAGGCATCCAGCTCGAATACGTAAATACCGGCCTGGAAAACAGAGAAAGAACGCTCAATCCTTATATGTATGTCACGGGAGGTCCATGGATATATTGGTCCAGAGCGCTTTCCCTCAGTTTCTTGTCTTCCAACATGCAACACATGATTCCCGTTCTTAAAGGGAATATTTTCGCAGAAAAATGGGCTTATTTAACCTATAAAATCAAACCCGGGGAATCTCCATACAAACAAACACAGGACTGGATGAAAAAACTTAAAAATCCACTTAGAATTCATCTCGTAGAAGAAGTTGACGAACGCGTTTCAAAAGCAGTACAGGAAATATTTATGGATGAGGGTAAGAGCGGCTGGGAAGAAAGAGGGACCGGAAAACACGACCATTAATCCAAATACAAGACATGATGTGGCTATTACTCCTGATAAGTCAGTGTATAATTTCATTACAAACAGAAAGCATTTTCTCAGATTTATATCTACTGAATTCAAATAAAAAGTTCCGCATACTTAATGACACATGTCAAAAAGTATATACAGTCCGTTTTGTAACTGTACCACCAGATATTGACGGAATAGCAGAAATAGAAGTGTGGGGCAGTGCAAATCTTATGGAAGACCTTTTACTGCACTGGGAAGAAACTCCAGCACAGCAAACCAAATACCGTGGTGTGTACGATAAGTCAAACTTTTACTTTCTGTTTGAAGTCCGGGATACAAATATCGTAATCTGGGACACTATTAAAAATGAGCTCGATGTTATTTGGGAAGACCGCGTAGAAATGTTCTTCACCCCGGATAGAAAATTCCAGACATATTACTGCCTCGAAATAGATCCTTTTGGCAGGTATTTAGGTAACAGCGGCTCACTAGGAAAAAAAATTGACATTACCTGGGAATGTGAGGGCTGCCAGTTTGAAGGAAAAATTAATAAAGACGGCTATATTCTGGAGGGGGTTATACCTCTTAAAACGCTGGAATCCATGGGTGTTTATAATGTCAATTCTATAATGAATGCGGGTGTATACCGGGCAGATTTTAACGAAACAGGTATACCTGAAGCTCCTGAAATGCATTGGATTAGCTGGGTGAAATCAGAATCGTTGAAGCCAAATTTCCATATACCAAGCTCTTTGGGTTGCTTTATATTTGAAAAACAACATTGACACTTGATTTACGACCTGATTTATAAAAATGTAAACCAAACATAAAAATAATTTTAAGACATCCTTTTTATATGTTTATTTTTAATTGTCACGACCTGTGTGACTGGTTTATTAAGGTCATATGGAATTCGCTTGTAAAATAATCATGGTTTTTTGTGTGACCGCCTGATGCTCATTTGATATGTGTTTTCATCATTACTGAAAACCTTATTGTTTTAGCATAAAACAAATTGGGCAGGCAATTCGTTTTGAATGCAGGTTTTCCAATGCAATAGATATAATATCTGATATTTGCCTGGTAGGTCAAACTTAAAAAGAATTTGGTTCAAATAAATTGTGGAAAACAAATAAAAAGCTGGAGTTTAAAAAAATAAAATTGAGAAGTAATAAATATTTAAACTGGTTTGCAGGCTCCTTTCTGATAATTTCAGCATTCCTTGTTTCCAATAATTCGGCAAAATCCGAATTGGTTCCTTTATCCGGTTTTGTACGTAATCACGCGGATACGATTCCTCAAAAAATATCTATTCATAGTGAAGATAATCAGATTATTGACGCGACATTTTCTCCGCCAATCCAATATTTAAATGGCAATGTAAAGGTGTATCATAATAATACCTTCATGTATTGTGACACAGCTGTACTTCAGGGAGGTTTGTTGAAAATGCGGGGAAATGTAGTTATGCTTCAGAACGATACCATAAAATTATTTGCCGATTCACTGATATATCAGTCTGAAAATGCTATGTCCGTGCTGTATGGCGAAATTAGCCTGCTTAATGGTTCCCAAAGGCTGTATACTACAAAATTGAATTATCATGTTCGGGACAAAATAGCAAGTTATGATCAAAAGGCAAGACTGCATGACGGAAGTGCCACACTCACGAGCATCAGAGGCGTATACAGATTGAATGAAAGGAAAGCAATTTTCAGGGATAAGGTTCAAATCAATGACAATGATTTAAAATTGTATACAGATTCACTGGCATATTTCACTCAGCAGAAAAAGGCAGAGTATCTAAGCCCCGTAAAAATTTATCAGGATTCAAGTGAAGTATATTCAGAAGGTGGCTGGTATAACATAGGTGAAAAAAAAGGATATTTTATTGGTAATGCTCAGATGACCAGTGGTCGCACCAAGGGACTGGCAGACACCATAATTGTTGACAGGACAAATTCATCCATGTCAATGATATCTGTCGACAGTTTGTGTTATTACGAAAGTGAAAGTGATACCGCGGTAGCAAAAAAAATAACATACTTTCAAAATGAAGAACAGTTTTTTCTGGATGGAAATGTAAATTACAGAGGTGCAGACAACAATATGCAGGGTAACCGAATAAGATACAACAAGAAGACCAGGTCCTTTATTACCAGCGGAAGAAGTACCATCAGCGATCCTCCTATGATTATCACCTCAGATTCATTAAACTATTCAAAAAGTGAAAAAAAAGGGGTCGCTCATGGTATGGTAATCTGGAAGGACACCGCTGCAAATACCATTATTTTGTCTGATCATTTATATTACAAGGGTAAAGAAAACTACATCAATGCCTACAACGATACCGGAAGACCTTCATTTATCACCTTACTTGATAACGATACACTGTTCATGAAGGCAGACACCCTTAGAAATTTTCAAAAAATAATCCAATCAGACAGTGCCCAGATTGACACAATACCCTACTTTGCAGGCTTTCAAAAAGTAAAAATTTTCAAATCTGACTTACAGATGGTTTGTGATTCACTCACTTTGAATCAGAGAGATTCCTTGTTTACACTTTTCAACAAACCTATTGTATGGACTGATACCACTCAAATTGCAGGAGATACAATTTACTTCAAAATAAGCGGAAATTCATTGGATAATTGCAGGGTAAAACAAAGTGGCACAGTTATTACAAGTGAAGACCTGCAATACTTTGATCAGATAAAAGGAGAAGATATTCTCTGCCACTTTAAATCAGGAAAAATGAGTAATATGGCAGTAACTGGCAATGCTGAAATGATATATTATTTAAAGGACGATGAAAAGGCATATATAGGGGTAAACAAAACGCAAAGCAGCTCTATTAAATTTTTATTTGAAGAAAAGAAGATTAAGTCCATTCATTTCTTTATTGACGCTACCTCAAAGGTTTCACCCATGAAATCAACCAATCATGAAGGAATTAAAATAAAAGGATTTAAATGGATTCCTGAATTGAGGCCAAGAAATAAAAATGAAATTTAAGAAGCCTTAATAATGGATGACTTACTAATTTTTTAAATGGCCTGAATACTTAAACATCAATTTTTCCACTTTTAATGTAAAACGTCAGAAGCCTGAATGAAGTAATCATAAAAAGCAGGAATGTTGAGCTTTCTGATAAAAAACGGACATGAAAACAAGACAATGGGAAGATGATACCTGCAGGAAATAAAAAAGGCTTGCATGATATATACCTGCAAGCCTTTCTATCGTGTTATCTTAAAAAGCTATTCTTCCTCGTTAGTAGAAGTAACTTCATCTGCCGGGCTTTCAGTCTCCGGTGCTACTGCAGCTGCGACTGCGGCAGCTGCTACTCCTGCTGCTGCAGGAGCCGCACTACTGGTACCTGAAGATTTTCTTCTTCCTCTTCTGGTTCCTGCGGCTTTGCTTCCGGTCTTTGCCGTAAGGACTGTATTAAAGTCCACTAACTCAATCATCGCAGTTTCAGCACCATCACCCTGTCTGAAGCCTGTCTTAATGATTCTGCAATATCCACCAGGTCTGTCCATAATTTTTTCAGCAATCACATCGAAAAGCTCTTTAACAGAATCTTTATTCTGCAGATCACTGAACACAATTCTGCGAGAATGTGTGGTATTTTCCTTTGCTTTTGTCAGGATAGGCTCGACAAACGATCTGAGAGCTTTTGCCTTTGCAAGTGTAGTATTGATTCTCTTATGTTGAATAAGCGCTTGAGCAAGATTCATCAATAAGGAATCTCTGTGTCCTTTCTTTCTTCCTAGGTGATTAAATTTTTTTCCGTGTCTCATGATAATTTAGATTGGGTACCACACTTCTGCAATCTTCTTTTTCGGCCTGAGATACATGCAGTGGTTAGTACATTATTTAAAAATCCGTTTTTAACGGGCCGAAACGATTATTCTTCGTCTAATTTATATTTAGAAAGATCCATACCAAAGTTTAATCCTTTGGTCTGCAGTAATTCTTCAATCTCAACAAGTGATTTCTTACCGAAATTTCTGAATTTCAATAATTCATGCATATCAAATTTGACCATCTCGCCTAGTGTATTAATCTTGGCTGCTTTAAGACAATTATATGCACGAACAGACAGATCAAGATCTTCCAGAGAGGTTTTAAGAAGCTTTCTCATATGGAGAATATGTTCATCGACTATATTGTCTTCTCTTGAAGTAGCGTCATTGAAAGTAATATTCTCATCTGTTATGAGCATGAGGTGCTGGATCAATATTCTTGAAGCTTCTTTCAGTGCTGTTTCAGGATGTATTGTACCATCAGTCTTAAGCTCAATGTTTAACTTCTCATAATCCGTTCTCTGCCCTACCCTGGTATTTTCAACTTTATAGGATACTTTTTTGATGGGTGTGTAAATTGCATCTACCGGAATGACACCAATAGGAGCATCTTTAGGTAAATTTTCATCTGCAGCAACATATCCTCTTCCCTTGGTTATTGTAAATTCTATCTCAAGACTTACATTTGGCTCCAAAGTACAAATATGCAAGTCAGGATTCATGATTTTAAAAATATTAGTGCTAGCTTCAATATCTCCGGCCACAAACTCATTCTTACCACTAATGGTTACATAGATTTTTTCTTCTGCAGAATCTTCAGAAACATTTACGGGTTTAAGGCGTATTTGTTTAATATTTAAAATGATGTCAACAACATCTTCCACTACACCTTTTATGGTAGAAAATTCATGATCTACGCCTGCTACACGAACAGCAGAAATAGCATAACCTTCAAGAGAAGAAAGAAGTATCCTTCTCAATGAATTTCCTAAAGTCTGACCAAAACCGGGTTCAAGAGGTTTAAATTCAAAAACACCGTCAAAATCATCAGCTTTTTGAAGAAGAATTTTATCTGGTTTTTGAAAATTAAGAATACTCATTAATATAAGATTTACGGTTTTATTTAAAAAAAAACTGGGCTACCCTGTAAAAGGTAGCCTGTTTATTACTTAGAATACAATTCTACAATCAACTGCTCATTTATGTTTTCAGGGATTTTCTCTCTTTCCGGATGAGCGAGATACCTTCCTTCCATTTTTTCTGCATTGAATTCAATCCATCCGTAAGTTCTTACATCTTTTTTGGAATGAACGCTTGAAGTGATGATATCAACTCCTTTTGATTTTCCTCTCACAGAAATAGTAGCACCTGGCTTGAGCAAAACGGAAGGAATATTAGTCAAAACCCCGTCAACCAGAATATGCTTGTGAGAAACCAGCTGTCGTGCTGACCTACGAGATTTTGCAATACCCATTCTGTAGACTACATTATCGAGTCTTGATTCTAGCAATTGTAATAAGATCTCCCCGGTTACACCTGATTTTGCAGCAGCTTTTTCAAAAAGCGTCCTAAACTGTCTTTCAAGTATTCCGTAAGTATATTTTACTTTTTGCTTTTCCATCAACTGGACCGCATAGTCGCTTCGCTGCTTTCGCTTGCGCATGGCACCATGTTGTCCCGGAGGATACTTTCGCTTTTCATAAGCCTTGTCATATCCAAAAATAGGTTCACCGAATGTTCGGGCTTTTTTTGTAGTAGGTCCTGTATATCTAGCCATTTATAATGGTATTTAATCTGATTAAACTCTTCTCTTCTTTGGAGGTCTGCATCCATTGTGTGGAACAGGAGTGACATCCTTTATTTTTGTCACTCTGATACCCGTTGTATCTATGGCTCGGATAGCTGACTCACGCCCTGCACCCGGACCCTTTACAAATACTTCAACATTACGCAGACCGGCTTCATATGCAGACTGTGCCGCACTTCCTGCAGCCATCTGAGCAGCATAAGGAGTATTCTTTTTGGATCCTCTGAAACCTGACTTACCCGCAGAACCCCAGGAGATTACCTGACCTGATTTGTTGGTAAGAGAAATAATAATATTGTTAAAAGTGGCATTAATGAAAGCTAGTCCCTCAGACTCCACTTTCACGTTACGCTTTTTTACTTTTTTACCTTTTGCCATAATATTAAAATGGTTAATGATTATTTAGTTGCTTTCTTTTTGTTGGCAACAGTCTTTTTCTTCCCTTTACGCGTTCTGGCGTTAGTTTTTGTAGACTGACCACGAACCGGCAGACCTTTACGATGTCTTAATCCCCTGTAACAGGCGATATCCATCAAACGCTTTATGCTCAGTTGGACCTCACTTCTAAGTTCTCCTTCAACTTTATGCTCATCCTGAATATATTTGGAGATAAACTTTATGTTTTCGTCTGACCAATCCTGCACTTTTGTATCCTCAGATACACCTGCAGCTTTCAAAATATTAGATGATAAAGTCCTACCTATACCATAAATGTAAGTAAGACCAATAACACCTCTTTTATTTCGGGGTAAATCTACGCCAGCTATCCTTGCCATATGTATATTTTATTAACCTTGTCTTTGTTTAAATTTGGGATTCTTCTTATTAATTATATAAAGTTTCCCTTTTCTTCTCACGATCTTGCAATCAGCCGACCGTTTCTTAATAGATGTCGTTACTTTCATCTTTTAATTATTAAAATTACTTATATCTGTAATTAATTCTTCCTCTTGATAAATCATATGGTGACATTTCAACAGCTACTTTATCTCCAGGTAAAATTCTGATATAGTGCATCCTCATTTTTCCTGAAATCGTGGCTGTAATCAAATGTCCGCTTTCCAGACGAACCCGAAACATAGCATTTGACAATGCCTCTTCTATAATTCCATCCAGCTTTATTAGATCTTGTTTAGCCATTTTTTAAATTGGAGCGCAAATATCGTAAAATTTTTTCAAAAATCCTTAAGTTCCTCGTTATTTTTAATAGAAAGTTTTGCAAAGCTGTGATCAGACAATATATCAGGACCACGCTGTGTTATTGCTACGCTGTGTTCAAAATGAGCAGAAGGCTTTCCATCTCTGGTTGTTATCGTCCATCCATCATTACTTTGCTTAACATGTCTTGTCCCCAGATTTACCATGGGTTCGATAGCTATAATCATTCCTTCCTTTAGCATTGGACCTTTCCCACGAAAACCAAAATTTGGAACTTCAGGCTCTTCATGTAAATTACGTCCTACTCCATGACCAACTAATTCTCTAACCACACCATATGGATGCTGAACCTCGCAGTACTGTTGTATAGCGTAACTCACATCACCGACACGGTTACCGGGTATACATTTTTGGATACCTTCCTGTAGAGATTGTCTCGTTACTACCAACAACTTTATTACTTCATCACTTATCTCTCCAAAAGCAAAAGTATATGCTGCATCTCCATAAAAGCCATTCATCAATACGCCACAATCGACAGATACTACATCACCAGATCCAAACACATGACTGTCGGGGATTCCATGAACAACGGAGTCATTCAGCGACATACAAAGTGATGCAGGAAAGCCCCTGTATCCTTTAAATCCGGGAATTCCACCATGGTCACGAATAAATTCTTCGGCCGCACTATCAATTTCTAAACTGGTTTTACCTACTTTTAGTAAACCTCCTACAAATCCTAATGTCTTACTGACCAATATATTACTTAAGCGGGATAACTCTATCTCCTCGCTGGTTTTATAGAAAATCATTTTTACATTCCAGTACCTATGGTAATTCCCTGACTGGATCTACCTGTGATTCTTCCTGACTTAACAAGACCGTCATATTTTCTCATCAACAAATAACTTTCTATCTGCTGAAGTGTATCAAGTACCACTCCAACTAATATAAGAAGAGAAGTACCTCCAAAAAATATGGCAAAGGCATCATTCACACCCGCAATGGCAACAAGAGCAGGCAGAATAGCAATTACACCTATGAAAATAGCTCCAGGCAATGTAATCCTGGTAGTAAGCGTATCGATATAATCCTGTGTATCCTGACCTGGCTTAACACCAGGAATAAATGCATTTTGTCTCTTCAGATATTCTGCATATTGCTGCGGATTTACAATCAATGCGGTATATACATACGTAAATACGACTATCAGAATAAAGAAAAAGGCATTGTATGGTAGTGATTTCCAGTCATTAAGTGCAAGAAGCCAGTCGTATTGCACACCGGAATTTGTCATCGCCCACTGCGCTGCTGTTAGTGGTAAAAACATAATCGCCTGAGCAAAAATGATAGGCATCACACCTGCAGCACTTAATTTTAGATTAATATAATCTCTGGCTCCAGCAGAAGGAACAGATCCGGCTCCTCTTCCGACCATTCGCTTTGCTGCCTGTATCGGAATTTTCCTAACTGCTTGAACAACTAAAATAGTAGCCATAACTACTAAAATCAGGAAAGCAAACTCAAGTATCAATAAAACTACATTACTTCCAAACTGTCCTAATACTTCAGAGACAAAAGCGGCAGGTAGACTGGCAATTATACCAACCATAATCAACAATGATATTCCATTCCCGATTCCTTTATCCGTTATCTTTTCTCCAAGCCACATTGAAAACACAGTTCCGGAAGACAAAATAATCATATTTGAAAACCAGAATACGCCCTCCGGAATGGTTGTATCAACAGCACCCGGGGTAGTTTTCAAATATGCAAGATATCCACCTCCCTGTACAAGTGTAATAAATACAGTTAGGAATCTCGTTATCTGATTTATACGCTTTCTGCCAGATTCACCTTCCTTTTGCTGCAACTTCTGGAAATATGGAACAGCAAATCCGAGCAACTGAACAATAATCGAAGCTGTGATATAAGGCATGATACCCAATGCAAAAATAGAACCCTGGTTGAATGCTCCACCTGTAAAAGTATTTATTAATTTCAAAAGGTCATTGGCGCCTCTTGTACTGGAAGCTGTATCAAGCGCTTCGAAATTAACTCCAGGTAATACAACATAGGAGCCAAATCTGAAAACGGCCAATACGATAAGCGTAAAAACAATTTTATCACGGAGCTCCTTAATGCTCCATATATTTTTCAGTGTTTGAATAAAACTATTCATTGCATTCCTTATTTTGTAGTAACAGTGCCACCAACTGACTCAATCTTTCCTTTGGCGGTATTGGAGCAGGCAGCCACAGATACATTAAGCTTTACGCTAACTTCACCATCACCGAGAACTTTGACAGCATCACCTTTTTTGATGACACCTGCATCATACAATGTCTGATGATTGATTTCGTTAATACCGTAGTTGTCAAAAATTTCCTGGAGTCTTGAAACATTCAATGGAACATATTCCACTCTGTTGATATTTTTAAAACCACGCTTAGGTAAACGCATTTGTATAGGCATCTGACCTCCTTCGTGAGCACGCTTGCTCTTATATCCGGTTCTTGCTTTAGCACCTTTATGACCTTTTCCGGCAGTTCCACCTGATCCTGACCCTTCACCTCGACCTATTCTGCCTTTCTTATTTTTCGTTGAGCCATCGGCAGGAGACAAATTATGTAATTCCATTATTTCTTAATTTGAAATGAATCTAAATCAACATTCTTCTACGGTAACCAAATGCGCTACCTTCGCAACCATTCCTAAAATCTGGGGAGTTGCCACTTTAACTACAGTTGCATTCATCCGTTTAAGACCTAATGCTCTAACTGTATCTTTTTGTCGCTGGCTCCTGTCAATGGTGCTTTTAACCTGTGTTATCTTAATATTTTTCACTACAAATGATTTTTAACCTTCATAAACTTTAGAGACAGGTACATTCCTGTCCATTGAAATCTGGGCAGCACTTCTCATTTTAGATAAAGCATCTATGGTGGCTTTGACCACATTATGAGGATTGGATGAACCCTGCGATTTAGCCAAAACGTTATGTATACCTGCCATTTCCAACACTGCACGCATAGCACCACCGGCAATTACTCCTGTACCATCAGCAGCAGGCTTAATCAAAACTTTTCCAGCACCATATTTTCCTTTTTGCTCATGAGGAACTGTTGCTTTGTGTAAAACAACCTTTACTAGATTCTTTTTAGCATCATCTACTGCTTTCTGAATAGATTCGGAAACATCACGGGCTTTACCCAAGCCATGACCTACTGTTCCATTTCCATCTCCTACAACGACTAATGCAGAAAAGCTAAAAGTTCTACCCCCCTTCGTTACTTTAGCAACACGGGCAAGATTAACCAATTTTTCTTTTAATTCTGCTTCTGCAGGTTTTACACGAACTGGTGTTGTTGACATCTTACAATTTTATTTGCAATATTAAAATACTAATCCACCTTCCCTGGCACCATCCGCCAGAGCCTTAACTCTTCCGTGATAAAGGTATCCACCTCTATCAAACACGATACTTTCAATTTTTAGTGCTTTCGCTTTGGCCGCAATCTGTCTGCCGATTTCAGCAGACTGATCTACTTTATTCCCGGTTTTCTTCCCGCCAAGGGAAGAAGCACTGGCCAGAGTTACACCATTTATATCATCAATAAGCTGACAATAAATTGATTTATTACTTCGGAATACAGATAAACGTGGCTTTTCAGCCGTTCCTACAAGACGCTTACGTATTCGTAAATGAATTCTTTTCCTGTTATATGCTTTACTATTCATCTTACGTAAAAGATTTAAATTATTTCTTCTTACCTGAAGTCTTACCAGCTTTTCTTCTAATCTCTTCACCGGCAAATCGAATACCTTTACCTTTGTATGGTTCAGGCTTTCTGTATGCCCTGATTTTGGCGCAAACCTGACCCAGCAACTGCTTATCAGCGCCTTCAAGGATAACAGTAGGAGCCTCCCCTTTTTCCATCTTGGTAGTGAGCTTTAACTCTGAAGGAATTACAAAGTATATAGGGTGCGAATAACCTAAGGTTAGTTCAAGCAAATTATCTGTATTTGCTACCCTGTATCCAACACCAATTATTTCGAGTTTGCTGGTAAAACCTTCTGAAACACCAGTCACCATATTTGCAAGTAAAGATCTGTAAAGACCATGTGCTGACCTGTGACGCTTTTGGTCTGTAGGTCGCTCCACCGACATTACGTTATTGTCAACTGTAATGGATAAATCAGGATCTACCGCCTGAGATAAAACACCCTTACTTCCTTTTACTGTAACGAAATTTCCTTTGCTGACATCAATCGTGACACCACTTGGAATATTAATCAACGCTTTACCTATTCTAGACATAACCTGCCTTTTTTAATTAATAAACGTAACAGAGAATTTCTCCTCCAATATTTTCCTTTCTGGCCTGCTTGTCCGTCATCAGCCCTTTTGACGTGGATACGATAGCAATTCCAAGACCATTTATCACCTTAGGCATTTCTTCAGCCCCTGAATATTGCCTCAATCCCGGACGACTTACTCTGCCAAGAGACTTTATTACGGGATTTTTTGCAGAATCGTATTTTAGGGCAATACTAATCACTCCCTGCTTGCCAGCAGCATCATCAAACTTATATTTCAAAATATAACCGTGATTGTATAATATTTCTGTGATACCCTTCTTAAGATTAGATGCAGGAATTTCAACAATCTTATGACCAGCCTGCTGGGCATTTCGGATTCTTGTTAAATAATCTGCAATAGGATCTGTTACTATCATTGTTTAAAACTTATTAATATTAAAATTACCAACTTGCCTTTGTTACTCCAGGAATTTTTCCGTCATTAGCCATCTGTCGGAACATAACCCTGTTGATTCCGAAACGTCTCATATAACCTTTTGGTCTGCCTGTCAGTTTGCAACGGTTGTGAAGTCTGACTTTTGATGAATTTCTCGGAAGTTTATCCAAGGCATCGTAATCTCCTTCCGCTTTCAGCTTAGCTCGCAGCTCAGCATACTTCTCAACAAGTCGTTCTCTTTTATTTTCTCTAGCAATAATGGATTTTCTTGCCATTGTTCAATTAATTTTTTTGATTTTTAAAAGGTAAACCCAACTCCTTCAACAAAGCATATGCTTCAGCATCAGTTTTTGCGGAAGTTACAAAAGTAATATCCATACCTGTAATTTTTGAAACCTTATCGATATCAATCTCAGGAAATATGATATTCTCTTTAATACCTAAAGAATAATTACCTCTTCCATCAAAACTCTTATCATTTATTCCTTTAAAGTCTCTTACCCGGGGAAGGGCAACAGTGATAAGCCTGTCCAAAAATTCATACATATTTCTGTCACGAAGAGTTACACGTGCTCCGATAGGCATGAATTCCCTTAATTTAAAATTGGATATAGATTTTGAAGCTAACGTGGCTACAGCTTTCTGTCCTGCAATAATAGACATTTCATTTACAGCATTATCTACAAGCTTCTTGTCCTGCGTAGCTCCTCCAACACCCTGATTAATAGATATTTTGAGCAACTTGGGAATTTCCATTGTACTCTTGTAGTTAAACTGAGCCTGCATGGCTGGAACTACCTCCTTCCTGTATTTCTCTTTAAGTCTGGCTGTATAACTCATTACTTAATAATTTCACCTGATTTTTTAGAAAATCGCTTAATTTTTCCATCTACAAGCTTTCTACCTATACGTGTAGGTTTGCCACTTTTTGGATCAACAAGCATTAAATTTGATACATGTATTGGAGCTTCAATTTCATTGATTCCCCCAGGGTTGTCGTTTACCGGCTTCGTATGCTTAAAAACCATATTCAAACCATCGACAATAGCTCTGTTTTCCTTTGGGAAAACAGCCTTAACTATACCCTCCTGACCCTTATTAGATCCGGCTATAACTTTTACTTTATCCCCGGTCTTTATATGTAATTTAGGTGCAAATCTTTTTACGGTTGCCATAATGATTGATTTTTAAAGCACTTCAGGTGCAAGTGATATAATTCTCATATAGTCCCTGTCCCTCAACTCTCTTGCAACAGGTCCAAAAATCCTTGATCCGCGTGGATCATCTGCATTATTCAGCAGAACACAAGCATTATCATCAAACCGGATGTATGATCCATCTTTACGTCTGATTTCCTTGGCAGTTCTGACTATAACAGCCTTCGAAACTGTACCTTTCTTGATTCCGGTAGGCGTTGCAGATTTAACTGCTACTACGATTTTATCGCCCACTGAAGCATATCTTCTCTTGGTGCCTCCGAGGACTCGAATACATAATACTTCTTTTGCACCGCTGTTATCAGCTACCTTTAATCTGGATTCTTGTTGTATCATAACTCAATCTTTTGAGAATTACTTTGCTCTTTCAATAATTTCTACTAACCTCCAACTCTTACGCTTACTAAGAGGACGCGTTTCAGTGATTTTAACAGTATCTCCTACTTTGCATTCATTTTTTTCGTCATGCACCAAAAACTTCTTGGATCTCTTAACGAATTTACCATATATCGGGTGCTTGAGCTTTCTTTCTATCAATACAGAAATACTCTTATCCATTTTATCGCTGGAAACAACCCCAATTCTTATCTTATTTAATAAACTTTCAGTCATAGGACTTTTATTTAGTATGAATTACTTTCTTCTTAACCTGATTCTTGAACGATTTGCAAGTTCTGCCGGCGACATAGCCTGCATTTCCCTGCTTCGCAATTCTGTCTTAAATCGAGCAATATTCTTTTTCAATGCTCTTATATCGGATGGATTTTCTGAACCTTTAGCCAAATGGTCAAACTTCATTCGCTTTAATTCACTAACTGCCTGATTAAGCTCACTTTGTAAGGATTCTTGAGTTAGCCCCTGCATGTCTACAAAATTTTTACTTGCCATTTTTATAAATCTTAACTATTATTCAGAATAATCGGCTCTAACAACCGTTTTGGTGAGAACAGGAAGTTTTTGTGCAGCCAGTCTTAATGCTTCTACTGCTATTTCACTCGGAACACCATCAAGTTCAAACATTATCCTTCCGGGTTTAACTACTGCTACCCAGTGATCCAACGCACCTTTTCCTTTACCCATCCTTACTTCCTGAGGTTTTTTAGTCACTGGTTTGTCAGGGAATATCCTGATCCAAACTTTTCCTTCCCTCTTCATGTACCTGGTCATTGCAATCCTGGCTGATTCAAGCTGTCTGTTGGTAATCCTTCCGATTTCCATAGATTTCAAGCCAAAGGACCCAAATGAAATGGTACTTCCCTTTACAGACACCCCTTTGGGGTTCATCTTATGCTGCTTTCGAAACTTTGTTCTTTTTGGTTGTAACATAACTTAAAAGTTAAACGCCTACTTTTTTAAAAAAGTGCCGCAAAATTAACACTTTTTATTTAATCAGTTTAAAATCAGTTTATATTTTATTTCCTTCCCTTTCCTCTGTTATCACCAGATCTCCTTCTATCATCCCCTCTTCTTCCTCCACGGTCACCACCACTATTGGAAGCACCTGAAGTTTCATTTACTTTTCCAACTCCAATATTTGGGGAAAGGTCACGCTTTTCAAGAACTTCTCCTTTGCAAATCCAGGTCTTAATTCCGATCTTACCATAAACAGTAAGAGCTTCTTTAATGCTGTAATCGATATCAGCTCTGAACGTATGTAACGGGGTTCTTCCTTCTTTAAATTCCTCACTTCTTGCCATTTCAGAACCATTCAATCTTCCACTTACTCTGATTTTGATACCTTCAGCATTGGAACGGATAGCTGACTGGATGGCCATTTTAATAGCTCTCTTGTAATTTACTCTGGACTCAATCTGCTTGGCTATCGTTTCTCCAACTATGGCAGCATCAATCTCAGGCTTTCTGATCTCGATTATATTAATCTGCACATCCTTCTTTGTCAGTTTTTTCAGTTCTTCCTTGATACGATCAACTTCCTGACCACCTTTCCCGATAATGATACCAGGTCTTGATGTATGTATAGTAACAGTTATTCTCTTTAGTGTCCTTTCTATAACAATTTTAGAAACACCACCTTTTGAAATACGGGCATTCAGGTAAACTCTGATTTTTTCATCCTCAACAACTTTGTTACCAAAGTCCTTCCCACCGAACCAGGAAGAATCCCATCCTTTAATGATGCCTAACCTGTTACCTATTGGATTTGTCTTTTGACCCATAAAAGATATTCTTTAAATTTATTCTTCGATTTTAACTTTATTATCAACAATGATAGTCACATGATTCATACGCTTTCTGATTCTGTGAGCTCTTCCATGAGGAGCAGGACGAAAACGCTTCATTACCGGACCACCATCAACAAACGCTGTTTTGATATAGAGCTGATAATCCTCAGGGCTTAAATCAGATGACTTGTTTGCCCAGTTTGATACAGCTGAGAGTACCAGTTTATTAAGCCATACTGATGCCTCTTTATTGGTATATTTCAAAATATTGAGTGCATCATCCACAGACTTTCCACGGATATTATCCACTACCAGTCTCATTTTTCTGGCAGACATCGGACAATTTCTCAATCTGGCTATTGCTTCCATATGTATGATATTTTAGCTATTAATTATTATCTGTTACCTGAGTGACCTTTAAATGTTCTGGTAGGGGCAAATTCACCCAGTTTGTGCCCAACCATGTTTTCTGTTATAAATACCGGTATGAATGTCTTTCCATTGTGAACTGCAATAGTATGTCCAATCATATCAGGAATAATCATAGATGCCCTTGACCACGTCTTGATCACGGATTTCTTATTGGTATCGTTTGCCTTTAAAACTTTATCTAAAAGCTTATGAAATATGTAAGGTCCTTTTTTAACTGATCTAGCCATTTGCTAATTTTTTAAGTATTTATTTCCTCTTAGAAATGATTAATCTTGAAGAAGATTTATTGACGTTTCTTGTTTTCTGACCTTTAGCCATTATACCGGTACGAGATCTTGGGTGTCCTCCTGATGCCCTACCTTCACCACCACCCATCGGGTGATCTACAGGGTTCATCGCTACACCTCTTACTCTAGGACGAATACCAAGCCATCTGGATTTTCCTGCTTTACCTGTAGCCAGCAATCCATGATCAGGATTAGATGTTCTACCCATTACTACTTTGCAGGTCAGCAATATTCTTCTAACTTCACCAGAAGGCAATTTAATAATGGCATATTTACCTTCTCTGCCCATCATAGTGCAATAAGTACCTGCACTTCTTGCCAAAGCTGCTCCTTTACCAGGTTGCATCTCAATGGAATGGATGTTTGACCCCAAAGGAACATCACTCAAAAACAATGCATTTCCTGTATCCGGTGTGGCCTTACTTCCAGAAAGAACAGAATCACCAACTTTCAATTTATCAGGTGCGATAATATATCGCTTTTCACCATCTGCATAATTAAGTAAAGCAATAAAAGCCGTCCTATTCGGGTCATACTCTATCGAAACTACTTTAGCCGGAACACCATCTTTATCACGCTTGAAATCTATAATTCTATACTTCCTTTTATGACCTCCCCCAGTATGTCTCATGGTCATTTTTCCCGTATGGTTACGACCTCCGGAATGACTCTTTCCTTCTACCAGACTCTTTTCAGGTTTATCGGTGGTTATCTCCGTATACGCGTTACCTATCTTGTGACGGGTACCTGGTGTAATCGGATTAAATTTCTTAATTGGCATATCTTCTACCTTTTAAATAATTTCTAAATTAAGCCTCATTTGAAGAACCATAAATATCAAGCTCCTCTCCGGCAGGAAGCGTAACATAAGCTTTCTTGTAAGCACTTACCCTACCCCTTACTACCCCGGAACGTGTATTACGACTTTTCTGCTTAGCTGGCATAACAGCTGTATTTACATCCAGTACATTCGTACCGTACATTTCCTCAACAGCCTTCTTTATTTCAATTTTATTGGCACTCTTTTCAACTATGAAAGTGTACTGATTCTTCTTGGTTGTACCCTTTTCAGATTTTTCCGAAATCACAGGTTTAATTAATATACTTTTGCTGCTCATCGCGTAAAGGTTTTAAATTATTCAGCAATATTCATTGCTTTTACAGAATTCTCAGAAAGTATCAGTGTATCCGCATGGAGCACTTCATAAGTGTTCATATCCTTAATATGTACTACCGAAGCGCCGTCAATATTTCGTCCCGACAAATACACATTGCTATTGTAGTCAGAAAGAACAAGCAATACCTTTCCGGAAGTCTTTAGATTTGATAAAATACCAGAGAAATCCTTTGTGCTAGGCTTATCCATCTGAAAATCCTCCAACACAACTATATTTCCTCCCGCTGCCTTATCTGCTAGTACAGAAAATTTAGCCAGGGCTTTAACCTTTTTGTTAACATCAATATAGTAATCATGTGGCTTTGGACCAAAAACACGACCACCACCGCGGAAAACAGGAGACTTGGTTGAACCCGCTCTCGCAGTACCTGTTCCCTTTTGTCTCTTGATTTTCTTTGTAGATCTGGATATTTCCCAACGCTCCTTGGCCTTGTGAGTTCCCTGTCGCTGAGCAGCATTGTATTGCTTTACAGCCAGATAAACGGCATGAGCATTCGGTTCAATACCAAAAATGTCATCAGGAAGCTCAACTTTCCTTCCCGTGCTTTCTCCTTTTATATTTAATACATCAAGTTTCATAATCCGTTACTTTTCAATAATTACGAATGAACCTTTATGACCTGGCACTGAACCCTGAATCAATATCAGATGCTTTTCAGGTAAAAGCTTTACTATTTTCAAATTTTTAGTCTTCACGCGGTCACCTCCCATTCTGCCTGCCATACGCACACCCTTAAATACCCGTGAAGGCCAGGCAGATGCACCTACCGATCCCGGAGCTCTAAGTCTGTTGTGCTGACCATGAGTAGACTGACCTACACCACTAAAACCATGTCTTTTAACTACGCCCTGGAAACCTTTTCCTTTGGAAGTACCCACAGCACTAACCTTATCACCCTCCGTAAAAATCTCCGTAATATCAATCTGATCTCCCAGATTTTTATTGACGTCATAACTACGAAACTCCACAACTTTCTGCTTGGGGGTAGTCCCGGCTTTATCAAAATGCCCCTGTAGAGGCTTGGTTGTTTGCTTTACCTTTCCCTCACCATATGCAAGCTGAATAGCATCATAACCATCACTTTCCATGGTCTTTACCTGCGTCACTACATTTGGTGAAGCTTCGATAACAGTACAGGCAATATTCTTACCTTCTGCATCAAAAATACTGGTCATGCCAATTTTCTTTCCTATTAATCCTTTCATGATTAAAATTTTAAACTAAAGACACCAGACTTTAGAAATCGTACTAAAAAAGCACTTAAGAATCTAAAATAAAATAAAATCCAACGGTTACGTGAGCTTAACCTGGATATCCACACCACTTGGTAACTCCAGCTTTGACAATGCGTCTACTGTCTTTTGTGTTGGTGTGAAAATCTCGATTACACGTTTGTGGGTCCTCAACTGAAACTGCTCTCGAGATTTCTTATTGACGTGCGGGGATCGCAGTACCGTAAATACTTCTTTCTCAGTGGGCAGCGGAATCGGACCAGAAATAACAGCACCGCTGTTTTTAACTGTCTTCACAATCTTCTCAGTACTTTTATCTACTAAGTTGTGATCGTAAGAACAGAGTTTTATTCTGATTTTTTGATTCATAACCTATTTTATTTATTAAAACTCATTTTTTTTGAGGGCGCAAATATAATTAATTAATTTAACTTTTACAAATAATTAATCAATTTTAAATTTCTTTATGACCAATTTAAAAGATTACTTCGCCGAGCCTTTTGCCTTTTCAATAATAGCATCAGCAATATTCTTTGGCGCAGGTGCATAATGACTAAATTCCATACTGCTATTTGCTCTGCCCGAAGTAATAGTTCTTAGCTGGGTAACATATCCAAACATTTCAGATAAAGGAACTTCAGCAGATATTGAAACAGCACCTCCTGAGCGTGGTTCCTGACCCTTTGGCATACCCCTTCTTCTGTTAAGGTCACCAATTACAGCACCAACGTACTCATCAGGAGAAACAACTTCAAGTTTCATGATTGGTTCCAGTAAAACAGGTCGACAAAGCTTTGCAGCCTCCTTAAAACCTTCCTTAGCACACAATTCAAATGCAAGTGGCTTGGAATCCACAGGGTGCGTCTGACCATCGTACAACCTGACTTTCATACTGTCAATATTGTATCCGGCAAGAACACCATTATCCATCATAGAATTAAATCCTTTTACAATAGATGCAAAGTATTCCTTAGGAACAGATCCTCCGAAAATATCATTGACAAACTGAAGTTTGGTCTTGCCACTCTTGAAGTCTTCTGTTTGCAGGAATGCTTCGTCAGAAGGCCCTAATTCAAATGACATCTGAGCAAATAAACCGGAACCCCCGGATTGCTTCTTGAGGCGCTCTGTATGCTCTACGCTCGCTGTAAGTGCTTCCTTGTAATTAACTTGTGGAGCACCCTCATTAACCTCAACCTTGAACTCTCTTCTCAAACGGTCCACTATAATTTCGAGGTGTAATTCTCCCATACCACTGATAACAGTCTGGTTGGTATCCTCATCATATCTAACTCTGAATGTAGGATCTTCTTCAGCAAGTTTGGCAAGCGCCATTCCAAGCTTATCAAGATCTTTTTGTGTTTTTGGCTCAATTGCCAAACCAATCACGGGATCAGGGAAAACCATACTTTCAAGAACAATTGGGTTATTCTCATCGCACAATGTATCTCCTGTACGTAAATCCTTAAATCCAACACCCGCAGCAATATCTCCGGCTTCTACCCTTTCAATCGGATTCTGCTTATTAGCATGCATCTGATATAGTCTGGATATACGCTCCTTATTGCCTGATCTTGTATTAAGTACATATGAACCCGCATCCAAAGCCCCGGAATAAACACGCATAAATGCTAAACGACCTACATATGGGTCAGTTGCAATTTTGAATGCAAGGGCTGAAAAAGGATCATTTACAGAAGGTTTTCTTTCCTCTTCCTTTTCTGTTTTTGGATTAGTTCCTTTAATGGCTTCAACATCCAGCGGACAAGGAAGGAAAGCACATACAGCATCAAGTACTGCCTGAACACCCTTATTCTTAAATGCAGATCCACACATTACAGGGGTAAAAGCAAGATCTATTACCGCCTTTCTGATAGCAGCATTGATTTCATCAACTGAAATCGTATCAGGATCATCAAAAAATTTCTCCATCAATGCTTCATCGTATTCTGCAACTGCTTCTATAAGCTTCGCTCTGTATTCATTTACAACATCAACCAAATCAGCAGGAATATCAATAACCTTGTAAGTCATCCCCTGATCCTCCTCATTCCACACCATGGCCTCATTGGTAATAAGATCGACAGCCCCCTTAAACTTCTCTTCCGCACCAATTGGTACCTGAAGCGGAATAGCATTGGCGCCAAGTTTTTCCTTGATATCCTTCACAACATTGAAGAAATCTGCACCAGATCTATCCATTTTATTTACAAAAGCTATACTTGGAACACGATATCTTTCTGCAAGTCTCCAGTTGGTCTCAGATTGAGGCTCAACACCGTCTACGGCACTAAATAGGAAAACCAGACCATCAAGTACCCTCAAAGATCTGTTAACCTCCACCGTAAAGTCAACGTGACCGGGAGTATCAATAATGTTAAAGTGATATGAATTTGTTTTATCTGTGTTGTCTCCCTGAACAGTTGGATAATTCCACGCGCAGGTAGTAGCTGCAGAGGTAATTGTAATCCCTCTTTCCGCTTCCTGCTCCATCCAGTCCATGGTAGAAGCGCCATCATGAACTTCTCCAATCTTATGCGTTTTTCCCGTGTAGAATAATATCCTTTCTGTTGTTGTTGTCTTACCGGCATCGATGTGTGCAGCGATACCAATATTTCTCGTATATCTTAAATCTTTTCCCATGATATATTAAAAATAAATATGTGTTTTCAGTTTATAAAAAAAAGCATGTCAGAAGACTATGCTTTGAAATGAGCGAAAGCTCTGTTGGCTTCGGCCATTTTATGGGTATCTTCTCTCCTTTTAACAGAAGCGCCTTCCCCTTTGCTGGCTGCAATTAACTCAGCCGACAATTTTTCTGCCATTCCCTTTCCGCTTCTGGCTCTTGAAAACCTGATTATCCACTTCATACCAATAGAAATTCTTCTGGCTGGTCTGATTTCAGTAGGGATCTGAAAAGTAGCTCCACCGATACGCTTACTGCGCACTTCAACGGCAGGCATTACATTTTCTAAAGCCTTTTTCCAGATTTCATGAGGGTTTTCACTGGTCTTGGACTCTATCTTGTCCATGGCATCATAAAAAATACCATAGGATACAGACTTTTTACCTTCCCACATCATGTTATTGACAAACTGGGTTACCATTGGATCATTAAATCTTGGATCCGGCTGGATGATTCTTTTTTTAGGTTTTCTTTTTCTCATCTTTTCTTTTAAATATTATAACTTTGAAAAAGCAATTATTTCTTAGGTGCCTTTGCGCCATATTTGGAACGGCTTTGCAATCTCTTGGCAACACCCGCTGTATCAAGCGCCCCTCTAACAATAGTATATCTTACACCAGGCAGATCCTTAACCCTTCCACCTCTTACAAGAACTATCGAGTGCTCCTGAAGATTGTGACCTTCACCCGGAATATAGGCAATCACCTCTATCTGGTTGGTAAGTCTGACTTTAGCTACCTTTCTTAGAGCAGAATTTGGCTTTTTTGGTGTAGTCGTGTATACCCTGGTACAAACTCCTCTTTTCTGGGGACATGCATCGAGCGCCCTTGATTTCGAAGTTACCACTACTTTTTCTCGACCGTTTCTTACTAATTGGTTTATAGTAGGCATCCTATAATAATTTTATGCTTTGTTGTTAAGATTATCAATGCTTTTTTAAAAAGAGTTGCAAAGGTAAAACTTTTTTCAGTAAGTTAGTCATATAGGCTGGTAATTTTTTTCTTAAATTCTTAAAAATTAGATTTTTATATTACACCCTTGATGAATATGATGTTTATAAAATGGAAGTACATTAAGAAAATATATCTTTACACTTAAAATCCAACAATTTTACTTGAAAAAAATTCTCCTCATAAGATTCAGTTCCATCGGAGACATTGTCATCACTACTCCCGTTATACGCTGTGTTTCCATGCAAACCGGGGCAGAAATTCACTTTCTAGTAAAACCAGCTTTTGCAGGCATCCTCCAACATAATCCGTATATTCGTAAAATACACCATTTTAAAGATATCAGTACTGCAAGAAAGCTCATCAGGGAAGAAAAATTTGATCTGATCATCGACCTTCAGAAAAATTTTAAATCCAGACTTACAACCATTTTTCAGCATTGCAACACAGTTACTTTCAATAAACTGAATGTAGAAAAATGGATTTATGTGCAGTTTAAGCTAAATTTACTCCCCTCCGTACACCTGGTAGACAGATATTTCGAAGCATTAAAGCCATATGGTATTTATAATGACGGTAAAGGCCTTGACTTTTTTACAAATCCGCAGATACCTGCACCTGCCATTCCCCTGAATGCATCGGATGATTACAATGTCCTGGTGCTTGGTGCCAATTATTTTACCAAAAGGATTCCGTTATCCAAATGTAATGAAATCATTCAATCCAGCCCGCACCCTGTAGTCCTGCTCGGCGGCAGTGATGTAGTCCGTGAGTCCCGTCAACTATGGCAGGCAAATTCTGCCAAAACAATTGATATGTCAGGCAAAATATCTCTGGACGAATCCGCTTTATTATTGAAAGGAGCCATCAGGGTATTTACCGGAGATACAGGCCTCATGCACATAGCAGCAGCCTTACAAAAAAATATAGTTGTACTCTGGGGCAATACCACTCCGGCACTGGGCATGTTTCCTTACTTTGGACAACATGGAACGGGCACTTATTTGTCAATTGAAAACATCGGGCTATCCTGCAGACCCTGTTCCAAACTTGGCCATGCGTCATGTCCGAAATCACATTTTAAATGTATGAATGACCTTGATCTGAACTTTTTGAAAAACCAAGATGAGCAGTGACAAACATTTCTGCCCTTTATGTCACCACGAAGACTACGAACATTGGAAATTCCCTGATGACGCGCGTGACTACCTGCATTGCGACCTATGTCATCTGATTTCCACACCTAAAAGCACGCACCCTCAATTTCAAACCGCAAAAGCCAGATACCTTCACCATTTGGCTGATTCGGGAAGCACCGGACATATCAATCATCTGATGAAAGCCATTCAGCCAATTCAAAATTTTCTTAAAAAAGAAATGGATATCCTTGATTATGGTTGTGGCCCAAAACCGGTGTTATCCGATTTACTTAGGACATGGGAGTGCAGCTGCCAGAATTATGACCTCATTTTTTTTCCGGAACCTTTTATTTTCAAGTCGTATGACGCTGTCTTTTGTATCGAAACAGCAGAACATTTTTCTGATCCTCAAAAAGAATTAACCAACATCAATAACGTCCTTAAACCCGGGGGGTATGTTATTATTATGACCGCATTGTATTCGAACAAACAACACTTTTCAAAATGGTACTATAAAAGGGATTTTACTCATATTTCATTTTTTCATCAAAAAACTATGGAATTTATATCCAAAAAAATGAACTGGCAACAAATTTTTGCGGACGCAGGCGCCACCACTGTTTTTAAAAGGTTATCTTGAAACCAGTGAAGCATTTTTAACCATATAGTCCAGCTTTTGCATGTAATCCCTTTTCTCTTTGCCAGGTGCAAAAATAAAAGCATCAATAAAAACAAGTTCATTCCGTTTTTTATCATGCCATAGATAACTGATATAAGGCCCTCCTTTGAAATCATTGACTGTTTCCCATATACCTCTGATTTCCTTCATATAATTGCCATCCCGCTCATGAACGTACTCCATAATCGGCAAATCTATTACATTAGTGCTCATATAGGCCCCTTCTGCCAAAGTGGTAATATATTTTTTTCCGTATTCATTCCGAATGGCAATGATAGATTCCTTTTCGAACTGAGTTGAACTGCGGTAAGGAACTCTTCTGAATACCAGATTTTCGATCACATCCTTTTGATCCATTCGTATCCAAATAAAATTCTTATCGAGAATAACCTGCTGAAAAAATTCGGGAATGGCAATCTGTACCCCAAAACTGTCCCTGATAGTACTCATAATTGTTTTGTTTTCACCTGCCGCTCCATAAATGGCATCATGCAAAGACTGCTCATCATGCTTTTGAATTCGTTTTGCAACAGCCTCAAAACTGGAAGCAACAGCCCTCTCAAGCCTGTCCTCACCAAAGGCAAACAAATAAACAAGCAATTGTCCCTCTGCCCATTTATCCCTTCCTACAAGCATGTAAAATGTGCTGTCTGTTCGGGCTTTAGCCAGCTTTTCAGGGCCGAGGTCGAACATTACCATTCGTGTAACATCACTCATGGTGTCAGAAAGATCCGCCACAATAATATATGTTTTCAGCTCCTTTTTATAAGGGTCTTTTGCAAGATCTTCCATATTCAGAAAACGCAAATCAAAATATGGCTCGGGAGCGGGCGTCACAGGATAGTCTCCCGCATAATAAAAATCAATACTGTCCATCAGGCTACTGACATCAAATTTTTTATCTATAATGACATCAATCTTGTTGATTCTGCCAATGGCAAGTGGCTTATTAAGGGGGTTGTCAGCAGTACCTCCGCAGGAATACAGGAATACAAACAGAAAACAAAAGGCCACGAATCTGAAAAAAGAGTATTCTGATGTTATCATGAAGTAGATATTAGAAGAGCAAAGATAACATAATGCAGATAAGATTTGAACTACCGCTAAACAGTTTTAAGACGATCATTGTTTGTCCTGAGGTGATTTGACAATTTTGATCATTCGTTAAGGAATTTTTAAAAAATGCTCATGTTTTCTGGACACCCATAACTTACTGTAGCATCACATAAAATATTTGGGCCTTGGCCCGAAGTTGGGAGATGAGAATTTTTAAACATTTTAAATGAGCATCAGGAACTCGTACATTCAAAAATGATCATTTTTGCAAGCAAATTATCAATGACCGTTGTATCCTGTTACGCAGAATGTAATGATTTTAAAATAAACAGATGAAGTATTATTTATTACTGGCCTTAGCCTCATTATGCTTTTCCTGCAAGGAGAGAAGAAATGCTATACCTGATTCCATGGAGAAAGTGGATACAGAAATTTTCAGAACCGAGAAATTGCTCTTTGCCTCTGTTCAGCCTGATTCCATATTCAGAGCACTGGATAGCCTCAAAAAAACACATCCCGGATTTTACAATTTGTATTTTCGGGAAGTATTCCCGGTAAGCAATAGTACAAGCCCTGATACCATAACGCCGGCTTTACAGCATTACCTCGCATTTAAGGAAAACAGGAGCCTTACTGAACTGGTAATGAAAGAGTTTCCCCGGGATAAGGTATTAGAAGAAGATTTTGACGAAGCATTGAGCTTCTATAAATATTATTTTCCGGAAGCATCAATTCCACGAATTTACACCTTCATATCAAACTACAACTTCCAGGCCTTTATTTTTCAGGATGAAAATGGTCAGGATGCGGTTGCCATAGGCCTTGACATGTTTCTCCATCCATACCAGCGCTACAAAATGCTGGACCCTAATAATCCGGTTTTCTCAGATTATATTACAAAAACCTGGACAAAAGATTACATTGTAAGAAAGGTCCTCGAAGTATGCCTAACCGATTATAAGCCGCAGACAGAACAAACAAATCTCCTGGATTATATGATCTATCATGGAAAACTAATGCACGCATATGACAGATTATTGCCTGAAAAACACGATTCAGTTATTGCAGAGTACAGCTTAAAAGATCTAAACTGGTGTAAGCAGAATGAAAAGCAGATGTGGTCATTTTTTCTGGAAAAAAATTTATTCTTCAAACCGCTTGATGCACAGTCCAATAAATATGTTTTTCAGAGTCCGGACTCTCCTGGCATGCCACCGGCTTCGCCCGGTAGAACCGGAAATTATTTAGGTTGGAAAATTGTGGAGCGGTTTATGGAAAAAAATAAAAATATCACCCTTGATTCTCTATTCAAAATCAGTGATGCACGCTCGATTCTGGAAGGATCCAAATACAAACCATCTAAAAATTAATTGGAATGTTATTGATATTTAATTTATCTTTGCAGTATTGATTAATCGATTAAATCGAACTAAAATGTTCAATCTTATATTTGGTCTGGGACCACAGGAACTAATTGTTATCGGTATGATTATACTGGTTTTCTTTGGAGGTAAAAAAATTCCTGAACTCATGCGCGGTCTTGGAAGCGGCATCAGAGAATTCAATAATGCAAAAAACAATATTCAGGCAGAAGTTAAAGAAAACATGAAGGAGCTGGAACAAAAAAATTAATTCCACAATCTTCCATCCTATCATATGTTTCTGCTAACATCTCATCGACTGAACTCAATTGTTGTTATTGCGGGCATATTATGTATTCTCCCCACGTTAGCTTTGAGTCAGTGGAATCCAGAAAATACTGTACTGAAGGAAAAGGCAGTAGCGTTATCACAACAATTTATAATAACGGATGGTCATGTTGATCTTCCCTATCGCCTCAAAATTAAAAATTTCAGATTTGAAAAGGAATTTACAGGTATTCCTGTATCTTCAGGTGAGGGTGACTTTGATTACGTAAGAGCAAGGAAAGGCGGGCTTGATGCTCCGTTTATGTCCATCTATATACCGGCCTCTTATCAGGAAAACGGAGAAGCCGTAAACCTTGCCGACAGCCTGATCAATATGATTACCTTTATCGCTGCCGAAAAAAAGGAATATTTTGAAATCGCAACTTCACCGAATGATGTTTTTCGTATCAAAAGTCAGGGTAAAATTGCATTGCCCATGGGTATGGAAAATGGCGCCCCCGTTGGTGAAGATCTGAAAATGATCAGCTATTTCAAACAAAAAGGAATTAGTTATATCACGCTGACCCATTCAAAGGATAATACCATTTGCGATTCATCCTACGATACCACCAGAACATGGAAAGGCTTGAGCCCCTATGGATATAAAGCGATTGACGAAATGGCGAAAAATGGAGTCATGATCGATATATCTCATGTCTCAGATTCTACATTTTATCAGGTTATCAGGCACGTTAAGGTCCCTGTCATTGCTTCACATTCTTCCTGCCGTTTTTACACTCCCGGTTTTGAAAGAAACATGAGCGATGATATGATTGCCAGACTTAAAGACAATGGTGGTGTCATCATGATCAATTTTGGCACTACGTTTCTCGATAGTGAAGTAGACGCATACAACAGAAATAAAAAATCAGAACTGGATAGTTTACTGAAGTCTAAAAACTTGATACCAGGCAGCCCTGATGCTCAGACTTTTGAAGAATCATTTAAAAAATCCTTTCCCCGGCTTTTTTCTGACGTCCACAAGGTAGCGGATCATATTGACCGGGTAGTATCCATAGCCGGAATTGATCATGTCGGACTTGGCTCAGACTATGATGGAGTCGGAGACTCTTTGCCTGTTGGTCTAAAAGATGTGAGTGATTATCCAAATCTGATATACGTTCTGCTGGAACGTGGCTATTCAGAAACAGATATAGAAAAAATATGCTCAGGCAATCTTTTCAGGGTCTGGAATCAGGTTTTAAACCACTAATTTTCGGGGAACAAAATGAAAGTTATTTTTGTTTGATATTAAAAATTGACACCATGAATTCCTTAATATTAGAAGTAGAAAATATAAAATGTGGTGGATGCGCCAACGGAATTAAGCAGAAACTCCAAAAAGCAGATAGTTCGGCTGTTGTCGATGTAGATGTAGAACACGGATTCGTTAAGATTACAAGTGTACTGACGGTTGACAAGGATACGTATTCAGATATCCTCAGACAGATGGGATATCCCGAAGTCGGAGAAGGCAATCTGGTTACAACTGCTAAATCTTATGTATCCTGTATGATTGGCAAGATGAGTTAGTTAGTACCGCACATGGAAAGTTTAAAAAATACCTGGCAAGCCAGATATTTTTTTGCACTTGCTTTACTACACCTTTTTTGGCGGCAAATCAAATGCCCTCGAATCGTCTGTAAATTTCTCCCGGTGAGCGCCATCGCAAAAGGGTTTATTTTGAGAAAGACCACATCTGCACAGACTAACAGTGGTCCTGCCGCCCAATCCATAGGAATTTCCCATAGCATCCTGAATTTCAAACTCGCCTTCTACCTTGATACTTCCATTAGGGTTAATGGTAATTTTTGTCATGATCTAAATTTTAATATTGATGAAATACAAAAAATAAAAAAATGTTCACCTTCGCCCCGTATAAATCTTTACACAGAATTAAAACAAATTGCATATTTCCATCATAACCCCCAATTTTTTTAAATACAAAACAAATAAATATATACTTATATTACTATCAACCCTAATTTTTTAGGGGTATGTTGAATATATATATAGTTTTTTTATAATTTTGCCCCATTGTTTATTTTTTAACTCATAAAATTATGGCAACAATCAGATTTGCAGCATTACAGGAATCCCGTAACAGAAAACCGATCACCATTGCCGAAGTAAGTCAATCTAGGTCTGACATATTCGCACAAAACGTATTTCACTCAAATGCATGCCGTCAATTCATGCCGAAAGAAGCATTTCAGGCATTGCAGGAGGCCATATCCCATGGTAATAAAATTGACAGAAAAATTGCCGATCAGGTAGCTGCCGGTATGAAGGCATGGGCCATCTCCAAAGGTGCTACTCACTACACGCACTGGTTTCAGCCATTAACCGGATCAACGGCCGAAAAACATGATTCTTTTTTTGAAATATCAGGGGATGGGTCAGCCCTCGAAAAATTTGACGGGGGACAACTGGTACAACAGGAACCGGATGCATCAAGTTTTCCCAACGGTGGAATAAGAAACACCTTTGAAGCCCGCGGTTATACCGCCTGGGACCCAACTTCACCTGCTTTCATTATTGGCACCACACTTTGTATTCCAACTGTATTTGTTGCCTATACCGGGGAGGCGCTGGACAACAAAACTCCTTTGCTGAGGGCTCTACAGAGTATTGACCATGCTGCAACTGAAGTTGCCCGATATTTTGATAAAAATGTAAATAAGGTTATTGCCACTCTTGGCTGGGAGCAGGAATATTTTCTGATTGATAAGGCGCTGGCAGATTCAAGACCGGATCTATCCATAACTGGCAGAGTATTGCTGGGACATCAGGCTGCCAAAGGTCAGCAGCTTGAAGATCATTATTTTGGATCAATTCCGGAAAGAGCTCTTGCCTTTATGCGTGAACTGGAGATAGAATGTATAAAACTAGGTATTCCGGTTAAAACAAGACACAATGAGGTAGCACCAAATCAGTTTGAACTTGCTCCTATTTTTGAAGAAGCCAATCTGGCTGTAGACCATAACTCCCTGCTTATGGACGTTATGAGCAAAGTAGGAGCACGACATCATTTTGCGGTTTTGCTGCACGAAAAACCATTTGCAGGCGTAAACGGATCAGGCAAGCACAACAACTGGTCGCTTGCAACAGATACTGGTGTAAACCTGCTTAGCCCCGGCAAAACACCGAAGAGCAATCTTATGTTTCTTACATTTTTTATCAACACCATAAAAGCTGTCCAGGAATACGCGGATTTACTGCGCGCCTCGATAGCTTCAGCAAGCAATGATTTTAGATTAGGCGCCAATGAAGCTCCACCGGCCATCATTTCCGTATTTATTGGTCAGCAACTGACCCAGGTTCTGGATGAACTGGAAAGGGTAACTGACGGAAATCTGAGTCCTGAAGAAAAAACAGAACTAAAACTCAACGTTGTAGGTAAAATACCTGAGATTTTACTTGATAATACAGACAGAAACAGAACTTCTCCATTTGCCTTTACAGGTAATAAATTTGAATTCAGAGCAGTCGGTTCATCGGCAAACTGTGCAAAGCCCATGACTGTGCTGAACACCATTATGGCACAGCAACTTACTGTCTTCAAAAAAGATGTAGACGCCTTAATCGAGCAGAAAGGTATGAAGAAAGACGATGCTATATTCAACGTTTTGAGAGAATACATTAAATCTTCCAAAAATATAAGATTTGAAGGTGACGGATACAGCAATGAATGGGTGCAGGAAGCCGCACGCCGGGGATTGAGCAATCTGACCAATACACCAGAGGCGCTGAAGTCTCAAATTACGGAAAAAGCTGTACAGCTCTTCCTGCATCATGGCATTATGAACGAAACTGAAATTACAGCCAGGTATGAGATTGAGCTGGAAGATTATACCAAAAAGGTTCAGATAGAAGGTAGGGTTTTGGGAGATATTGCCACAAACCACATTATTCCGACAGCCATCAACTACCAGAACAGGCTCATCCAGAATGCAAAGGGTCTAAAAGAAATTTTTGGTGACAATTACGAAACCCTGGCAAGTGAACAAATTGATATTATCAAAGATATATCTCGGCATATTACCGAGATAAAATCTAATGTTGATGCAATGGTAGATGAACGCAGAAAGGCAAATAAACTGGAACATGCAGAAGAAAAAGCAAATGCCTACTGCTACAAGGTCAAACCATATTTTGAGGTAATTCGCTACCACTGCGACAAACTCGAAATGACCGTTGATGATGAAATCTGGCCTTTAACCAAATATCGGGAATTATTATTTACAAGGTAAACAGAATAATATCTGATTATAAAAATAAAAGCCTCCCGAGGGAGGCTTTTATTTTATTCAACCTTTACTAACTAAAACAAATGATTGCTTTGAAACAATTTCAATTGTGACACAAAAGTATACAATTAAATTAAATTCAATATCAGTTTAAGGTTAATTTAACAAAATTTTATTTTTATTTCAAACAATTTAAAATGTGTTTTATAATTTATATTTTAAATTAAATGTATTAATAAAATTATATTTTAATATTCAAGAATTAACCCTTCTACTCTTCCAGTGATAAGGTGAAGGAAAAAATGTCCACCAAAATGCACAAAACATATAAATTGCGTGCAAAAAGGTTGAAATAAGAAAATTTTTCATAGCCCCTGAACAGTGAATCGAAGTTTCCATCTTTTTTAAAAAATAAAAGTCTGCCACAAGCTTTATGCACAGAAACAACAGACCGGTTAAAAGAAGCTTTGCGCCGCCAAAAGCTGACAATACCATCATCAAAAAAGGGTAAACAACAGCTATGCAAACAATCCCCTGAAATGTGAAAAGTGTATTATTGGCATAAGCGACTGTTTTAGTTGCCCACCGTTTTCTTTGTTGTAAAAATCCTGTCCAGGTCGTTTCAAATGCCGTCTTGACCATAATATCCTCATGATGCACAAATACAATGGAATTTGGGCTGGCTTTCCTGATTTTTTTAAATAAAAAAACATCATCACCCGATGCCATATGTTCGTTGCCATAGTACCCTGACACATTTTTAAATATTTCTTTCCTGAAGCTCATGTTGGCCCCATTGGCAAGCCAAAACAAATTATACCGAAAACCAAAAGCAGTTGCTGCCATGACTGACAAATAATCCAGAAACTGAAACCTTCCCATTACAGTATCCCCCGACATGGGAAACACGCTTCCCGTAACAGCATAAATGCCCGGATGACTGTATTCGGACACATGACTTTGAATCCATAATGGCCCTGCTTGGGTATCCGCATCGGTAAGCAGTATAATATCGTTTTGAGCATAATCGACACCAAGGGTGATGGCTTGTTTTTTACCAAAAACACCCTCCGGAAGCGAAAGGCAGGTAAGTTTACCTGAAAACTTTTTTTCAACAAGCAAGCGTGTATCGTCAGAGGAATGGTCGTCAACAACAATAACCTGCAGCAAATGTTCAGGAAATTTATTGCTAAAAATTAGGGTTAAACAGGAGACTATTGACTGTTCTTCATTTCTGGTCGGAATAATGATGGTAACCGAACAACCGGCTTCTTTCCCGACTATATTATTACGGGTCTGACGATGCCATACTTTCAGAAGTAGCGCCAAAAGCGATACATATGACATCAAAATGAAAGTTGTAAATGTTACAACTGCAAACAGCCCCATCACCAGGAAGATTTGCCTGGTATATTAAACATAACGGTCCGGAAAAGACTCCTTCATCATTTCATACAGGGCATCAAATATATCCTCAGGGCCGGGTTTGGTAAAATAATCACCATCCGACCCAAATGGGGTCCTGTGTTCCTTTGCTGATATAGTTACAGGCGCAGCATCCAGATAGCGGTATCCACCCTGCACTTCTAAGACCTGCTGCATCATAAATGCTGTAGCACCACCGGGAACATCTTCATCCAGAAAAATAATTCTGCTGGTTTTTTTAAGTGATGCCATAATGACCCCTTCAAGATCAAATGGTAGTAATGTCTGAACATCAATAAGTTCGACCGAGATATTAAATGGCTTTAGAAGTTCTAAAGCCTCGAGTGCTTCCCGAACGCACGATCCATAGGTAACAAGGGTTATATCCTGCCCTGATTGTAAAATTTCAGGAATTCCGAGCGGGACAGAAAATTCATGTAAATTATCAGGCATCAATTCTTTGAGTCTGTAGCCATTCAGACATTCCACTACAATGCCAGGATCATCAGATTGTAATAAGGTCCTGTACATTCCTGCAGCCTGTACCATATTTCTGGGGACACAAATATGAATTCCGCGCATACTGGAAACAATCATTCCCATTGGCGAACCTGCATGCCAGACGCCTTCGAGTCTGTGACCGCGGGTTCTGATGATGGCAGGGGCTTTTTGTTTTCCTGCAGTCCTGTATCTGATTGTAGCTAGGTCATCACTCAGCGCAGAAAAACCATATGCCAGGTAATCCAGATATTGTATCTCAGCGATAGGCCTCAAGCCTCTCATACTGGTTCCGATGGCCTGCCCCATAATTGTCCACTCACGTATACCCGTATCAAATACCCGCTCGGTACCATGTTTTGCCTGCATTCCTGCAAATCCCTGATTTACATCACCAATTTTGCCAACATCTTCCCCAAAAGCAATTACGTATGGATTATTTTCAAGGATACCATCAAAAAATTGGTTTAATATCTGGAATCCAGGAACTTCCTGAGCTTCTGAACTGTAGCGCGCAGGCACGGATTTTGCCATGATGGCTGCCTGCTCAGATTCACTCCATAAATGGGTATGATATCTTTTACGGGCAATTTCTTTTGCCGCAGCCAAAAAATTATTAAGCGGCTCGCTTTTGCCTGATGAAAATCTTTTTAAATGTATATCCAGTCTCCTGGCCAGCTGAACAACCTCTGCAAACCCCGGATTTATGGCAGTTTTCAACTCCTCTCCAATCTTTTGAACGGCCTCGGTCTTTAATTCTGCCGGAATTTGATCTATAATGGAGAGCAAATCATTCTGATGTTGTTTAACTTGTCCGGCATATCGTTGCCATGCAGTATCCTTACCTTCTTTTGCATGTTGCCTTGCACTTTTCTCAAGGTCGTCAAGTGAGGATTCTCCGGCAATTCCATTGATAAGAATCCATTCCCTCATTTTTTGGATTCCATCAAAATCCTTTTCCCATTCCAGTCGCTCAGGACTTTTATACCGCTCATGCGACCCGCTGGTTGAATGGCCCTGAGGCTGCGTGATCTCCTGGACGTGAACGAGAGCCGGTATATGCTCTTTTCTTACCAGTTCTGCTGCTTTCTCGAAAGTTGCACAAAGATTGGGATAGTCCCATCCTTTGACCTTAAAAATATAAATACCATTACTCTTCTTTTCTACCTCAAAACCTGCAAGTGCCTTTGAGATAGATGATTTGACGGTTTGCAATTCTACAGGCACACTAATTCCATAGCCATCATCCCATACTGCCACCAGCAAGGGAACCTGCATAACGGCAGCAGCATTTATGGTCTCCCAGAAAACGCCCTCCGAAGTGGAGGCATCACCTATGGTAACGAAACTAACTTCATTGCCTTTTTTACTAAACTTTTCACCTTCAGGAATATCAATTTCCCGATACTTTTTGGAAGCAAGGGCAAGTCCAAGAGCACGTGCCATCTGACCACCTGTTGGGCTTATATCTGAAGAAACATTATACATTTCTGTATGAATAGTCCATTCACCATTATGATCAATAGTGTCAGTAGCAAAGTGTGCATTCATCTGGCGGCCGCCGGAAAAAGGATCGTGGTCTGCATCAGCGTACAACTGTGCAAAAAAATCTTCAACAGCGCATAGCCCTGTTGCCATCATAAAAGTCTGGTCACGGTAATAGCCTGATTTCCAGTCTCCCTTTTTAAATGCACGAGCCATAGCTACCTGAGCTACCTCCTTACCATCGCCTAGGATTCCAAATTTAGCTTTGCCGGTCAACACCTCTTTTCTACCCATTAGGCTGACTTCACGGCTGACAAGACAAGTCCAGTAATCCTTCATTACATTTTCTGCAAAATCCTGAACCTGGTCTTCAACCAGTAGGATTTCATCATTATTTTCGGCCATCTTATCTCTCATTGTGGTTTGTGTAAGGTCGGGTAATCTAAGGCTAAATGCATTAAAAATCAATGCAAAAATATAAAATCGGCATGAGTAAATGAATCATTTGCTCACAAATTCTGATGATTATTTTGCACATCAAAGATTCCATGCAGCCTT
>Ga0169931_10001204_pt1 | contig 42823 bp, 41 predicted proteins | sample Kivu_15m_20L_FD_129675 | JGI IMG/M metagenome (GOLD analysis project Ga0169931, IMG submission 129675) | Freshwater microbial communities from Lake Kivu, Western Province, Rwanda to study Microbial Dark Matter (Phase II) - Kivu_15m_20L... | ecosystem: Environmental > Aquatic > Freshwater > Lake... | reverse complement strand
TCGTTGTTCAGGCTCTTGCCGTCCTCGACCGTGATCACGCCTTCCTTGCCGACCTTGTCCATCGCGTCGGCGATGATCTTGCCGATCGACTCGTCGGAGTTGGCGGAGATGGAGCCGACCTGGCTGATCTCCTTGCTGGTGGTCGTGGGCTTGGAGGCCTTCTTCAGCTCTTCGGTCAGGGCCACGACGGCCTTGTCGATGCCGCGCTTGAGGTCCATCGGGTTCATGCCCGCGGCGACGAACTTCATGCCCTCGCGCACGATGGACTGGGCCAGGACCGTGGCGGTCGTGGTGCCGTCACCGGCGTTGTCGCTGGTCTTGGAAGCGACTTCCTTGACCATCTGCGCGCCCATGTTCTGGAGCTTGTCCTTGAGCTCGATCTCCTTGGCCACCGACACACCGTCCTTGGTGACGGTGGGGGCGCCGAAGGAGCGCTCGAGCACCACGTTGCGGCCCTTGGGGCCGAGCGTGACCTTGACCGCGTTGGCCAGGATGTTCACGCCTTCCACCATGCGGTGGCGGGCATCGGAACCGAAGACGACGTCTTTCGCTGCCATGTGTTGTATCTCCGAAAGTCAGGTAGGTAGGGGGGATTACTTCTGGACGACCGCGAACAGGTCTTCCTCGCGCATCACGAGCAGCTCGTCGCCGTCGACCTTGACCGTCTGGCCGCTGTACTTGCCGAACAGCACGCGGTCACCGACCGACACGCCCACGGCGATCAGCTCGCCCTTGTCGTTGCGCTTGCCCGGGCCGACGGCCAGGACCTCGCCCTGGTCGGGCTTCTCGGCGGCGTTGTCGGGGATCACGATGCCCGAGGCGGTCTTGGTTTCGTTCTCGAGACGCTTGACGATCACGCGATCGTGCAACGGACGCAGTTTCATGAACACTCCTGATAAGGTTCGGTTTGTGGGTGTGGGCATGCGCCAGGAGTCTGGCGCCGGTACACGCGACCCGGGTACCGGCTGATCGTGTGCGGATGCACTTGCGGTGCGGGCCGGCTCCGGATCGTTAGCACTCATGCCTGACGAGTGCTAGCAGATCGGATTATAGGGACGGGTCTGCGCACTTCAAGGGCCGCATCGCGCAACCCATGGGCGTGCCCGGACTTCCGCACCGCTCTTAGGGTCTGGCCGGATCGCGGGGGAATGCGGGCTGTGGTCGAATCCCGCGCTCGCGCCGGCTGCCCCCGGATCCCCCCACGCCCACGGCCACATTCACCTTGGACCTGCTGCAGCTGCTCCTCTCCGGTGTCGCCCAGGGCTGCATCTACGGCCTGATCGCGCTGGGCTTCGTGCTGATCTACAAGGCCACCGAGACCGTCAGCTTCGCCCAGGGCGACCTGATGATGCTGGGCGCCTTCGTCGGCCTGGCGGCGATGACCTTCCTGGAGTTCCCGTTCTGGATCGCGGTGCTGGCGTCGATCGCCGCCATGGGCGCCTTCGGCCTGCTGGCCGAGCGGGTCGTGATCCGGCCCATCCTCGGGCAGCCGGCGTTCTCGATCGTGATGCTGACCATCGGCATCGGCTACATCCTGCGCGGGCTGGTGACCATGGTGCCGGTCATCGGCACCGAGACCCACGTGCTGCCCGTACCCTACAAGGACGAGATCTGGACGGTGGGTGGGCTGGTGCTGGCGGTCGAGCAGATGGCGGTGATCGCGGTGACGGCCGTGCTGTGCCTGGCGCTGTACCTGCTGTTCAGCCGCACCCGGCTGGGCATCGCGATGCAGGCCTCGTCGCAGAACCAGCTCGCCGCCTACTACATGGGCATCCCGGTGCGGCGCCTGAACGGGCTGGTGTGGGCCTTGGCGGCGGCGGTGGCCGCCATTGCCGGGCTGCTGCTGGCGCCGATCACCTTCGTCCACGCCAACATGGGCTTCATCGGCCTGAAGGCCTTCCCGGCCGCGGTGGTCGGCGGCTTCGGCAGCCTGCCCGGGGCCATCGTCGGCGGGCTGGTCATCGGCATCGTCGAGGCGCTGGCGGGCTTCTATCTGCCTGAAGGCTTCAAGGACATCGCGGCCTACATCGTCGTGCTGATCATGCTGATGGTCAAGCCCAACGGCCTGTTCGGCGAGAAGCTGAGCAAGAAGGTCTGAAGGGCAGGGGATCGGGCGATGCGCTTCATCTTCAAGACCGACTATGCGCAGGACCTGCGCCTGGCCAAGCACCAGGGCCACGTGTTCTGGTACTCGCTGCTGCTGCTGGCGCTGGCGGGCGCGCCCTGGCTGTTCCAGGAGTACTGGCTGGCGCAGCTGACCTTCGTGCTGATCTACGGCATCGTCGGGCTGGGGCTGATGCTGCTGGCGGGCTACACCGGGCTGTTCTCGCTGGGCCACGCGGCCTTCCTCGGCGTGGGGGCCTACACGCAGGCGGTGCTGACGAATCTGGGCGTGCCCTTTCCGGTGGCGCTGGCGGCCTCGGCCGGGCTGTCGGCGGCGGTCGGCGTGGTGGTGGGGCTGCCGGCGCTGCGTGTCAAGGGCATCTATCTGGCGATGGCCACGCTGTCCTTCGGCTTCATCCTGGAGGAGGTCTTCGCTCGCTGGGAAAGCGTGACGGGCGGCAATGCGGGTCTGAACGTCAAGGCGCCGGAGCTGTTCGGCCTGACGCTGTCCTCGGGCGCGCCGTTCTACTACCTGTGCCTGGTGATCACGGTGGCGGCCACGCTGGGCATGCTCAACCTGCTGCGCTCGCCCACCGGCCGGGCTTTCGTCGCCATCCGCGATTCCGAGATCTCGGCACAGAGCATGGGCATCCACCTGGCGTACTACAAGACGCTGTCGTTCTCGATCTCGGCGGCGCTGGCCGGCATCGGCGGGGCGCTGTATGCGCACAACATGCGCTTCCTGTCGCCCGACCAGTTCAACATCATCCAGTCCATCGACCTGCTGCTGATGGTGGTCATCGGCGGGCTGGGCTCGGTCCACGGCGTCTTCTTCGGCGCGATCTTCCTGATCACGATGCCGCAGCTGATCTCCGCGTCCAAGGACTACCTGCCGACGCTGGTGGCCGACGCGCCGGGCCTGAAGTCGGTGGTCTATGGCGCGGTGCTGGTGCTGTTCGTGCTGTTCGAGCCCATGGGGATGTACGGGCGCTGGCTCAAGATCCGCACCTGGTTCTCGCTCTTCCCCTTCTACCGCAAGGGGATGTTCAAGCGCCAGAAGGCCTTCCAGAAGTCGGACCGGCTCAGATGACGACGTCGAACCCGATGCCTGCCGCGCCGGACGGCCCCTTACTCTCCGCCCGCCACCTGACGGTGCGCTTCGGCGGCGTGGTCGCGGTCAACGACGTGAGCTTCGACGTGAACGCCGGCGAGGTCTTCACGCTGATCGGGCCCAACGGCGCCGGCAAGACCACGGTCTTCAACCTGATCAGCCGCATCTATCAGCCCACCGCCGGCACGATCGCCTTCCAGGGGCGTGACATCACCGGCGTGGCGCCGCATCGGATCGCCTCGCTGGGCATCGCGCGCACCTTTCAGAACATCGAACTGTTCGAGCACGCCACGGTGCTGCACAACCTGCTGATCGGCCGCCACCGCCACCGCCGCACCGGCTTGTGGAGCGACCTGTTGTTCAGCCGCAGCGTGCGCGAGGCCGAGCTCGCCTCGCGGCGCAAGGTCGAGGAGGTCATCGACCTCCTCGACCTGCAGGCCTACCGCGACAAGATGATCGCCGGGCTGCCCTACGGCGTGCGCAAGGTGGTCGAGCTGGCGCGGGCCTTGGCCACCGAGCCCACGCTGCTGCTGCTGGACGAGCCCTCGTCGGGGCTGAACGTCGAGGAGACCGACGACATGGCCTTCTGGATCGAGGACATCCGCGACCAGCTCGGCATCACCGTGCTGATGGTCGAGCACGACATGACGCTGGTGTCACGCGTGTCCGACCGCGTCGTCGCGCTCAACCAGGGGCAGGTGCTGGCCGCCGGCACGCCGCGCGAGGTGCAGACCGACCCGGCCGTGATCGAGGCCTACCTGGGCTCGGTCGAGGACGTGGCCTCGCTGCGGAGGCCGGCATGAGCGCGCAGGCCCCCAGCGCCGGCGACGAGGTGCTGCTGTCGCTGGCCAACGTCGAGAGCGCCTACGGCCCGATCAAGGCCATCCGGGGTGTCAGCCTGGAGGTGCGGCGCGGCCGCATCGCCACCGTGCTGGGCTCCAACGGCGCGGGCAAGAGCACCATCCTGAAGACGATCTCCGGCATCCTCGACCCACGGCGCGGGACGATCACCTTCAAGGGCGAGGCCATCGCCGCGCGCGACCCGGCGCACATCGTGCGCCTGGGCATCAGCCATGTGCCCGAGGGCCGCGAGGTCTTCCCGCTGCTGTCGGTGCACGACAACCTGATGATGGGCGCCTACACCCGCGCAGACCGCGACGCCGTCGCGCGCGACCTCGAGCAGGTGCACGCCTACTTCCCCATCCTGAAGGAGCGCGCGGCGCAGGACGCCGGGCTCTTGTCAGGCGGGCAGCAGCAGATGCTGGCGATCTCGCGTGCGCTGATGGCGCGGCCCGAGCTGATCCTGCTGGACGAGCCCAGCCTGGGCCTGAGCCCCAAGCTCACCAAGGAGATCTTCGAGATCGTCGTGCGCATCAACCGCGAGCGCGGCACGACCATCCTGCTGGTCGAGCAGAACGCCAACATGGCGCTGAACGCGGCCGATGATGGCTACGTGCTGGAGAACGGCCGCATCGTCATGGAAGACCGCTGCGAGCGCCTGCGCGAGAAGGACGACATCAAGGAGTTCTACCTCGGCATGAAGGACGCCGGCGTGCGCGGCGAGCGCCGCTGGAAGAAGAAGAAGACCTGGCGATGAGTGCCGACCCGACACGACCCACGCCCGACCCGCACCGCATCGTGCGCGGTGAGGACTTCGGCTGGCAGCCGCAGGCGCTGCCCTTCGACCTGGCGCACGAGATGTTCTGGCTGCGCGTGGCCGAACTCGGCGACGCGCCGATGATGCGCCAGAAGGACCTGGGCATCTGGCGCACCTACACCTGGCGCGAGGTCGGCACCCTCGTCGAGGAGATGGCGGCCGGCCTGGTGGCGCTCGGTCTGGCGCCGGGCGAGGTCGCCTCGGTGCTGGCCAACACCTCGCGCGAGTGGGTCTGGGCCGATCTGGCGGTGCTCAGCGCCGGCGGGGTGTGCTGCGGCATCTACCCCACCGACTCGGCCGCGCAGGTGCACTACCTGTGCGAGGACTCCACCACGCGGGTGCTCTTCGTCGAGGACGACGAGCAGCTCGACAAGGCGCTCGAGGTGCGCGAGCGCCTGCCGGCGCTGCAGCGCATCGTGGTCTTCGACATGGAGGGCCTGGCCGGGTTCGACGACCCGCAGGTGATGTCGCTGCAGGCGCTGCGCGCGCTCGGACGCGAGCGCCTGACGGCCGAGCCCGGGCTGATCGTCCAGCGGCGACGCGCGCGGCGCACCGAGGACGTCGCCATCCTCGTCTACACCTCGGGCACCACCGGCAAGCCCAAGGGCGGGATGATCACGCACGCCAACATCTGCGCCGTGATGTCGGGCCTGGAGGCCAGCCTGTTCGAAGGCCTGCCCGAGGGCGGCGAGCGCATCGCCTTCCTGCCGCTGTGCCACGTGGCCGAGCGCATGATCGGGGAGTACATCCCCATCATGCGGCGCTCGGTGGTCAACTATGTGGAGAACCCCGAGACGGTGTTCGAGAATCTGCGCGAGGTGCAGCCCAGCGTCTTCTTCGCCGTGCCGCGGGTGTGGGAGAAGCTGTACTCGCAGGTGATGATCACCCTCAGCGAGGCCGACCCGGTGCAGAAGCTGGCCTACCGCTGGGCCCTGGGCGTGGGCGAGCGTGTGGCCGCCTGCGAAGCCGAGGGCCGCACGCCGGGCGCCGGCCTGCGGCTGCAGCACGCGCTGGCGCGTTTCACGGTGCTGGACAACGTGCGCCGCATGACCGGCATGAGCCGGGTGGAGATGGCGCTGACCGGCGCGGCGCCGATCTCGCCCGACCTGATCCGCTGGTACCGCGCGCTGGGCGTGCCGCTGCGCGAGGGCTGGGGCATGACCGAGACGACGGCCGCCGGCACCGTCAACCCGCGCCGCGCCAGCCGCCCGGGCAGCATCGGCGTGCCGGCACCCGGCATGGAGATGCGCATCGCCGAGGGCACGGGCGAGATCCTGCTGCGCGGGCCGACCGTGATCCGCGGCTACCTGAACCTGCCCGACAAGACGGCCGAGGCGATCGACGCCGAGGGCTGGCTGCACACCGGCGACGTCGGCCGTGTCGACGACGACGGCTACTTCTACATCACCGACCGGATGAAGGACATCATCATCACGGCCGGCGGCAAGAACATCACCCCCAGCGAGTGGGAGAACCAGCTCAAGTTCAGCCCCTATGTCACCGATGCCGTGGTCATCGGCGACCGCCGCGCCTTCCTCGTGGCCATCGTGATGATCGACCAGGAGAACGTCGAGCGCTACGCGCAGGAGCGCGACATCCCGTTCTCCAACTACGCCAGCCTGACCCGCGCGCCCGAGGTCGTCGAGCTGGTCCAGGCCGAGGTCGACCGCGTGAACCAGCAGTTCGCGCGCGTCGAGCAGGTCAAGAAGTTCTTCCTGCTCGACCGGCAGCTCACCGCCGAGGACGAGGAACTGACCCCGACCATGAAGCTCAAGCGCAAGCTCGTGCAGGCCAAGTACGCCGAGCAGATCGAGGCGATGTACCGGGGGTGACGCCCGCAGGGGCGGGCGCGTGGGGTGCGCAGTGCCCTATCGGCGCTGGCACCTGCATTTGGTGCCTGCACGCAGACGCGGTGCTGGTCGGCCCTGTGGCGGGCGCAGTCAGTGCCGGATCGGCGGTGAGGCTTCGTCCGGGTCTTCGGTCGGCGGCTGCGCGGCGACGCGGTAGCCCTCGCTGGCCCAGGCGCCCAGGTCGATCTCGCGGCAGCGCTCGCTGCAGAACGGGCGCCAGGGGTTGTCGGGCGCGTAGCGCGAGACGCCGCCGCAGCCCGGGCAGCGGACGGTCCTGGCGGGGGAGGCGGGAGGGACGGTGGCCATGGGATCCTGGTGGTCGTGCGCGCCCTTGCAGCCTCAGCGTCGCCACATCTCGGGATTTCTCGAACCCGGAGGCGCTTCAGGCGCAGAGCGTGAGGTCGAAGTCGGCGTCCTCGGAGGCCGGCTTGAGGCGACCGTCCGCATCGGTGCGCAGCAGGCGCACCGACACCAGCGAGCGCTGCCCGCTGATCTCGGGCACGAGGCCGAGACCGGCGTCGATCCACAGCCGCAGCAGGTGCCAGTTGCGGTTTTCCGGCAGCCGTTGCTGGAACTGCCCGGCGGCGGCACGCACCCGCTGCATCATCCCGCTGTCGCGCAGCAGGCCCAGTTGCAGGCCCAGCGCCTGCGCCAGCGGGGCGAGTGGCTCGATCCAGCCGGCTAGGTCGGCACGGCGCTGGGCCGCACCGAGATGTTGCCACGCGTGGTAGCCCGGCAGGTCGAAACTGCAGGTGCCCCCGGCGATGCCGATGCGGTTGCGCACCGTGGAGGGCAGGTCGTGGCCCACCTGTGATCCAGGCCGTGCAGGCGCGGCTTGCAGCCCGCCGACCGCGCTGTCGATGCGGTCGATCAGCTCGTCCAGCGACGCTTCGGAGATCTCCGGGTGTCCGCGGTAGCCCTGGAACTGCGCCTTGTGGCGCTCGAGCTCCTTCAGCAGCTCGGTCTTGAGATCGGCCCGGGCGGCGATGTCCTGCACCTCGAACAGGGTCTGCAGGGCGAAGTGGTGGTCCAGCGGATCGTCCCGCTCGAGCAGTCTGGCCAGCCGGTCGAGCAGGTGCTCGAGCCGCAGCATCGTCCTGACGCCTTCACTGAAGGGGTGTTCGTAGACGATGCGCAGGGGGGTGGCGGCGGATTTCATCGATTCGGACGATTGTTCCACAGGGCTGTCAGGGCGCCGCCCCGGCGGCGGGCGTCCCCCCGGGCGGTGCGGGATCCTCGTGCCAGCGGCGCCACAGGCGGCCGACCTCGGCGCGCAGCGCCGGCAGGTCCAGCCCGTCGTTGTCGATCACGGCGTCGGCCACGGCACGCCGCTGCGCCCGAGTGGCCTGCTGCGCGATGATGCGTTGCACGGTCTGGGCCGGCCAGCCGTTGCGCGCCATCACCCGCTCGACCTGGGTCTGCTCGCGGCAGTCGACGACGAGCACGCGGTCGACGCGCGCGCGCCAGCGGCCCGACTCCACGAGCAGCGGCACATCGAAGACGACCGTGGCTGGCGCGGCTTCGAGCGCGCGCTGTTGCGCCGTCTCTCCGATCATCGGATGCAGGATGGCTTCCAGCCGGCCCTTGGCCTCGGGGTCCTTGAACACGCGCTCACGCATCCAGTCGCGGTCCAGCGCGCCGTCCGCGCCCACGGCCTGCGGTCCGAAGGCCTCGCGCAGCGAGGGGATCGCGGCGCCGCCCGGGGCGGTGAGCTCGCGTGCGATGGCGTCGGTGTCGACCAGCACCGCGCCAAGTTCCACCAGCATGCGCGCCACCGTGCTCTTGCCGCTGCCGATGCCACCCGTCAAGCCGATCTTCAGGCCGATGTTCGATCCGTGCGCCGCGCCCGGATCCGCGCCGCGCCCGCGGCGGGCCTGCAGCGCCTCGTCTTCGCCGGGCTTGTCCTGCCGTTCTCGCTCCATCGCCACCTCACCTGCCCGAAAAACCCAACCACGCCAGCATCGGCGCCTGACCCGCCAGCAGCACCGCGATCCCGGCGCCGGCCAGGAAGGGGCCGAAGGGCACGTAACGCCCTTCGCGCAGCGTGCCGCGATGCTGCATCAGCAGCCCGACCACCGCCCCGCTGACCGAGGCCAGCAGCAGCACCGGCAGCAAGGCCTGCCAGCCCAGCCAGGCCCCCAGGGCGGCAAGCAGCTTGAAGTCCCCGGCGCCCATGCCCGCCTTGCCCGTCAGGCGCTCGAAGACGGTGGCCACGCCCCACAAAACGCCGTACCCGGCGATGGCGCCGACCACCGCCGACGTCAGCGGCACGCCCCAGCCCAGCGCCGCCGCGCCCAGGCCCGCCCACAGCAGCGGCAGCGTCAGGCTGTCGGGCAGCAGCAGCGTGTCCCAGTCGATCGCCGCCAGCGCCACCAGCGCGGCGGCCACGGCGCAGGCCGCAAGCACCGGCCACTGCGGCCCGTGGCGCCAGGCCAGCGCTGCGAACAGTGCCGCCGTCAGCGCCTCGACCAGCGGGTAGCGCGGCGAGATGCGCACACCGCAGGCGCGGCAGCGCCCGCGCAGCCGCAGCCAGGACCACAGCGGGATGTTCTCGTGCCAGGCCAGTGTGTGGCCGCAGACCGGGCAGTGCGAGCGCGGTCGCGCCAGGTCGAGCCGCGTCAGCGCCGCGTCGGCGGCCGCCAGGTGCCGGGCGGCCTCGTCCAGCATCGCCGGGCGCGGGGTGCCGAAGAGTTCGCGGTGGCCTTCCTCGTCGCCGAGTTGCGCGGCGGTGTCCGTCCACCACTGGCGCAGCATCATCCGCGGCAGCCGGTGGATCACCACGTTCAGGAAACTGCCGACCACCAGACCCAGCAGCGCCAGCAGGGCCGGTGACAGCAGCCACTCGCGGGAGGCGTCGGTCATCGGGCCGTCCCGCAGCCGCCGTCGCCCGGCCGTGGCCGGTCGTCCCACAGGCGTGACGCCTCGGGGCAAGGGCCGGTGGCGCTCACACCACCGACCCCATCTCGAAGATCGGGAGGTACATCGAAACCACGGTGCCGCCGATCAGCGTGCCGAGGAAGACGATGATGAAGGGCTCCATCAGGCTCGACAGGCCCTTGACCATCTCGTCGACCTCGTCCTCGTAGATCTCGGCGGCCTTGGCCAGCATGTGTTCGAGCGAGCCCGATTCCTCGCCGATGCCCGACATCTGCAGCACCATCGGCGGGAACACGCCGGTGCCGCGCATGGCGCTCGTCAGCGAGGTGCCGGTGGACACCTCGCGCTGGATGGCCTCGGTCGCGCGGCCGTAGACGGCGTTGCCCGCAGCGCCGCCCACCGAGTGCAGCGCCTCGACCAGCGGGACGCCAGCGCCCGTCATCGTGGCCAGGGTGCGGGTCCAGCGCGCGACCACGGCCTTGCGCACCAGCTCGCCGAAGACCGGCACGCGCAGCAGCGCTGCGTCGCCGGCTGCCCGCAACCCCGGTGAGCCCCGCCAGCCCTGCACCAGCGCCACCGCGCCGCCGACCAGGACCACCAGCAGCGGCACCCACCACTCGACGACCGCGTCCGACATCGCGATCACCACCCGGGTCGGTGCCGGAAGTTCGGCACCGAAGGACTTGAACACGTCCTTGAAGGACGGGATGACGAAGACCATGATCACCGCCATCACCGCGAAGGCGACCACCATCACCGCTGTCGGATACATCAGGGCCGAGCGGATCTTGGCGCGCAGCGCCATCGTCTTCTGCTGGTACAGCGCCAGCCGGTCCAGCAGCGGCTCGAGGATGCCACCGGCCTCGCCGGCCTCGATGAGGTTGCAGTAGAGCTCGTCGAACTGCCGGGGATGCCTGCGGAAGGCCACCGACAGGCTGGAGCCCACCTCGACGTCGGCGCGGATCTCGCCGAGCATGCGTGCCATGCCGGCATGGCGCGTGCCGCGCGCGACGATGTCGAAGGCCTGGAGCAGCGGCACGCCGGCGCTCATCATGGCCGCGAGCTGGCGGGTGAAGACGGCGATGTCCTTCTGCGCGATGCGCGTGCCGCCGGCCGTGCGGCGCTTGCGCAGCCGTGTCACGCGCACCCCCTGGCGGCGCAGCGCGGCCTGGACCATGGCCTCGCCGGCCGCGCGCGTCTCGCCGCGCACCACCTTGCCCGACTTGTCCCGGCCCTCCCACTCGAACAGGGCCTCGGCCGGCCCACGCGCGGTGTGGCTGGCGGAGGCGCCGCCGGGCCGGGGGCGGGCGCTGGCGGCCTTCATTCGTTGGTGACGGTGATGACTTCCTCGAGAGAGGTGACGCCCGAGCGCACCTTGACGAGGCCGGACTGGCGCAGGTCGCGCACGCCCTCGCGCCGCGCCTGCGCGGCGATGTCCAGGGCCGAGCCCTGCGCCAGGATGATGCGCTGGATGTCCTCGCTGATGGGCATGACCTGGTACAGGCCCACGCGGCCGCGGTAGCCGTCGGTGCAGGCGGCGCAGCCCACGGCGCGGTAGGGCCGCCAGCTGCCGTCGAGCTCTTCGGCGACGAAGCCGGCGCGGCGCAGGGCCTCGGGCGGGTAGTCGGCCGGTGCCTTGCAGTTCTCGCACAGCCGCCGGGCCAGACGCTGCGCGGTGATCAGCAGCACGCTGGCGGCGATGTTGAACGGCGCCACCCCCATGTTCAGCAGCCGGGTCAGCGTCGACGGCGCGTCGTTGGTGTGCAGCGTCGACATCACCAGGTGGCCCGTCTGGGCCGCCTTGATGGCGATGTCGGCGGTCTCCAGGTCGCGGATCTCGCCGACCATCAGGATGTCAGGGTCCTGCCGCAGGAAGGCGCGCAGCGCGGCCGAGAAGGTGAGCCCGGCCTTCTCGTTGACGTTGACCTGGTTGACCCCGGGCAGGTTGATCTCGCACGGGTCCTCGACGGTGGCGATGTTCACCCCCGGCTGGTTCAGCAGGTTCAGGCAGGTGTACAGCGACACGGTCTTGCCCGAGCCCGTCGGGCCGGTGACGAGGATCATGCCGTAGGGCCGCTCGATGGCGCGCAGCAGACGCGCTTTCTCGATGGGTTCGTAGCCCAGCGCGTCGATGCCCAGACGGGTCGTCGAGGAGTCGAGGATCCGGATCACGATCTTCTCGCCGAACAGCGTGGGCAGGGTGCTGACGCGGAAGTCGATGGACTTGCTGCCGAACTTCAGCTTCATTCGCCCGTCTTGCGGCACGCGCTTCTCGGCGATGTCCAGCCGGCTGATGACCTTGATGCGCGAGGCGAGCTTGTCCTTGACGACCAACGGCGGCTGCGCGATCTCGCGCAGTTCGCCGTCGATGCGAAAGCGCACCCGGTAGCTCTGCTCGTAGGGCTCGAAGTGCAGGTCCGACGCGCGCAGGTTGATCGCGTCCACCAGCATCTTCTGCAGGAAGCGCACGACCGGCGTGTCTTCGACGTCGGATGTCACGGCATCAGCGCCGGCGGCGCCGGCATCGTCGCTGACATCGAAGTCGAAGGCGTCGCCGGTCAGCGATTCGAGCGCGGCGCTGGCCGTCGTGGAGCGTGCCTCGAGCAGGCGCGCGAGCTTGTCGTGCTCCACCACGACCCATTCGGGCTGCAGCTGCGTGATGAACTTGATCTGGTCTGCCGCCTGCCGATCGGTCGGGTCGGCGGTGCCGACGAACACGCGGCTTCCGCGCCGCGACAGTACCACGACGCGGTGCTGCGTGGCCACCCGGTCTTCGATGACGTTGGTGGGCAGCCGTTGCACGTCCACTCGGTCCAGGTCGATCAGCGGCAGGGCCAGCGCGGTCGACAGCGCATGCGCGACGTCGGCTGCGCTCGCGGCGCCGGCCTCCAGCGCGGCCTCGATGAAGCCGACCTGCTGCGACTCGGCCGCGCGAAGCAAGGCCTGCGCCCGGCCGTGATCCAGCAGACCCGCGTGCACGAGGATGCGCGCGGGCCCGGACAGTCGGGCGGCGGAGGCGGTGGGGTCGGACATGCGCGCGACGGTTTCCCTGAGTACGCAAGGGTAGCCCGAAATCGGCCGCGAATGCGTTTCGTCCACGCCGGCCCTCAAGGAAAACCCTGAGGGTCTGCAGGGCGCGCGGCGCTAGATTGAGGGTTGCAGTCCTCTCCTGAACCGTCAGACCCCCAGCCCCGGAGCATTCCATGCGCATCTTCGCCGCGTCGATCGGCACCGAGACCAACACCTTTGCACCCATCCCGACGGCGTTGCAGAGCTTTCACGAATCCTTCTATGCCGCGCCGGGACAGCACCCGGACGACCCGAAGCTGTGCACCGCCCCGGTGTGGGTGGCGCGCCGCCGCGCCCGGGAAGAGGGCTGGACCCTGATCGAGGGCACCTGCACCTTCGCCGAGCCTGCGGGCCTGGTCTCGCGCGAGGCTTTCGAGACGCTGCGCGACGAGGTGCTGCAGCAGTTGCGCGCGGTCATGCCGGTGGACGGCGTGCTGCTGGGCATGCACGGCGCCATGGTGGCCGACGGTTGCGACGACTGCGAGGGCGACATCCTCGAGCACGTGCGCGCCATCGTCGGGCCGGACGTGCCGATCGGCGTCGAGCTGGATCCGCACTGCCACATGACGGTCAAGCGGGTGCGCAACGCCACGCTGATCATCTGCTTCAAGGAGTTCCCCCACACCGACTTCGTCGACCGCGGCGAGGAGGTGGTCGAACTCACGCTGCGCGCGATCCGCGGCGAGATCCACCCCGTGATGTCGCTGGCCGACTGCCGCATGATCGGCAGCTTCCCCACGACGCTGCAGCCCATGCGCGGCTTCGTCGACAAGATCTCGGCCCTGGAGGGCCACGACGGTGTGCTGTCGGTGTCGATCGCGCACTGCTTCCCGTACGCCGACGTGCCCGAGCTCGGGTCGCGCATCCTGGTGGTGACCGACGGCCGGCGCGAGCACGGCGACCGCCTGGCGATGCAGCTCGCCGAAGAGTTCCACGGCATGCGCGGGCGCACGCAGCCACCCTACCTCGACCCGGACGGCATCATCGATGCGGCGGCGCAATTGCCGGGCACGGTGGTCGTGGCCGACCCGTCGGACAACCCCGGCGGCGGCGCACCGGGCGACTCCACGCAGTTGCTGCGCCGCCTGATCGAGCGTGGCGTGCAGGGCGTGGCACTCGGCCCGGTGTGGGACCCGATCGCCGTGCGCCTGTGCTTCATGGCCGGCGAGGGTGGCCAGCTGCAGTTGCGCTTCGGTGGCAAGACGGCGCCCGCCTCGGGCCTGCCCATCGACGCCAAGGTGACGGTCAAGGCGCTGCGGCGCGACGCCTACCAGACCTTCGTCGACGCCAAGGTGCCGCTGGGCGACTGCGCGACCATTGCCATCGACGGCATCGAGGTGGTGCTGATCTCCAACCGCACGCAGGCGCTGGGCCGCGACCTGTTCACCGCTCAGGGCGTGACGTTCGAGGACAAGCGCATCGTCGCGGTGAAGTCCACCAACCACTTCCACGCCGCCTTCGCCCCGATCGCCAGCAAGGTGCTGTACTGCGACTCCGGCGGGCCCATCCCGCGCGACCACCGCCAGGTGCCCTATACGCGCATCCAGCGGCCGATCTGGCCGCTGGACGAGGGTGTGGCGCCGCGCCTGATCGCCTTGTGAGCATCCCGGGCCCACGACCGCGCCCGGCGTTCGCGTAGGCCCCGTCCCACCGTCTTCCCGTCCCCGAAAGGAGTTGTCCTTGTCCACCCCCTACGACCGCCTTCGCGAACTCGGCCTCGAGCTGCCCAAGCCGCCGACGCCGGCTGCGAACTACGTGCCCTTCGTCATTGCCAACGGCTTCCTGTACCTGTCGGGCCAGGGCCCCAGGCGCTCGGACGGCAGCATGAGCACCGGCAAGGTCGGCGCCGAGGTCGACGCCGCGCAGGCCTACCAGGATGCGCAGCTCGTCGGGCTGAACCTGCTGGCGGTGGCGCACATGGCGCTGGGCGACCTGTCGCGCATCCGGCGCATGGTCAAGGTGCTGGGCATGGTCAACGCGGTGCCCGACTTCCGCGAGCACCCCAAGGTGATCAACGGCTGCTCCGACCTGTTCGTCAACGTGCTGGGCGACGCCGGTCGGCATGCGCGCTCGGCGGTGGGCTTCGGCTCGCTGCCGAACAACATCACGGTCGAGATCGAGGCCATCGCGCTGGTCGACGGCTGAGTGCCGGCGCACGCAGCCGGACGCTTCCCGGGATGTGCAACACGAAACACTTCGGACGGCGATATCGGGGTCAACCCGGTTGACGCCACCCGACGATGGTCCTGTAATCGTGTTGCCCTGCGCGACCTGCGGGGCGCCACTGAGAAGGAGATGAGCATGACCCAACGCAGGCGCACGATCCTGCAGGCCGGCCTGGCCTCCGCCGCCCTCATCGGGGCCGGCGTTTCACCGTTGGTGCGCGCGCAGCAGCGCGGCAAGACGGCTCGCATGGTGCCGCACGGCGATCTGCGGGTGCTGGACCCGATCTGGACCACGGCGAACATGTCCGCCTACCACGGCGCGATGATGTACGACATGCTGTTCGCGATCGACGAGAACTTCAACCCGAAGCCCCAGATGGTGGGCCGTTTCGACATCTCGGCCGATCGCAAGACCTACACCTTCGAGCTGCGTCCGGGCCTGAAGTGGCACGACGGCACGCCGGTGACGGCCAAGGACTGTGTGGCCTCGGTGCGGCGCTGGGCAGCGCGCGACGGCGGCGGCCAGCACCTGTTCCAGCGCGTGGCCGACACGCCGGTGGTGGACGACAAGACCTTCCGCATCGTCCTGAAGGAGCCCTACGGCCTGCTGCTGGACGTCCTGGCCAAGACGTCCACGCCGCTGTGCCTGATGATGAAGGCCGAGATCGCGGCCACCGACCCGAACACCCAGATCACCAAGCACATCGGCTCGGGCCCGTTCAAGTTCGTCGAATCCGAGTACCGGCCGGGCAGCCGCGTCGTCTACGACCGCAACCCCGACTACGTGCCGCGCAGCGAGGCCGCCTCCGGCATCTCCGGCGGCAAGCGCGTGATGCTCGACCGCGTCATCTGGGACATCATGCCCGACGCGCAGACGGCCGCCAACGCGCTGCTGGCCGGTGAGGTCGACTTCTTCGAGGTGCCGCCGATCGAGCTGCTGCCCATGATGGAAGGCCAGCCGGGCATCAAGGTCGAGGTGATGAACAAGCTCGGCAATGTCGGCTACTGCCGCCTGAACCACCTGCACCCGCCGTTCAACAACGTGCTGGCGCGGCGTGCGGCCCAACTGGCGGTCAACCAGGAGGACATCCAGCGCGCCGCCATCGGCAACCCGTCGTTCTACAAGACCTGCGGCTCCAACTTCACCTGCGGCTCGGCCATGGGTGTGGAGGACGGCTCAGAGGCCTTGATGCTGAACGCGCCGGTGGCCCAGCGTCAGGCGAAGGCGCGCGAGTTGCTGAAGCAGTCGGGCTACGACGGCAAGCCCATCACCATCCTGCACGCGACCGACATCCACGTGATGAACCAGTCGGTGCTGGTGATCGCCAAGCAGCTGCGCGAGATCGGCTTCAACGTGCAACTGGCTTCCTCTGATTGGGGTGGCGTGGTTGCCCGGCGTTCCAACAAGAACCCGCCGGCGCAGGGCGGATGGAACGTGTTCTTCACCTGGGGCGGCGGCAACGCCACGAGCAGCCCGATCTCGCTGACCGGCCACGCGGCCAACGGCGACAAGGCCTGGTTCGGCTGGCCTGCCAACGAGCTGCACGAGCAGCTGCGCAACGAGTGGGCCGCGGCCCCCACGGTGGAAGCACGGCGTGAGGTCACGCGGCGCATGAACCGCAACATGCTCGAGTACGTGCACGACATCAAGACGGGGCAGTGGACGCAGCCGGCGGCCTACCGCAGCGACCGCCTCAAGGGCATCCTGCCGGTGCCGGAGGTGATCCCATGGTGGAACGTCGAACGCATCGGCTGATGCGTCCCTGAGGCTGTTCCCTCCCTTTCCCGCGCCGCCGCTGGCCGGTGGCGCGGGGCTTGCCACTTCCACATGCTGTCCTACATCCTGCGTCGTCTGCTGGGCGTGATCCCGGTCATGCTCGTGGTGGGCGTGTTCGTCTTCTCGCTGCTCTACCTGGCGCCGGGCGACCCGGCGGCGATCATCGCGGGCGACAACGCCACCGAGGAGAACATCGCCCGCATCCGCGCCAACCTGGGGCTGGACCGGCCCTTCCTCGTCCAGTTCTTCGACTGGGGCGGCTCGGTGCTGCAGGGCGATCTCGGTGTGTCGATGTTCTCCGGGATCCCGGTGATCGAACTCGTGCGCCAGCGCATGGAGGCGACGATTTCGCTGACGGTGACCACGCTGCTGGTGGCCGTCGTGCTCGCCGTCACCCTGGGCGTGTTGGCAGCCTGGCGCGCCGGTTCGCTGCTGGACCGTGCCGTGATGGGCGTGGCCGTGACCGGTTTCTCGGTGCCGGTGTTCGTCGTCGGCTACATCCTGGTCTATTACCTGTCGATGAAGCTGCGCTGGTTCCCGGTGCAGGGCTACCGGCCGATTGCCGATGGCCTGTGGGACTGGGCGCGCCATCTCGTATTGCCCTCGCTGGCGCTGGGCCTGGCCTACGTGGCGCTGATCGCGCGCATCACCCGCACCAGCATGCTCGAGGTGCTGTCCGAGGATTACATCCGCACCGCGCGCGCCAAGGGCGTGGCCACGGCGCCGCTGCTGCTGTGGCACGCCCTGCGCAATGCGGCCGTGCCCATCGTGACCGTGATCGGCATCGGCATCGCGCTGCTGATCTCGGGCGTGGTCATCACCGAGACGGTGTTCAACATCCCCGGCGTCGGGCGCCTGGTGGTGGACGCCATCACGCGCCGCGACTACCCGATCATCCAGGGCGTGATGATCATCTTCGCCGGGGTCTACGTGCTGATCAACCTGGCGATCGACATCACCTACTGCTTCATCGACCCGCGCATCCGCTACACCTGATGACGCTCTCCGCCATCCTCCCCGCGGTGCGCCGCTACCCGACGATCGCCATCGGCGGCGTGCTGCTGGCCTTCGTGGCCCTCGCGGCGCTGCTGGCGCCGTGGATCGCCGGTGACCCGATCGGTTTCGAGCCGATCAACCGGCTCAAGCCGCCGTCCGAGGCCTTCCTGCTCGGCACCGACAGCCTGGGCCGCGACGTCTACGCGCGCCTGGTCTACGGTGCGCGGATCTCGCTGCTCGTCGGGTTGACGGTGGCGCTGATCGCCGTGGTCAGCGGCGCGCTGATCGGCCTGATCGCCGGCTACTTCCCGCGCGTGGACGCGGTGATCATGCGGGTCATGGACGGCATCATGGCCATCCCGGCCATCCTGCTGGCGATTGCGCTGGTGGCGCTGATGGGCTCGAGCGTGTTGGTGGTCATCATCGCGATCTCGATTCCCGAGGTGCCGCGCGTGTGCCGGCTGGTGCGCTCGGTGGTGCTGTCGGTGCGTAACCTGCCCTTTGTCGAGGCCGCGCGGTCCAACGGCACGCGCGTGCCCAAACTGCTGCGCCGGCACATCCTGCCCAGTACCGTGGCGCCGCTGATCGTGCAGGCCACCTACATCTGCGCCTCGGCCATCCTGACCGAGGCAGGGCTGAGTTTCCTCGGGGCGGGCACGCCGCCCGAGATTCCGACCTGGGGCAACATGATCGCCTCCAGCCGCCTGTTCCTGATGCTGGCGCCGTGGACGGTGTTCGCCCCTGGCATCTGTCTGGCGCTGGTGGTGCTGGCGGTGAACCTGCTGGGTGACGGCCTGCGTGACCGGCTGGACCCGCGCATCTCACGGAGGATGTGACGTGCCGGATCCGGTGCTGTCGATCGAGAACCTGCACACGCACTTCTTCACGCGCGATGGGGTCGTGCGCGCGATCGAGGGGCTGTCGCTGCATGTCGAGCCCGGCGAACTGCTGGGCATCGTGGGCGAGAGCGGCTGCGGCAAGTCGGTGACCGCGCTGTCGGTGATGCGGCTGATCCCGGAGCGCACCGGCCGCGTGGTGCGGGGGACGATCCGTTTCGAGGGCCAGGACCTGGCGCAGTTGAGCGAGGCGCAGATGCGCCAGATCCGGGGCAACCGCATCGCCATGGTCTTCCAGGAGCCCATGACCTCGCTGAACCCGGTGCACACCGTGGGTGCGCAGATCGCCGAGGCGGTGCGCATCCACCAGGGGCTGGGACGCGAGGACGCGATGGCGCGCGCGGCCGAGATGCTGCGCCTGGTGCGCATTCCCGATGCCGAGCGACGTCTGCACAGCTATCCGCACGAGTTCTCGGGTGGGATGCGTCAGCGCGTGATGATCGCCATGGCGCTGTCGTGCCAGCCCAAGCTGCTGATCGCCGACGAGCCCACCACGGCGCTCGATGTCACCATCCAGGCGCAGATCCTGCGGCTGATGGTCGACCTGCAGGCGCGCACCGGCGCGGCGGTGGTGCTGATCACCCACGACCTGGGCGTGATCGCCGAGACCGCGCGCCGCGTGGTGGTGATGTACGCCGGCCGCAAGGTGGAGGAGGCGCGGGTCGAAGATCTTTTCGACCTGCCGCTGCACCCCTACACGCGCGGCTTGATGGCCTCGATCCCGCGCGGGCGGCAGGGGGCGCGCAAGCAGCGACTGACCGAGATCCCGGGCATCGTGCCCTCGCTGCGCGAGCCCTCACCCGGCGTGCCGCCGCTGCGCGGCTGTGCCTTCGCGCCGCGCTGCGGCTTTGCCACCGACCGTTGCCGCCAGGAGGCTCCGCCCTTGAACGTCTGCACGCCCGGCGGCGAGGTGCTCGCCGCCGAACCGCCGGCCGGCACGCCCCTGCGGCGCGTGGCCTGCTGGGAATTGTCGAAGGTGCTGGCGTCATGAAGACGACGACGGACGTGTTGCGCGTCGAGGACTTGAAGACCTGGTTCCCGGTGCGCCGCGGCTTGCTGCAGCGCGTGCATGCCCATGTGAAGGCGGTCGACGGTGTGAGCTTCAGCGTCGCCCCGGGCGAGACGCTGTGTCTGGTGGGTGAATCGGGGTGCGGCAAGTCCACCGTCGGCAAGACGGTGCTGCGCCTGCTCGAGCCCACCGGCGGGCGGATCTGGCTGGGCGACACCGAGGTGACAGGGCTGACCGAGTCGCAGATGCACTCGCATCGCCGGCAGTTGCAGATGGTCTTCCAGGACCCGTATGCCTCGCTGAACCCGCGCATGCGGGTCGGTGACATCATCGCCGAGCCCCTGGAGAACTACGGCCTGGCCGGCAGTGCCGCCGAACGTCGTCAACGGCTGGAATCGCTGCTCGACCGTGTAGGCCTGCGGCCGGATGCGCTCGACCGCTTCCCCTTCGAGTTCTCCGGCGGCCAGCGCCAGCGTCTGGGCATCGCGCGCGCGCTGGCGCTGAACCCGCGGCTGATCGTCGCCGACGAGCCGGTGTCGGCGCTGGACGTGTCGGTGCAGGCGCAGGTGCTGAACCTGCTGAAGGACCTGCAGGACGATCTCGGTCTGGCCTATCTGTTCGTGTCGCATGACCTCGGCGTTGTCGAGCACGTGGGGCACCGCATCGCGGTGATGTACCTGGGCCGCATCGTCGAGATCGGCTCGCGCGAGCGCATCTTCAGCCGCCCGGCGCATCCCTACACCGAGGCGCTGATGGCCGCCGCGCCGGTGGCAGACCCGCGCCTGAAGCGCGAGCGACTGGTCATCGAGGGCGATGTGCCCAGTCCGATGAACCCGCCGTCGGGCTGCCATTTCCATACCCGCTGCCCGCACGCGCAGGACCGCTGCCGTGCCGAGGTCCCGGTGTTGCGCGCGGCCTCCGACGGACATGCCGTGGCCTGTCACCTGCGCGAGCCGGGTTGACATCGCCCGGCGGGAAGGGTGCTCGTCGGCGGCAGCGCGCGGCGCCACCAGATCTCCTGATCCCGTGATCCCTGACCCTCAGATGCCCAGCGATCGCCCCACCTTCCTCGCCAGCCTCGGTGTTGCACGACGCATCAACGCCGCCGGGACCTTGACGCGCCTGGGCGGCGCCCTGATGGACGAGGCGGTGCTCGCGGCGATGGCCGAAGCGGCCACGTCCTCGGTGGACATCGCCGAACTGCAGTCGGCTGCCAGCGCGCGCATCGCCGCGTTGACCGGGGCCGAGGCCGGGCTGGTCACCTCGGGGGCGTCGGCAGGTCTGACCCTGGCTACCGCGGCCTGCCTGGCGGGCTGGGACGCGGCGCGCATGTCGGCGCTGCCCGACACCTCGGCCATGCCCAGCAAGGTGCTGATGCACCGTACCCACCGCAACAGCTACGACCACGCGGTGCGCCTGGCCGGCGCGCACATCGTCGATTTCGGCCACAACGACCGCGGCACCGGCGCGGGCGTACGCGGCATCGAGCCCTGGGAGATCGAAGCCGCGGTCGACCCCCAGACCGTGGCCTGCGTCTTCGTCGCATCCACTGGCAACGAGGCCGACCTGCGCACCGTCGTCGAGGTATGCCACCGCCGCGGCCTGCCGGTGATCGTCGACGCCGCAGCGCAGCTCCCCCCGCGCGAGAACCTGCGCCGCTTCACGGCCCTGGGCGCCGATCTGGTGGTGTTCAGCGGCGGCAAGGCGCTGGGCGGGCCGCAGTCCAGCGGGCTGCTGATCGGCCGGCGCGCGCTGGTGGGCTCGGCGCTGCTGCAGATGATGGACATGGACGTCCATCCGCGCACCTGGGCGCCGGCCGCGCTCGTCGACACCGCGGCGCTGACCGGCACGCCGCTGCACGGCATCGGCCGCGGTTTCAAGGTCGGCAAGGAAGAGATCGCGGGGCTGCTGTGCGCACTCGAGCGCTTTGTCAGCCGCGATGACAAGGCGGTGCAGGCCGGTTGGACGCAGCGCCTGCAGGCGATCGCGCAGGCGCTGGCCGACGTGCCCGGCCTGGGCGTGCGCCTGCTGCCGGCCGGCGCGCACAAGGCGGTGCCGATGCTCGAACTGCGCCCTCTCGCGCCGGCCGACCTGCTGTGCCGGACCCTGCACGCGATGCCGGTGCCGATCCACCTGGGCGAGGGCGCGATGGACGAGGGCGTCTTGACGCTCAACCCGATGACGGTGCGCCCGACCGATGACGCGCTCGTGGTGGCGTCCATCCGTCAGGCCGTGCAGGCCTGCGCGGAGCCCGACTCCGCTTCTGCGAACCCCTGATTCCGACCCTTCAGACCTCCACGGAAAAAGACAAGATGAGCTCCAAGGAACTGCTCCTGCGCGGCGGCCGGGTGATCGACCCGTCGCAAGGCATCGACCGGATCGCCGACGTGCGCTTCCGCCACGGCACGGTGGCCGAGATCGGCCCGGCGCTCGTGGCCGGCGACGCCGAGGTCCATGACGTCTCGGGCCACATCGTCACCCCCGGGCTGATCGACCTGCACACCCACGTCTACTGGGGCGGCACCTCGATCGGCGTGGACGCCACCAAGCTGGCGCTCAAGAGCGCCACCGCCACCTTCGTCGATGCCGGCACGGCGGGGCCGGCCAACTTCCTGGGCTTTCGCAAGCACGTGATCGAGCCGTCGCGGCCGGTGCGCATCGTGCCGCTGCTGAACCTGTCCTTCCCCGGCATCTTCGCCTTCTCGCGCGCGGTGATGTATGGCGAGTCGCAGGACGTGCGCCTGCTCGACGCCAAGTCTTGCCTGGCGGTGGCGCGCGAGCACGCCGACATGATCGTCGGCATCAAGGTGCGGGTGGGCCGCAGCGCCAGTGCCGGCGCCGGCATCGCGCCGGTGGACCTGGCGCTCGAGGTCGCCGAGGAGGCCGGGCTGATGCTGATGGCACACCTGGACCACTCGCCGCCCTCGCGCGCCGAGGTGCTGTCGCGTCTGCGCCCGGGCGACATCCTCACGCACTGCTTCCGCCCCTTCCCGAACGCGCCGACCAAGCCTGGCGGCGGCGTGCGCGAGGAGGTGCTGGCCGCGCGCGAGCGCGGCGTGATCTTCGACATCGGCCACGGCGGTGGCTCGCTGGGCTTCGGCACGGCGCGCGCGATGCTGGACGCCGGCTTCCTGCCCGACGTGATCTCGTCGGATGTGCACGTGATCTCGATCGACGGCCCGGCCTTCGACCTGCTGCACACGCTGGCGAAGTTCCACGCGCTGGGCATGGACCTGCCGGACCTGGTGGCCTGCGCGACGGTCAACGCCGCGCGCGCGATCCGCCGGCCCGACCTGGGTACGCTGAACCCTGGGGTCGGCGCCGACGCCAGCATCTTCCGCATCCTCGACGAGCCCACGGTCTATCACGACGTCGAAGGGGTGGCACTGCAGGGCGCGCACCGCTGGGTGGCCGGCGGCCTGGTGCTGTCGGGCCAGTGGTGGACCGACCCGAATTGAAACCTGAAGCACGCTGAGGAGCCATCCCGTGGCCCAGTCCGCCTCGCTGATCTTCACCGACATCGACTACCGCGCCGAGGGCAAGCAAGTCGACTGGCTGCACCTGCCGCACTCGGTCACGCGGTCGGCCTACGGCACGCTGGCCATCCCGATCGCGGTGATCGCCAACGGCCCCGGACCGACGGTCTTCCTGATGGCCGGCAACCACGGCGACGAGTACGAAGGCCAGATCGTCCTGACCCGGCTGATCCAGGAACTGCAGCCCGAGCAGGTGCGCGGCCGCGTGATCATCCTGCCGGCAGCCAATCTGCCGGCGGCGATGGCCGGCGCGCGTGTCTCCCCGATCGACGAAGGCAACCTCAACCGGGCCTTCCCCGGAGACCCGCTCGGCACGCCGACCTGGGCGATTTCGCACTACATCGACACGGTGCTGTTCCCGCTGGCGGACTTCCACCACGACCTGCACTCCGGCGGTTCGTCGCTGAAGTACCTGCCGTTCTGCTCGATGCGCAAGACCGGGGATGCGGCGCTGGACGCGCGCTCGATGGACGCGCTGCGCGCCTTCGATGCGCCGCTGAGCATGGTCTGGGCCCATGTGCCCGACAGCAGGCTGTCCAGTGCCGCAGCCGGGCGTCACGGCCTGGTGGCGCTGGGCGGGGAGTTTGGCGGCAGCGGCAATGTCGACCCGGACGGCATCGCGTTGCTGCGCCGCGGCGTGGACCGCTTCCTGCGCCATGCCGGTGTGCTGGCCGACGACGCTGCACTCGAGCCGCCGCGCGGCACGCGCGTGGTCGAGGTCTCGAGCCGGGATCACTACGTCTACGCGCCGCAGCCCGGCCTGTTCGAGCACGCGGTGCGCCTGGGCGACACGGTGCGCCGGGGCGGTCTGGCCGGCTGGGTGCACTTCGTCGACGATCCGGCGCGCCCGGCGGTGCCCTGCCATTTCCGCCGCGACGGGCTGGTGGTGTGCCAGCGCCACTTCGGCCGTGTCGAGCGCGGCGATTGCGTCGCGCACCTGGCCACGGACGTGGCGGCTTGAGACGCCGATGTCGCGCGTCGTCCACCGCAACCTGCTGAAGCCGCCCCCGGTGGCGGTGTCGGGCCACGGGATCTGGCTGCGCGACGCCACGGGCCACGAGGTCATCGACGGCTCGGGTGGGGCGGCGGTGGCTTGCCTCGGACACGGACACCGCCGGGTGATCGAGGCCATGAAGGCGCAGATCGACCGGCTGTGCTACGCCCACACGGCGCTGTTCAGCGCCGACAGCGCCGAGCAACTCGCCGAGGCACTCGTCGGCCACCGGCCGGGCGGTCTGGCCCACGCCTACTTCGTGTCCTCGGGCAGCGAGGGCATGGAGGCGGCGTTGAAGATCGCGCGGCAGTACAGCCTGGAGGCGGGGCAGCCGCAGCGCACACGGTTCATCGCGCGTCGCCAGTCCTACCATGGCAACACGCTGGGCGCACTGGCCGCCAGCGGCCACATCGGCCGGCGTGCGCCCTACGAGCCGCTGCTGTCGCAGGCCTTCAGCCATGTCTCGCCCTGCTACCCCTACCGCGAGCGCCAGGACGGTGAGTCGGATGCCGCCTATGTGGCGCGGCTGGCCGACGAGCTGGAGGCGACCTTCCAGCGCCTCGGCCCCGACCGGGTGATCGCCTTCTGCGCCGAGACCGTCAGCGGGGCGACGCTGGGCTGCGTGACGGCGCTGCCGGGCTACTTCCGCGCCGTGCGCGAGATCTGCGACCGCCACGGCGCGCTGCTCATCCTGGACGAGGTGATGTCGGGCATGGGCCGCACCGGCACCACCCATGCCTGGGAGCAGGAGGGCGTCAGCCCCGACATCCAGGTCATCGCCAAGGGCCTGGGCGGAGGCTACCAGCCGATCGGCGGCATCTTGGTGGCCGGACGCGTGGTCGAGGCGCTGCGTGCCGGCTCGGGCACCTTCAAGCATGGCCACACCTATCAGGCGCATCCGGTGGCCTGTGCCGCTGCGTTGGCCGTGCAGCAGGTGATCGCGCAGGACGGTCTGCTGGACAACGTGCGTCGCATGGGCGCGCGGCTGTCGCAGGGGCTCGGGGTGGCGCTGTCCGGCCACCCGCATGTCGGTGACATCCGCGGCAGGGGGCTGTTCCAGGCGGTGGAGTTCGTCCGCGACCGCGGCACCCGCGAGCCCTTCGACCCTGCGCTGGCCGTGAACGAGCGGCTCAAGCATGCGGCCTACGCTCAGGGGCTCGGCTGCTACCCGATGGCCGGCACCGTCGACGGACGGCGTGGCGACCACGTGATCCTCGCGCCGCCGTACGTTGTCGACGCCGCGGAGATCGACCTGATCGTCGAGCGCTTCGATGCGGCGGTGCGCGAGGTGTTCGCCGATCTCTGACCATCGGGTGGGCTCCGGTGCCCAATGCAGCGGCGGGTTCGATTCCACCGCTCCGTCCCCCAGGCGGCTGTTCAGCCGCCTGGTGATCGGACGGACGCGGGTTCAGCACCAACCGTGCGCGGAGCGACCCTGTGACGAACCTGTAGCGGCCCTGAAGTGGCGCCGAAGCAGCCTTGAAGTGACTCTGAAGTGGCCCCGAAGTGGCCCCGAAGTGGCCCCGAAAAGGCGCCGAAGTGGCCAGGGTCCTCGATCGGCCAGAATCGACCTCCAAGACTGCACCGACCAAGACTCCGACCCTGACCCCGACCCTGACCCCGGTCCCGACCTCTGCGAATGCTTCCAGGCGCAGGTGTGTCCTCCTCGCCGCGCAGGCGTCGACAGCGCTCGCACTGCTCGCGGGCGCGACCTCGAGCCTGCCCGTCCGTGCCGAGACCTACCCGACCCGGCCGATCCGGGTGGTCGTCCCGGAATCGGCCGGCAGCATCGCCGACGCCTGGGCCCGTCGCCTGACGCGACCGATGGAGCAGATGCTGGGCCAGCCCATGCGGGTGGAGAACCGGCCCGGGGCCTCGGGCACGCTGGGGGCCGAGGCCGTGGCGCGCGCCGCGCCCGACGGCTACACGCTGCTGTACACCGGGCAGAGCCCGGTGGTGACCTATCCCGCCATCGGCGGCGCCGTGCGCTACGACCCGCAGCGCGACTTCACGCCGGTGGCGATCGGCCCCAACGCCTTCCCGGTGCTGGTGGCGGGCGCGGCCTCGGGGCTGCGCAGCTTCCAGGACCTGCGCGCGCGGGCTGCGAGCGGTCCGCCGCTGTCCTGCGGCACCGGGGGGCACGGCAGCTACGGTCACTTCGCCTGCGCGATGCTGGCCCAGGCGCTGGGGGTCGACCTCCTGATGGTGCCCTACAAGGGCTCATCGGCGGCGCTGCAGGAGGCCGCGGGTGGGCAGCTGACGCTGACGACGGGCTTCCCGAGCGAGCTGATGGGTCTGATCGCAGCGGAGCGCATCTTGCCCCTGGCCGCCTTCGCGCCGCGTCGGGCGGTGCCGCTGCCCGCGGTGCCGACCGTGGGTGAACTCGGTCTCGCCGGGCTGGAACTGTTCGCTTTCGCCGGCTTCTACGCGCCGGCGGGCACGCCTGCGGCCATCGTCGAGCGCCTGAACGCCGCTGCCGCCCGTGCGATGCAGACGCCGGAGTACGTGAAACTGGTCGAGGATGCAGGCGGGCGCGTGCAGGCGATGTCTTCGGCCGACTTCGCGCAGATGAACACCGAGGACCGCGAGCGCTGGCGCCGGCGCGGGCAGGAGCTGGGGATCCGGCCGCAGGAATGAGCGGTCGAATGGCCTTCTCCCAGACCGGCCTGGCACACCAGGGCACTCCTCCTCGTCGTCGCGGATCGTTGTCATGCCCCCCGCCAGGGTTGCGCTTCGCGCCCGGGTCCGGGTGGTCCTGGCGTCGCTTCCGGGAACGCCGTCGGGGCGCGCAGCCTGAGCGGCTCACCCTGCAGCGCGCTGCCGCTACCATCGGCGCATGTCCGATGCGTCCTCCTTCCTGAGTTCCGTTGCCCGAGTCGTCGTCCGGGTCGTCGTGGCCGTGGTCGGCGCGGTGCTGGCCTTGGTCGGCCTGGCGGTGATGCTGGGTGCCGCGCTGGTTGGCGTGGCAGTCGCGCTGGTGCTGGTGGTCTGGGCGCGCCTGCGCGGGCGGCCGGCCCCGCCGGTGCGCTTCCGCTGGCGTCAGAGCTGGGAGCGCCGTGGCCGTTTCAGCACCGGTTTCGGCCGCCGCGGCCGGGCCGGTCCTGCGCCCAACCGGCGCGACGATGGGGTCGTCGACGTCGACTTCACCGAGGCCCCGCCGCCTTCGCCTTCGCCCTCGCCGCCGAAACGGCTGGAATGAGGGCAGTCCCGGCGGGGATCGTCCGGTCAGCGAACCGATGTCCGTGCCCCCGCAGCTGGCGCGGCGAGGCATCCCGGTGGGTGCCTCGGTCGGCCGGTGAGCGGGTTGCGAGCGTTCATCCTGCCCACCATCGGGCCAGCCAGGGTATCCACAGCGAGGCCATCAGCACCTGCAGCGCCATCGCCAGTGCCGCGTAGGCGCCGGCGTCGGGGTGCACCTGCATCGCGCGCGCCGCGCCGATGCCGTGCGAGGTGGTGCCCAGGGCGTAGCCCCGCACCGACCAGTCGTCGATGCGCAGCAGGCCGAACAGGGCCCTGGCGCTGAGGGCGCCCACCATGCCGGTCAGCACCGCGAAGACCGCCGCCATCGCCGGCACGCCGCCGAGGCGGTCGGCCAGGCCCATCGCCACCGGGGCCGTCACCGACTTCGGGACGAGCGAACGCACCACCTCACCGGGCAGGCCCAGCACCAGACCGAGGCCGATCGCGGTGGCGGCCGCGGCGGCGCCGCCGACCAGTCCGGCCAGCAGCAGGCGCGCGCAGCGCCCGCGCAGCTCGGCCCGGCGCTGCCACAGCGGCCAGGCCAGCGCCACCACGGCCGGGCCCAGCAGCACGTGGATGAACTGCGCGCCCGAGAAGTAGCTGGGGTAGGGTGTGCGCGTCAGCACCAGGGCGCTGCCGATGGCCACCACGCTCCACAGCACCGGGTTGGCCCAGGGCGCCTGACCGGTGCGCTCGTACAGCGCGTGCGCGAGCACATAGGTGGCGATGGTCGCGGTCAGGCCGAACAGCGGCGTGGACGCGAGGTAGACCCAGAGCTCGACGAAGTCAGCCATCGCGGGGCTCCGATTTACCCAACAGCGCGCGCAGCGCCAGCGCCGTCACCGTCATGCCCACCCAGGTCGACACCACGATCACGAGGCCCAGCTTCCAGCCCAGCGGCGCCAGCGCGCCCAGATGCACGATGACCCCGACGCCCACCGGCACGAACAGCAGCGACAGATGCTGCAGCAGCACCGAGGCCACCGCCTCGACCCTGCGCGCCACCGGCGCCCAGCCCAGCGCCGGCAGCAGCATCGCCAGGCCCAGCACCGGCCCGGGCAGGCCGACACCGAGCGCGCGCACGATCAGTTCGCCGGCGGTCTGCAGCAGGAGCAGCAGGGCCAGGCCTTGCAGGGCGATCATCCGGGCATCATAGGGGGCCCGTTCCGAACCGAAGGCGCGTGGACCGAAGACCCGTGCCCGTGCGTGCAGGGCTGCCCGCCGACACTCGATGGCGCGATCGTCGATGCGTGCTCGTCGATGCGCTCACAATCGGGCCCGCGAGCGATCCTTCCATGCATCGATCCTGGGCACCCACACGAGCCTCTGTCGGGAAGCGTCATGTCTTCTCGATCGTCGCGCGACGCATGCCGGGCGCGGCCCGGCCTCGCGGGTGCGCTCGATGAGCCTGTCGGCCGCGCCGGCCACGAAGCGCCCCCCCGCATCGCCCCGCCTGCGGGTCATGCTGCTCGGCGCCACCGGCACCATCGGGCAGGCCACCTTGCGCGCGCTGGTGCGCGACGGGCATGAGGTGGTGGCTTTCGTGCGGCCGCGCGGTGGTGTGGGGGGGCGGCTCGAGGGCGATGCGCTGCGGCGCGTGCTGCCCGGGGCCGAGCTGCGCTTCGGCGACGTGCGCGCGCCGCAGGCCCTGGCGCGCGAGGGCTTTCGCGGGGAGCGTTTCGACGCGCTGGTCTCCTGCTTGGCCTCGCGCACCGGCGCCCCGCGGGATGCCTGGGCGGTGGACCATGCCGCTCATGTGCAGGCCCTGCAGGCCGCGCGGCAGGCCGGGGTCACCCACGTCGTGCTGCTGTCGGCGATCTGCGTGCAAAAGCCGCTGCTGGCCTTCCAGCAGGCCAAGCTGGCCTTCGAGCGTGAGCTGATCGCCTCGGGGCTGCGGTTTTCCATCGTGCGGCCCACGGCCTTCTTCAAGTCGCTGTCGGGCCAGGTGGACAGGGTGCGTCAGGGGCGGCCCTTCCTGGTCTTCGGCGACGGCGCGCGCACCGCCTGCAAGCCCATCGGCGACGACGACCTGGGGGCCTTTCTGGCCGGCTGCCTGCGCGAGCCGGCGTGCTGGGACCGGGTGCTGCCGATCGGCGGGCCCGGGCCCGCCCTGACACCGCAGGACCAGGCCCGGATGTTGTCGCGCCTGCTCGGACGTCCGGTGCCGCTGCGCCGGGTGCCGGTGCGCCTGCTGGACGTGATCATCGGTGTGCTGTCGGCGGCCGGGCGTGTCGTGCCGCCGCTGGCCGACAAGGCCGAGCTGGCGCGCATCGGACGCTACTACGCCACCGAGTCCATGCTGGTGTGGGACGCGGCCGCCGGACGCTACGACGCCGAGGCCACCCCTTCCACCGGCACGCAGACCCTGCAGGACCACTATGCCCGGATGCTGGGCGGGCAGGCGACGGTCGAGCTCGGGGACCATGCGGTGTTCTGAGCGTCCCGTGTGCTCGCGCGCGGTGCCGCTGTCCGCGGCCGTGCCTGCCCGGCCCGACTGCGCGCCCGGCACGGATCCCGCTGGCCTGTGCGCCAGCGCACCCCGATGGCGCCCCCCGCGCCGCACCTGGAGACCCCCGATGGAAGAAGCCCCCACAACGACAACCGCCGATCCGCCGCCCTACGACCCCGAACGCCAGGCCCGGCTGACGGCCGAGGCGATGTCGGCGATGCAGGAGCTGGTCGCGCGCATCCCGCGCCAGTTCGATGTCGCCGCCGAGCCCGAGGCGATCTTCGTGCCGCGTCGCGCGGCGGCAGTCGCCGGGGCCCGGCGCGGAGGTCGGCGATGAACAGGTCCGGCGCCCCACGAACGCAAGCTTCGACGATCCACACCCTGGCCTCGGCCAGCCGCGCACTCGCCTCGGGTCGCATGCGGTCGGTGGATCTGGTCGAGCAGTCGCTCGCGCGCATCGCCACGCTCGACGGCCGCCTGCACAGCCACGTGCTCGTCACGGCCGACCGCGCGCGGTCGGCCGCGCAGCGGGCCGATGACGAGATCCGCGCCGGCCGGCGCCGCAGCCCGCTGCACGGCGTGCCCTTCGCGCTGAAGGACATCTACGCCACCGCCGGCATCCGCACGACGGCGCATTCGCGCCTGCTGATCGACCACGTGCCCGCGCGGGACGCGACGGTCACGGCCCGGCTCGAGGCGGCCGGCGGGGTGCTGACCGGCAAGCTCGCCACGCACGAGTTCGCCACCGGCGGGCCGGCCTACGACCTGCCCTTCCCGCCGGCGCGCAACCCCTGGGACACGACGCGCTTCACCGGCGGCTCGTCCAGCGGCTCGGCCGCGGCGGTGGCCGCAGGCCTGGTGCCGCTGGCCATGGGTTCGGACACCTCGGGCTCGATCCGCGGGCCGGCCGCCTTCTGCGGTGTGGCCGGCTTCAAGCCCACCTACGGCGTCGTGCCGCGCACCGGGGTCGTGCCGCTGGCCTTCAGCCTGGACCATTGCGGCCCGCTGGCCTGGACGGTGGAGGACTGCGCGCTGGCGATGAACCTGATCGCCGGGCCCGACGGCGCCGACCCGGCGGCCTCGTCCACGCGCGTCGGCAGCTTCACGCGCGGGCTCAAGGGCGGGATCGAAGGCATGCGCATCGGGGTGGTGCGCCACTTCCACGAGCGCGACATCGACGGCGAGCCCGAGGCCGTGGCGGCGATCGAGGCGGCGCTGGAGGTGTTGCGCCGTCTGGGCGTCGAGCTCGTCACCGTGCGCCTGCCGCCGCATGCCGACTGGGACGCCTGCGTGCGCGTGCTGCTGTATGCCGAGGCCCTGGCCATCCACGAGCATGATCTGCGCACCCAGCCCGAAAAGTATGCCGAGATCACCCGCACGCGGCTGGAGGCGGCGCGCGCGATCAGCGGCACCGACGTGATCCTGGCGCAGCGCTGGCGCCGCCAGCTCTGCGATGCCTACATGGCCGCGACCGAAGGCGTTGACGCGCTGGTGTGCGCCTGCTCGCTGGGTGTGGCGCCGGTGCTCGACGAGATGACCGGGCCGCCCTACCTGTCCACGCGCGGCAAGCTCGTCATGACGCCCTTCAGCCTGACCGGCGCGCCGGCGCTCAGCGTGTGCGCCGGCTATTCGTCCACGGGGCTGCCGCTGAGCCTGCAGATCGCTGGTCGACCCTTCGACGACGCCCGGGTGCTGCGCGTGGGCCACGCCTACGAGCGCGCCACGCCCTGGCGCGAGCGGCGGCCGGCGGTGTCGGCGGTGTGAGGTGCGCCGGACACGCGTGATCCCGGACCCGGATGCAACCGCCCGGGCGCCAAACGTTGTGCCGATCTCCGGGACGGCTGCCCACTGCGGGGCTGTGGGCCGCGCGCCGCGCCACGCAACCCGGGGGATGCGATCAGCCTGACGCCTCCGGCGGCATCTGCGCCATCGGTCCGCGGCAGATCAGCACCGGCAGCGGTGACAGCGTGATCAGCCCCGGGATCACGCTGCCGCTGAGCAGGCGGACCACGGCGTTGCGGCCGGCCGAGGCGACGACGATGAGCTTGCAGTCGCGCTGACGGGCGAAATCGACGACCGTATGCGCGTCCTCGGGGCCTTCGATCATCTCGCGACGGTGGCGCACACCGGCCTTGTCGGCCTTGGCCTCGGCCTCGGCCAGCATCTGTTCGGCGTTCTTGCGCGCGGCGTTCTGGAACTCATCGGGCAGCGGCACGGCCGAGATCGGCATGTCGGGCACCGGCAGCGTGTAGGCGGGCAGGATGGACAGGAACAGCAGTTCGCTGCCGTGCACCTTGCCCAGCGCCACGGCTTCGCAGGCCGCGGCACGGAAGGTGGCTTCCTCGTTCAGCAGGATCAGGATGCGTTCGTACATCGGGTGCTCCTCCGGCGGCCGTGCCGCCTTTCATGGACCGGATCTTCGGGACTCGCCCGGACGTCGTCTGACGCCGGGGCGATCGACATCAGGATGGCGATCAGGGATGTCGGGATCGTGTCGTGTCTCGGCAGGAGCAGGATTCATGCCGCGCGCGCCGTCGGTGGGTTCCGACGGTCGTGGGGATGCGACGGCCCGGCGGGCAGGCGCCGTCGCCCGCGCGGCATCGGACGCCAGCGACAGACCGGCCAGCAGGCGCGCACATGCGTCGCGCCTGGCGGGGATCGTCGAGTGGGATGTCGCGCATGTCAGGAATCTATCCTGCCCGCAGCGAAATTGCACCATCACCGGACTCGGTGCATACCCTGAGAGCCTGAGAGTCTTTCCCCCATGCCCGCCTTGCAACCCAAAACACCCCGTGTCGTCGTTGCAGACCCTCGCTAGAGCCCGAGCCGTGGCTGCGGTTTGCGCCTAGATCCTGGTCGTTTTGACGCGTCTTTTTGGCACGGCGGAAAAACGCTCAGGCTCCGAGGCCGTCGATGCGGTCGCGCGGGTCGCGGCCGCGCCCGGCGCTCAGGGCATGTAGGTGCCGCCGTTGATGTACAGCGTCTGGCCGGTGAGGTAGCTCGACGCCGGCGTGAGCAGGAAGATCGTCGGGCCGACGACGTCGGCGGGCACGGCGATGCGGCCCAGCGGGACAAGTTGTCCGAAGGCCTGCGGGTCCACGCTGGGTGCGGCGTTCTCGTCGGAGCGCCCGGTGCCGCCGCGCAGGAAGGCGGTGTCCACCGCGCCCGGCGCGACTGCATTGACGCGCACGCGCGGCGCGTTCTCCAGCGCCAGTTCGCGGGTCAGCAGGATGAGCCCGGCCTTGGCCGGGCCGTAGCCGCCGTAGTTGGGCCGCGCCCACGCGCCCAGGCCAGAGGCGGTGTGCACAAGGTTGCCGCCGCGCGGGCTGGCCTGCAGGTGCGGCAGCACCGCGCGCGACATGTAGAAGGCCGAGTCGAGGTTGCCCCGGATCACCTCGTCCCAGGTCTGCACGGGGGTGCTTGCCAGGGGGCAGGGGGGCGTCATGAAACCGATCAGGTTCACGCAGGCGTCCAGGCCGCCGAGCGTCTGCGCCGCTGCGTCGACGGCCCCGGCCAGGGAGGCGGCGTCACGTGCATCGCAAGCCCAGTTCGGCACGCCGGGCGGGTGCGCGGAGATCGAAGCCGGCAGGTCGATCACGCCCACCCGAGCGCCCAGCGCCGTGGCCTGCGAAAGCAGCTCGCGCCCGATGCCACCGCATCCGCCGGCCACCAGCAGGCGCAGGCCGGACAGTGCGTCAGGGGCCCAGCAGGAGGCGGTGGCCGGGGGGTGGAAAGTAGGTGCAGTGGTCATGTCCGATGTCTTCGGTGGAGGGGGGCTTCGACAGGCTCAGCCCGAACGGATCGAAAGCCGTTCGCCCTGAGCCTGTCGAAGGGCTTGTGCACCCAGGATCTCAACAGGGGCTTCGACAGGCCTGTCCTGAGCGCAGTCGAAGTGCTCAGCCTGAACGGAACGTGCCTTAAGCCCCGCCTCCGCCCCGGCCCCCGTCCCTGTACCTGTACCTGTACCTGTACCTGTACCTGTACCTGTACCTGTACCTGTACCTGTACCTGTACCTGTACCTGTGGCTGTGGCTGTGCCTGTGCCTGTGCCCGTCTTCAGCTGCACTTCAGCGGCGCGTGCGTGTCGAGCAGCGTGCGCTGGCCGTTGCGGATGCGGATGATGTAGCCCGGCAGCTCGGAGTCGTTCTCGGCGGTGAAGCAGATCTTGCCGATCACGCCGTCGAGGTCGGTCGTGCGCAGGGCCTGGCGGATGGCGGCGCGCTCGGCCTTGACCTTGGACGGGTCGCCGGTGACGCCAGCGCGCTTGATCGCATCGGCGTAGACATACACGATGTCGTAGGCCGAGGCGTCCACGTGGTGTGCGCCGGTCTTGTTGACACCGCGCTTCCTCGCTTCCTCGAGGAACTTGCGCTCGAAGGTGCGGGTGCGGTCGTTCGCGTCCCACCAGTACCAGGAGACATAAGTCGCGCCCTCGCCATCACTGCCCAGGATCTTTGCGATGTCCGGGTCGGCGAAGATCTGCCCGCCGATCAGCACGCTGTCGTGGCCCTGGCGGCGCAGTTCCTTCATCACCTTGGCGGTGCCGTCAGGCAGGCCCGCGAAGGCGAACACGCCAGGCGTGCGGCCCTTGAGCTTGGTGATGTGCGGCGACAGGTCGGTGGCGTTGGTCGGGAAGCCCTCGGCCGGGATCACCATCTTCCAGCCGTTGGATTCCAGCAGGTTGGGCATCCAGCCGGCCAGGGACTTGCCGACGAACTCGTCGCTCGGGTACATCACCGCGGCGGTGCGGTTGCTGACGCCGCCCTTCTCGCCCATGGTCTTGAGCAGACGCGCGAACTGCTTGCCCTCGTCCTCGGTGACGCGGAAGGCCCAGGTGCGGCCCTTGGTCAGGCCCGGAGCCGACGCGGCGTTGGGGATCTGCACGATCTCCAGGCGCTCGCCGGCGGCGAAGCCCACTTGCGCCTCCTGGCTGGAGAAGGGCCCGATCACGCCCAAGGCGTTGGCATCCTGCGCAAAGCGCTGCACCGCCACCTGGGCGTTGCGCGCCTCGCTGCCGGTGTCGAACTTCTCGACCCGGATCTTGCGGCCGTTGACGCCGCCGGCGGCATTGATCTCGGCCACCGCGATGTCCACCGCGATCTCCGTGCCCACGCCCACGCCGGCGTAGCGCCCGGTCTTGGCGTGCGTCAGCCCCAGCACGAGGTCCTGGGACCAGGCGGGCAGGGTCACACAGGCCGCCACCGCGGCCCACAACATCGTGCGCATCTTCATCTTCAACTCCTCGTGGATGAACCCAGGTAGGCCGCGGCCATGCGAGGGTCGCTCGCCAGGGACCGGGCTTGCCCTTCCAGTACCAACCGCCCCAACTCGAGCACGTAAGCCCTGTGGGCGGTCGCCAGGGCCATGTGGGTGTTCTGCTCGACGAGCAGGATGGACAGGCCGTCGCGGTGCAGGTCGCGCAGCAGCGCGAACAGGGCCTGCACCAGCAACGGGCTCAGGCCGAGCGACGGCTCGTCCAGCATCATCAGCGCCGGCTTGCTGAGCAACGCGCGGCCGATGGCCAGCATCTGCTGCTCGCCGCCGGACAGCACCGAGGCCAGCATGTCGCGTCGCCGCGCCAGGTTGGGGAAGCGCTCATAGATGGCCTCGATCTCGCGCGACGGGTCTTCGCGGCGGGTGTAGGCGCCCATCATCAGGTTTTCGTGCACCGTCAGGCTGACGAAGATCTGGCGACCTTCGGGCACCATGGCCAGACCGTGGGCGACACGCCACGCGGCGCTCTGCCGCCCCAGCGGCTGACCCTGGAAGCGGATCTCTCCGCGCTGCGCACGCACCGTGCCCTGCAGCGCCTTCAGCAGCGAGGTCTTGCCGGCGCCGTTGGCGCCAAGCACGGTGACGATCTCACCTTGCTGCACCTGCAGCGACAGCCCGCGCACGGCGTGGGTCGTGCCGTAGCGCACCTCGAGGTCCCGTACGTCCAGCAGCATCAGGCGCTCCCGCCCTCGCCCGGGCCGGTCTCGCCCGGTGTTCCCAGATAGGCTTCGAGCACGGCCGGGTCGCGGTGGACCGCCTCTGGCGTGCCCTCGAAGATCTTGCGGCCGAAGTTCAGCACCACGACGTGGTTGCACAACTCGCGCACGAAGGGCATGTCGTGCTCGACCACGACCAGCGTGATGCCGGTGGCCGACACCTGCTCGAGCAGTCGGCGCAGCTCGGCGGTCTCGACCTCGTTCAATCCGGCAGCGGGCTCGTCCAGCAGGAGCACCCGCGGCTGCGCCATCAGCGCGCGCACGACCTCGATGCGCTTCTGGATGCCGTAGGGCAGGTCGGCGACGACCTGGCCGGGGTAGGTGCCCAGCCCCGCAGCCTCGAGTGCTTCGCGGGCGCGGGCCGTGGCCTTGGCACCCGAGACCCACTGCAACGCGTGGCTGCGGTGGTGCTCGCCCAGCATCACGTTCTCCAGCGTCGACAGGTGCGGCATCAGGCGGATGTTCTGGAACGAACGGGCGATGCCCAGCCGGACGCGGTCGGTGATGCTGTGGTGGGTGATGTCCTGCCCCAGGACCTCGATGCGGCCTGCGTCGATCGGGTACACGCCCGAGACGAGGTTGAACACCGTCGACTTGCCGGCGCCGTTGGGGCCGATCAGTGCCGTGCGGCTGCCCACGGGCACCTCGAAGCCCACGTCATCGATGACCTTCAAGCCCCCGAAGGACTTGCTCACGCCTTGCAGGCGCAGTGCTGCCGTCATGGTCGGGTCTCCGTGGTGGCCGGGGCGACGGGGACACGGTGGAACAGCCGCTCGAGCATCGTCCGGGTCACCAGCCCCTGCGGACGCCACATCATCAGCAGCACCACCGCCACACCGAAGACCATGTAGCGCCCTTCCTCCAGGAAGGCCAGCGACGGGCTGGTCTCTGACAGCCGGCGCAGCCCCTCGGGCACCAGCGTGAAGAAGATCGCGCCCACCAGTGGGCCCCACACCGTCTGCGTGCCGCCCATCAGCACGTACAGCAGCACGTAGATGCTGAACAGCACGCCCGTGCCCTGCACGTCGATGAAGTTGAACTGGTGCACCAGCATCGCGCCGCCCAGCCCGCCGATGGCCCCACCGATGGTCAGCGCCGCCACCTGCGTCATGCGCAGATTCACACCGAACAGGTGGGCCACGCTCTCGTCGTCGTGCAGCGCACGCACCGACAGGCCGAAGCGCGTGCGCATCAGCCAGGCGACGAAGATCACCACCGCCGCGGCCGTGGGCAGCACCACCGGCAGGCCGGCATAGTCCATCACCGTCAGGCCGGCCGCGCCACCCAGCGCCGGAATGTTCAGCAGCACGCCGGCGACCACCTCGGCGAAGGCGAAGGTGGCCAGCACCATGTAGATGCCGCGGGTGCGCAGGATGGGGAAGGCGATCGCGAACGCCACCGCGCCGGCCATCAGCGCGCCGCAGGCCACCGCCACCGGCAGCGGCCACTCCAGCAGCGCCGTCAGGCCGCCGGCGGTGTAGGCGCCCACCAGCACGAAGCCGGCGGCGCCGAGGTTCAGCAGCCCCGCGGCGGCGGGCACGAACACCGAATAGGCGACGATCACGTTGATGGCCAGCAACGCGATCAGCCCGCTGAGGTAGCCCGACATCAGAACTTCCCCTTGCCGATCTTGGAGGCGCCGAACAGGCCTGACGGCCGCACGATAAGGATCAGCAGCAGCAGGCCCCACACCGGGATCTTCTCGATCTCGGCGCCGAAGGTGCTGATGGCCAGCACCTTGACCAGCCCCACCAGCAGTCCGCCTGCGATCGCCCCCCAGATGTTGCCCAGGCCACCGAGCACCATGCCGGCGATCGCATCGGTGGCGATGGCGTCGCCCATGAAGGGGGTGACGGTGCCGTAGCTGGCGGCATACAGGATGCCGGCGAAGGCTGACAGCGCCCCGGTGATCACGAACACCACCGGCACGATGCGCTGCACCTCGATGCCCATCAGCGTGGCCGCGTTCGGGTTCTCGGCAATGGCGCGCAGCGCCCGGCCCAGTTGCGTGCGGGTCAGCAGCGCGTTCAGCAGCATCACCAGCACGATGGCCAGCGCCAGCGCGATCAGGTGCGGCACGCCGAACAGCAGGCCGGCAAACTCGATGCTGGTGTTCTCGAAGGGCAGCTCGAAGCGCTGCGGGTCGGCGCCCCACAGCGTCATCGCGAGGTGCTCGAACACGATCAGGAAACCCAGCGAGCTCACCAGCGGCAGCGCGTGCTCGGTGGCGTCACCGAAGCGCGCTTTCATGTAGCGGTAGGTCACACGCTCGATCAGCAGCGAGGCCAGCACCGCGGCGGCGATGCCGGCCAGCGCCGCCGGGACCCAGTGCCAGCCGAAGCCGCCGAAGTGCGGCCCTGCGCTCGACAGCGCCCAGGTGACCATGCCGGCCACCATGAACAGCGCCGGGATGGTGAAGTTCAGGAAGTTCAGCATCCCGATCGTCAGCGTGAAGGCCACGGCGACGAAGGCGAGGATGCCGCCGAGCATCAGGCCGTTGACGATCTGCTGGAGCAGTTCCATGTGGGGTGGTCCGGTGCGGTGCGGGCGTGGGGGCGGGCAGGGCGGGCGGCTGCGGTCAGGCCGCGGGAATGTGCGTGGCGTGCTGGGTCAGGTAGTGCTGCGCCAGCGCCTCGCGCGTGGTCCACCAGACCTGGGGGTGTTGCTTCGCGTGGGCCAGGAAGTCGCGAAAGCAGGGCATGCGGTGCGGATGGCCGGAGACGTGCGGGTGCAGGCCCACGCTCATCAGCCGGGCGCTGTCCTGGCTGTCGCGCAGCAGTTCGTCGAACTGGTCCTTGAGCATGCGCGCGGCGTCCCAGGTGTTCATCGCCCGGCGGTGGAAGAAGGTGAAGTCGTTGACCTCGATGGTGTAGGGCACGTTGACGATGGGCCCGTGCGGCGTGTGGATCAGGTAGGGCTGCTCGTCGTTCATGTAGTCGCAGAAGAACAGCAGCCCTCGCTCGGCGAGCAGGTCCGGGGTGTTGGGCGTGCCGCGCAGCGACGACGACAGCCAGCCGCGCGCGGGGCGGCCGACCACTTTCTCGTAGGCCGCGAGCGTGGCGTCGATCACCGCGCGCTCGCGGTCGATGTCGAAGGTGTGGCGGGTCAGCAACTCGCCCTGCTCGTAGTTGTGGGCGACGATTTCCCAGCCGCGGGCGTCGGCGTGGCGCACGATCTCGGGCCGCTCGAGCGCCGTCTTGGCGTTGATCGTGCACGACAGTGGCACGCCCATGTCCTCGAACAGCTTGAACAGCCGCCACACGCCCACGCGCTGGCCGTACTCGCGCCAGGTGAAGTTCGGGAAATCGGCCACGTTGCCCGGCAGGCTGTCGGGCAGCATCGGTGGCCCGCCGGCGTAGTAGGGTTCGGTCGTGTCCTTGACCAGATCCCAGTACTCGCAGTTCATCGTGACGATGACTGCCAGCGTCTTGCCTTCGGGCCAGCGCAGCGGGCCGCGCGAGGGCATGGGGGACCAGGGGTAGTGCATCGACGGGTTCCTTCGGGAGGGGTCGGTGGGAGGGCCTGTCTACACTCGCGGGCTTTGCGGGCGGTGCGCGCCCGGCCACCGACAGGACATCAGATGAGCAAGTGGTCTCTCGGGCAGTTCACCGTCGATCGGGTCGTCGAGACGCAAGGGCCTTTCGCGCCCGTGGACTTCCTGCTGCCGCAGGTAGACCTGGCGCGGATCGACGCCACGGCGCCCTGGCTGCGCCCGCGCTACCTGAGCGACGACGATCGCGTCGTGATGAGCTTCCACAGCCATGTGATCGACACCGGCCGCCAGCGCATCCTGGTGGATGCCTGCGTGGGCAACGACAAGGAGCGGCCGCTGCGCCCGGGCTGGCACCGCCAGCGCTTCGGCTGGATGAAGGCGCTGGCGGCCGCAGGCCTGAAGCCCGAGGACATCGACGTGGTCTGCTGCACCCACCTGCACGCTGACCACGTGGGCTGGAACACCTGCCTGCGTGACGGCCGCTGGGTGCCGACCTTCCCGCGGGCACGCTACCTGTTCGGTCGTCGCGAACTCGCTCACTGGCAGGCCGAACACGACGTAGCGCTGGCGCAGGGCCGCGCGCTGCCCAACCACGGCTCTTACAGCGACAGCGTGCTGCCGGTGATCGAGGCCGGCCAGGCCGACCTGGTGGACGACGGGCACGAGATCGAGGCCGGGGTGTGGCTCGAACCTGCACCCGGCCACACGCCGGGCACCATGGTGCTGCATGCGCGCAGCGCCGGGTGCCGCGCCGTGTTCTGCGGCGACATCCTGCACACGCCGGTGCAGTTGGTCGACCTGGGCTGGAACTCGCGCTTCTGCGAGGCCCCGGCGCTGGCGTCGCAGACCCGCCGGGGCCTGGTCGAGGCGGTGGCCGGCACCGACACGGTCGTGCTGCCGGCGCATTTTCCCGACCCGGCCGGTGGGCGCATCGTGGACCAGGGGGGTGCCTGGTGCTGGCAGGCTGCTTGAGGGCGTCTGCGACATCACGGTGAAGCGGGTGTCGATGACGGTGGCCTGTGTCCTGTCGCGCGCCGCCACGACCTGCATCGGGCGCTCGGCCAGGACCAGATCGGCGCGAAGGCGTTCGCGACGGCACATGCAGGCGTGGGTTCCGCGCATCGGTCGATGGCCTGCCGTCACATGATGGCAGGCAGGTCGTGCCTGGCCTGGCGCGCCGCCTGCGCCGCGATGGCGGGGGGCTGATCCGACGGCCACTGCCGTGCGATGTAGCGCTCACCGGTGACCTCGTGGCCGGCTTGGGTCATCAGCCACAGCAGCGGCGCGCGCATCAACGACGGCGGCAGCAGGTGCCCGTCGGCGCCGCGGCGCGTGTCCCCGTGGCCGGGGATCAGCCGTGTGTCGCTCGCCCCGCCGGGCAATAGGACGTTGACGGTGACACCGGTGCCCTGCAGGTCCTTGGCCCAGACCACGCTCATCGCCTCCAGCGCCGCCTTGGACGGGCCGTAGGGGCTGTAGCCGGTGCGCACCATGGTCTGCAGGCTGGTCGAGATGTTGACGACCCGACCGCGCCCGGCGGCGACCATCGCCGGCACGCAGGCGCGCGCCATCAGGAAGGCGCCGGTGACGTTGGCGTCGACGATGTGACGGAAGCCTTGAGGGTCTGCCTGCCAGAACAGCGCCGGGCGGCGGTTGAAGTCCTCGCTGATCTCCAGCATGCCGCGACCGGCGTTGTTGACCAGGCCGTCGATGCGCCCGAAGACATCGAGACAGCGCTGCGCCACACCCTGGCAGGCATCCCAGTCGGCGACATCGGCCACCATCGCCACGGCCCTCGGCGTGTCGCAGCCCTGGTTCCAATGGTCGACGGCCGCCCGCAGTTCACCGGCCTCTCGCGCACCGGTGACCAGTACGCGGTGGCCCGCCTGCACCAGCGCGTCGGCCATCTCCCACCCCAGGCCGCGTCCACCGCCGGTGACGATGACGGCGCGCCCGGGGTCGCTGGACGCCGGCTTGGAAGTTTCGGGTGGGGTGTTCATGGGCTCACATCAAGGCTGTGGCTGGCACGGTCTGCGCGACCATCGCACGCGGTCGGGCGCTGAGGATGTGGGCCTGATGGCGCAAGCGGCACAGGAACGGGTCGCGCGCCTTCAACGCGTCGATGAGCTCCCAGTGCTGCTGGTTCGATCGCCGAACGCGCACCTCACCCGGCCAGCCATGCTGCTTGAGCGTGACCAACGGGAGATCGAGCAGGCCCTTGGCCAGGGATTGCAAGCGTGAAGAGCGGCTGGCCCGCAGCAGCGCCTGGTGGAACTCGGTGTTCAGCGTCTGGAATCGCGACAGCAATCCCGTTTCCGGAAGCCCGGCATCGTCGAGCAGGTGATCGATCTCGCCTGCGATCCGGCTCATCTCGTCCCAGTCCGACGGTTGGCTGTGCACCGCGGCCAGGCTTGCGGCGTGACCTTCGAGCATCGCGCGCAACTGAAAAATCTCGTCCACCTCGGCACTGCCCAGTTCCAGCACGAAGGTCCCGCGGCTGGACTCGGTGCGCACCAGACCGTCGGCCGCCAGCCGCCGGAAGCAGTCGCGCACCGACGTGCGCGAGACCCCGATGCGCTGCGCCACGTCCTCCTCGATCAGGCGTTGGCCAGGACGCACATCACCGTCCAGGATCCATTGCCGGACGGTGTCGTAAGCCAGGGTGCTTGCGCGGGTCATTCATTCCAATATAGGGGGATTGTGTACAGTCGATTCTAAAAACCACAATGTTATAAAGGTTAAAATAGGGAAAATACCTAGTTTCCGTCGGGAAGAAACGGCTTGATCGCCGATATGGGACAAATGTCTACCAGTCTTGGCAAAACTTTGTGTACATTGCAGCCATCATTGTTCGAGTGAACGAGGATGAATCAAACGCACGTCCTGATTGCTGGCGCCGGCCCGGTGGGCCTGGTCAGCGCGCTGGTGCTGGCGCGCGAAGGGGTGCGCGTCACCGTCATCGAAGCCGCGGCGCAGCTCAGCATGGACCTGCGCGCCTCCACCTTTCACCCGCCCACGCTCGACATGCTCGCGCGCTACGGCCTGACCGACACCTTGGTGCGTCAGGGCCTGGTGGCGCGCTACACGCAGCAGCGAGACCGCCAGGAGGGCGTGATTGCCGAGTTCGACATGCAGCTGCTGGCCGGCGACACCGACCACCCCTTCCGGCTGCAGTGCGAGCAGTGGAAGCTGACGCAGTTGATCAAGTCGCAACTCGACGCGATGCCCCACGTCAGCTTTCACTTCAAGGCACGCATCGAGTCGGTGGTGCAGGACGGTGACCGCGTGCGTGCAGCCGTGACCATCGACGGGCAGGCGCACCAGATCGACGCCAGCCATCTGATCGGGGCCGATGGCGCCTGGAGTGCCGTGCGCCGCAGCCAGGACATCGAGTTCGAGGGCTACACCTACCCGGAGCGCTTCCTCGTCGTCTCCACCGAGTTCGAGTTCGCCGACCATCTGCCGCGCCTGTCCTATGTGAACTACTGCTCCGATCCGCATGAGTGGTGCGTGCTGCTGCGCGTGCCCACGCTGTGGCGGGTGCTGTTCCCCACCCCGGCCAGCGAGACCGACGAGGAATGCCTGAGCGATGCCTCGGTCGAGCGGCGGCT
>Ga0169931_10001203_pt1 | contig 42829 bp, 38 predicted proteins | sample Kivu_15m_20L_FD_129675 | JGI IMG/M metagenome (GOLD analysis project Ga0169931, IMG submission 129675) | Freshwater microbial communities from Lake Kivu, Western Province, Rwanda to study Microbial Dark Matter (Phase II) - Kivu_15m_20L... | ecosystem: Environmental > Aquatic > Freshwater > Lake... | reverse complement strand
GGTTTGATTGTCCCCCCCCCCCCTTTGACTGGTGATTTCTTTCCTTTGGCTACTTTTGCCTTTGGTTGCTTCTTCATTTGTCCTCTTCGTTTTATTTAGGTTTGTTATAAGATCGCAGGTATCTTCTTAGGTTTTAACCTGGATATTCCCCGGTATTTCCACCACATTTCGCTCCTTTTTGACATTGATCTGAAGGGAAGGATGTCACCCCACCCAACTTCCCACCAGAAATTTTTTTATTAAAAGCTTTCTTCTCAGTACTTGTCTTTTTTTTCATACCTTTCCCTTTTGATTTATAGATATAATTAATGGTTTTTTTTGTACATCTTAGATGTTTAACCTCCTGTCTTTTAGTGAGTTTGAAATCTTTTTAGACAACAAAAAACCTAGAAGATGTTGTCCGTTGAGGAGTTTTTTCATCAAAAGATAGAGCAGGATTGCTCTCGTAGGGGAAAATAGTGGCTTTTAGAGCTCCCCTCTCCATGAAATGCAAAACGGACCAAAACTCGTTTTTTTCATCTGTTGGTTTAAGAGCTTTTCTGCTATAGGTTTTCCTATCGTCTTTTCTATTTTTTGGGGAGCAGCTATGAGATGTTACTTAATATGCCTTGTTTTTTTCAGCTCTTTGGCTTTTGCAGAAAATACAAGCTTGGGACAAAACTCTATTACTACCCTTAACGAAACGATTGTGGTGGTAGAGCCGGATAAAACCGCTCCCGCTCAGGAGGTGAAAAAAACACAGGAGTCGGAAAAAGAGGATCAAAATCAGGACAGTCAGGAAATTCAAACACAAAATAAAAATTTTCAAAACGCCATACTGAAGACCCTTTTATCCCTGTTCGGATTTGTTACTCTTATCCTCTTGACGATTTGGTTTCTACGACGCATGTCTCACAGTAGGCATACATTTGGAATGAAATCTCATTCTCTGCAAATTTTAGAAAAACGGCTTTTGAGCCCAAAAACGACTTTGTACCTAATGGAGATTGATGGAAAAAAGGTTGTTTTTGCCGAATCGATGATGGAGGTTAAAGTTTTGTATACAGAGACCCCTCTTCCCCCTACTACCTCCCCTGTCCCCTACAATGAATGTAAATAAAAAATAGAATACCTTTATAAAATAAAAAAATTTCGACTATTGCCAAAGAGTCCCTTTTCAAGATAAAATAGACTTAGGAAAACTTTTTTTGAGGAAATTTTATGGGCATCAAGTGTGCATCTTACTATGTAGTAGCCGCAGCTCAGCAATTTGATCATATCGTTTATAGTAAAATCGCAGAAAAAAAAGAGGAGCTGGATAAAATCAGTTTTCACCTCAGGCAAGATGCTATTTTATTGAGAAACTTACGTCGTAAAACTGATGGATCTAAAGAGGTGGATCTTTCACCTTTTTCAGACGCCATAGCCTCCTATAGAAAGCAGCACGAGGAGATCCAAAACAGTTTAGACAGCGAACTCAAGAGCTCGTTTGATTTCGATAAGCTCGATCTAAAAAAAGTACCTCTTAAGGACTTAGAGGCCCTGATTGATGAGGTTGAGGGTTCGAAATCTACTTTGGAAAACCGGGTACAACCGGATATCATGGTTATAGAGACGCAAATCCAGTTAATGAAGCTCCTTTCCGAAATCACCAAATATGTGGTGCAAAAAGAGAGCGAACTTAAAGAAAAGATGATGAATCGTGCTGGCAGATAGTCATTTATCTCTTCTGGCCAGAAAACAAATCGAATCAATTGTTAGAAAAATTCGGTCTAATAGCACTCTTACGCCGCTAGATATTGTCGAACTGTCTGACAAAGATTTAGAGCTTGTTTACTCTATGGGCTACACCTTTTACTCAGTAGGTCAGTATGAAAAAGCAAAATCACTTTTTTTAAAGCTGATTTTTTCTCACCCCTTCCATCCCGCCTACTGGAAAGCCCTGGGATGCACGTGCCAGATGCTCGATCAGTCGGCTGATAGCGTGGTATACTTTTCTGTAGCTTTACTCATGGACCCGAACGATCCTCTCCTCTATCTATACACGGCAAAAGCACTATTGGATCTCAAGCGTTACGATGAGGCAAAAGGGGCGCTATTGAAAGCTGAAGAGTTGTCACCCAAAGAGGATCTCGATTTTCAAACCCAACTGGAGGTTTTGTATGAACGATGTAAGGATTGAACCTGTTGGGAATAAAAAAAGGGTGGAACCGGCAAAAGAGATCGCTGTATCTTTTGATAGCCACTCTGTCCCCTTTTCACCTGATGTAGTCATCCAAGAGTCCTCTTCATCAAAAAAAATCGATTTAAGGCCAAAAATTCCGGCCCCAAGCAGCATAGGTTGCAACCCTATGCTCCATCTTGTAAATTTTGTTACAAGTCTAGACAAACTCAAAGGGGAGTTGCTCGAGGATAATCGAGAGCAGATCATCCATCTATCCAAACAACTCCAATCCCACCGCAAAAGTCTTCTAGATGCCGAAAAAGAGAGTGTTAAGGCTGAAGAAAAAGCTCACTTTTCCCGACTTTTAAAGAATTTGGCCCTTTTCACAACATCTACCGTTTCTTTTCTTTTTACCGGAACCTGGAGTCAGGCTACTTTAGGGGAAAAGCTTTTGAAAGGATCCACGTTGGCGCTTTCAACGACTTCCTTGATGGCTCATGCCTTTGATGGTTTTGATCTGGTGGACGAGAGGTTTAAAAATGCTCTACTTTCTCTTAATATCATCGCACTAGCTGGGTCAACCATTTACCATATGTCCTCAATGGCCACCCTCCCCTCTCCGGCGGAAAAATTCGCAAATTTAGCTTCCCAAATTACCTCAGGAGTTTCTCAAATCGACGAGGGCTATCGCAAACGTCAAGCTGCTCTTTTAAACAAAATTGCAAGCGAGCAAAGCGAAAAAGTAAAACAACAGCAAACCCGCCTGACAGAGACTTTCGATGAAAATCGCCACGAACAAGAGAGGCTGGCAATTGAGGCTCAGGTAGCTGAAATTCTTAAAAACTACCAAGACGCTATCGCAAATATACAAAATACAACAAAGGGATGACTATGTCACATATAGAACCAATAGCAGCCATAGAATCTAAATCCTCTATTGTGCGCATAGCCGACTACATGCAAGCGGTTTACTCGGTCTTCTCCAGGTTAGGAATTGAGGAGAGGCAAATTGCAAGAGACGCTTTTGAAAATTACCTAAAGGGGGTAGATCACCTAGGGAGAAAGTTTCATCAGGTGAGCAATATCGAATTTAGCCCTTTTTTCAGCGGAATGAGCCAACTTCTTCATACCTATTTAACATCAGAGCTCTGCCCCGCTTCCGCGGTTCTGGGAGACCGTGGGAAACACATCCTCACTACCGCTGCTTTAGTAGCAAAACCTACTATTGAAGTGGGAGGGAAAGTCTTGGCTACGCGTGGTCAGGGTCAAATTGAGACCTACAGATCGGCTGCGTTGAGAGAAAAAGATCTGCGCACAACAGAGGCTAAGGAGCGTAAAGAGGCCCTAAATCAACTCATAGCTCGCGTTTCAAATGAATTCACCAATCTCTTGAGAACGGCAAGCAGCTTTTAATAAAAAAACCCGTTTTTAACGGGTTTTTTATTAAGAGAATACCACTTTTTGAGGCGGATCAAATTTACTGCTCCCAGGATCTTGAATCGCGGCCCTTTTTATCCCCTTTTGAGGGGGTTTGATCCACACTACTATTAAGAGAGGTTTTTCCAACAAGAGGAAAAGGGTCAGCTAAGGAAACCTCCGTTTGCACTTGAATCTCTTTTCCACAAGTCAATCGAGCCGTATCCGGCGTCTCTCTCCCCTCTAAAAGACATGCCGAGTCGGGAGTTGCCCTCCCCTCGAAAAAAAGAGCCGAGTCAGCCTGAGCTAATCCCCCTTTTGATTCAAGAAAAGCCCCCTCCATGAAAAAAGGGCTAGCGACTTTAATTGGGGAAGGACAACCCCCTCTTAACGTTTCCTGTTCAAAGCGCTTTTTTTGCAAAGAAGCGGGCTGAAATATCAACTGGGACTTTTGTTCAGGGGGGATAAACTGGGCGGTTGCATCCCTTAAACGCTGAAAAACACTCGTTGCAAGTTCATTGATTTTTTTTACGGGAGTTTTTTTTGCCTCCAATTCCGCTTTAAGAACCTCTAGCCGCGTCGAAAATTTGGCATCTTTCAGAGCAAGATCCCCTTTGTCCAATTTTTGAAGGTAAACAGGGAAAGAATCAGAGGTATTGGAAAGGGTGTTGTAGGCTTTTTCCAGGTTATCCAGGCAGGCTTGCATGTTCGCGGAGCTGTTCGATAGTTCGATACAGTATAGAGCACGCAAAATCTTATGTAAGTTTATTTTCTCACGGTCAATTTGCGCCCTATGCATTCCTGAGGATATTTCCGTTTTCTTCTGCTCCTCAAATTTTGCTGTTAAGCAAGCCGGTATTTCTGCTGGGAATTGAATCTGAGGCAAATGTATATTCATAAATAATTCTATTTAAATTTTGCGAATATTTTATCTAAAATATGCGTTTTTATCACTAATTATTTTCTCAAAAAAAATCTTATCCTGAGTTGTTTAGAGGTTTTTTTCTGATTTTTTTTCTCATTTACTTTTAAAGATTTCGTTAAAATTAATCTACAAAAATTTTTTTTAGGCTTTTTGGTTGAAAAAATCCCCCCCGTTCCCTATGGTGCGCTTTAAGCGGTCTTCATAGGGAAAACATGTGGAATTTAGCCGAAACATTCTGGTTTTTGAATGCTCTAGGTGAGTACTCCTCCCTTATTAGCTCGGTAATAACCGCCTCTTTTCGTACCCCTCCCAAATGGCGCCTTATTCGTGATCAGCTCTACCAAATCGGTGTTCTTTCCCTGCCTGTGGTCTCCATGACCGGATTTTCTACAGGTCTTGTTTTGGCAACGCAATCGTTTTTCCAGCTGAACGATAAAGGTCTGGCCGGTGCTACCGGTATCTTGGTAGCCAAATCTATGGTGACCGAATTAGGTCCCGTCCTCACTGCTTTTATGATCACTGGCCGCGTGGGAGCCGCCATGTGCGCCGAACTCGGCACGATGCGCGTCACCGAGCAAATCGATGCTTTGGAGACCATGTCTGTAGATCCGAATGCTTACTTGATATCTCCAAGATTTATTGCGGGTACAGTGATGACCCCCCTTTTGACGATCTTTAGCGTTATGATGGGGATAATTGGCGGCTACCTGATCGCAGTAAACTTTTTTAAAATGGCACCCAATAGCTATTACGATCCGATCAAGGACTACATGCACAACTTCGATTTTTTTATCGGGTTGGTAAAATCGTTTTTCTTTGGAGTTTTGATCATCACCATCTGTTGTTTTAAAGGGATGAATACCAGTGGAGGGGCCGAAGGGGTGGGGCGATCCACCACGAATTCGGTGGTTATTTGTTATACGGCGATCCTCTTTTCAAACTTTTTTATCACCATGGGACTCAACCTAATCCATGACCAGATCGTGAGGTTTTTACTATGATCGAGGTCAAAAATGTCTCCAAAGCCTTTGGATCTCTTCAGGTTCTTAAAAATGTCTCTTTGAAGATCGAAGAGGGGGAAACCATGGTTGTCATGGGAAAATCAGGTGTTGGAAAAAGCGTGTTATTGAAGCAAATCATCGGACTCAGTAAACCCGAAGAGGGAGAAATCTGGATCAGCGGGGTGGAGACGACCCAACTTACAGGCGATGCACTCTACGCTGCCAATAAGGACCTGGGGATGCTTTTTCAGGGTGGCGCTCTTTTTGATTCTATGAGCGTATTTGAAAATGTGATATTTCACGAACATTACCATAAACACACCCCTTACGAAAACCTGAAAGAGATCGCCCAAAAAGCTCTAACCTCTGTGGATTTGAAAGACGTTATGGAAAAGATGCCCTCTGAGCTTTCAGGGGGGATGAAAAAAAGAGCTGCATTAGCACGCCTAATTGCTTACCGCCCCAAAATGATTCTTTATGATGAGCCCACAACCGGTCTGGACCCTTTGACCGCACAGGTTATTATAGATCTTATCATAAAAGTAAACAAAGAGCTCAATGCCACCTCGATTGTCGTCACCCACGATATCGTATTAGCTATAGCAGTTGCTACAAAAATTGCCCTTATCGATCAAGGGGAAATTCATATCGTCGAAAATCCTAAAGGCTTCTTCTCGCACCAAGGGAATGATGTGATCGACTTCTTTAAAACTATACTGCCCCAGCAATGTCTAGATAAAAGGATCAAAGGATGAATCCCCAACTAAAAAACACCCTTATCGGAGCTTTTGTCGCAATTGCCATCGGGCTGATTGTGGGGATGATTCTCTTTATTGAGCCATCTGCGGGTGACGGAAAACAGCAGATCAGAGTCTACTTCACGAATATTTCAGGGATCACTACAGGAACAAGGGTGAATCTCGCGGGCCAAACGATTGGAGAAGTTCATGATATACGCCAAATCCCCGATGCTCGACAAAAAGCACCCACAAAAGATGGGGAAGCGGTCTATTTCTATGAGGTGATTTTACAAGTCGATTCTAGGGCAATCATCTACACAACAGATAAAATTGGGACCAAAACGATCGGACTTTTGGGCGACATCGTCATCTCCATTACTCCGGTCTATCTCCCCAGTAATGTAAAGCCGCGCAGAGTCACCAACGAGTGCCCGATGTATGCCAAATCGGGTGATGCAATCGATGATGCCTTTAAGCAGCTTACCAATCTAGCAAGTGAAATGGACAAAACATTCCAAAAAGTCAACGAATGGCTTGATGAAAATTCCGACAACCTTTCCGATGCGGTCCACTACGTAGGTCAAGCACTTAAAGAGATCAGCATAGCTGTCAAAGATTTTAACGACATGGATGTGATGCAAGAGGTGAAAGCCTCACTTGCTAATTTTGCAAAAGGGATGGAGCTTATTGACGAGGCGTTGCAAGAAATCAAAGATGGGAATGGGTTCCAGGATCTACCCCTTATTGTCCACAACATCAAATCCATTACCGATTCCATCAACACGATCTCCTGCACATTAGCAAGTGGAAAAGGGTCTATAGGGCCCCTTTTAATGCATGACGAAGTCTACTTCAAGGTAAATACACTCCTCACAAAAGCGAATATTACCTTAAATGACATCAACCAGTACGGCCTTCTTTTCTCCTACAATAATGACTGGAAGAAAACACGGATCAAAAAAATTACCGAGATGAATGCTATCCGCTCTCCGCAAGATTTCAGAAATTATTACTCTAAAGATCTTGATGAAATGAATCGTGCCGTTTCCCGGATAGGCCAGCTTTCTAATTCTTGCGATTCCCCCTATTTCCGCAGCCAAAATTTCCAGAAAGAATTTAAAGAGCTCCAAGATATGCTGAAAGAGCTTCAAGATAGTCTGAACCGCGTACAAGAGGAGCTCGCCTATCCAAGCTGCAAAGAAATGTCCACACCATGCGTCCCCCCACCTAAAGTTGAGCCGGTTAAAAACTGCAATCCCTCCTGCCCAGCAGCCCCGTCTTGCAATCAAGCTCCATCTAGCGAGCCCAAAAAAATGGACGAGAGCTCCAGTCCGACAGAAAATGCTCCGATGGGGCCTTCATGCAACCCCGATGAAAAAAAGAATCCGACCTCGGCAATAAAGAAAAAAAACGTCCGCTTAAAATTGGAACCGCAGATTCATGAAGAGGATCGCAGCATGCTGGAAGAGTTGGAAAATTTCTTAAGACAAAGGAAAGGGCGATGAAAAAAGGGACTAAAGAAATCAAAAAAGGGACTATTCTTTTGAAAAGCCCCGAAGTTTCGAAAACCCCGTTTGACCGCTCTGTATACCTTGTGTGCGAGCACTCAGAAAATGCCTCTATAGGCCTTAGGCTCGATATACCATTTATCGATGAGCTCCCTTTAGGCGTGGAGGAACTCGATCCGATCACCGTACGACGCAGTGGTGGGACAACACAAAAAAAAGAGATTTTCCTTTTACATACAGACTCCACAGCAAACGGATTCGCTCTTGGCGATGAGCTTTTTCTAGGTGGCGAGCCCGATATTCATAAAGAGATCGCCCTTGTTGTCGGTTACACGCTATGGGGACCGGGAAAACTTATAGATGAATTTTTGCAGGGGGAATGGTATTTAGGGTCTATGGATAAAAAATATCTGTTCCACACCCCGCCAGAACACCTTTGGCAACGGGCCGTCAAAGATCTAGGCGGAAGATTTACCTTTGTATCCCATTTTCCAAAAGAACTTCACGCAAACTAAATTTTTTTTCGCAAGAAACGCTTTTTTTCAAAAATTTTTTTTGTGTAAAAAAATAAAAAAAATCCCCGATTTTGTCTCGTAAAAAAAGGGCTCCAAAACTCACTGAAAACCCTTTTTCGCTTTTCATAATTCTACATTTTTGTTAAACATTGTCTTAATCAATCGTTAACAAAACGAGGAGTATATGAGCTTAGTAACCTATTATGGAAAAACGTTCGCTTTGCCGAACTACCAAGATCCTGCTATCAGTTTTAATGAAGTGTATCAAAACCTTTCCAAGTGGCACGAATCGGTAAAACCCGATTTTGATGAGACTGTAGGAGAAATCGGTTCTACAATCGATGACATCCGCAGCGCCACAAAACAGCTAGAGGCAAATGCCAAAAGACTGAATGAAGATGAGATAAAAAAATTTGAACAGCAATCGACTCTATTTCAACGCTTCTTCCAAAAATTCCAAGAAACACAAACACATTCACATGTTCTTTTAGACAGTGTGAATAAGGGGATCCATTTTTTAGATCGCCCCCCTATCCAGCCTGTGGATGTGGAGACGCTTAAGCACTTAAGCCCGGAGATTCAGCGCCAGGTAGAAAAATTGCAAGAGACTTGCAAAAAGTACTTGCAAGAGCTGGTAAAAATACAGAAATCGGTAGAGGCTACATGCACCCACTTTGACAAAAGAATTGGGGATCTGTCCCGACCTTTAGATTACCATCTGACTGTTGTTAAATCCAAAGGGAGCGTTGGATATGCCTCCTGGGGTTTGAAAACCGTTTCACACTGGTTCGTGAATCCCACTATCAAGGTAGAGGGGGCTATGGCTGGAGGGTGTGCGCTGGCCAAAGAGTTTGATGAGATCAAAGTTCAAGAGGCAGCAACCGTTGCAATGGCAACATTTAGCCCTCAGGATGCACTCGAAGCTTTAGACTCCTCTGTAGATGCAGAAGGGATAAAAAAAAAAGAGGAGCTTGACTCAAGTCCAGTCTCATCTAATCTCACCAGAAGACAACGAAAAGCCCTCAATAGAGCAAATTTCCGATAATTCTTTGCCTATAAAGGGATTAACTAACACTCCTCAATATGTGATCTCTCTTTCCGATTTTGAAGAAAAAGAGCAGCATCTTGAGGAGAATAGCTCGATCATTTCGACTGAGCAAAAGCGAGGAAAATCCCCCAAAGTTCTTGAGGAGCTAACCGATTTTTTTCGACTATTCGTCAGTCAAAAGTCTAAGTCCCTTAAGGAAGCTCGAAGGGAAGATGGTCTCAATACCCTCAAACTTTCCCCCCTTCACCTCTATATTAGCCGCCAAAACAGAAATGGAGGAGATGGTTCTATTTAAACGATGAAGATCCACTATGCGCTCGCGCTCCATCAGAGCGGGTAAAAAATGCATCGAAATAAACAGCTCCTTTTCCCCCTCTTTCCATTTAGACTTGCTATCTAGCATTTTAATCAGAGCGTAAAAGGCTGCCATGGTTACAGCCCCAACATCCACGCCATCTTTAGAGATGAAAACGATATGTCGGGGTTTTGTTTTCTCTACCGCCTTGAGAATCAATAATAAATAGACCGTCTCAATCCAATCGAGACGATTTTTTCTTGTGAGTTCTTTTTTATCTTTAAAATTGCAGATTTCCACCGCATCAATCAAGCTTGAGAAAAGCTCTTTTGTTACATCCAGATCAGTGGGGTAATAAAATCCACACTGAATTCCGGATAAGAGCTGATCAAGAAAGACTTTTTTGAACTGCTTTTTTTCGGAAAGCTTTAGATAATCCTCAGATTGCAAATAAAAAGGGGTCGACACAGGTAGGGTGAGAAGCGAAAGTATGGGTTGAAATTCGGCGCAAAGGGAAATTTTTTCCAGCTCTCTGCAGCGGGCGAATTCCTCTAGAGAGGTCCTGTCTTGCAGATTGATCCAAAGAACATTCTCTTTATCATGAAGGGTGGATCTTAAAAAGGCCTCGTACTCCGGAATGGGTTGAGCCTGATCGATCCTTTCTTGCATCGTAGGGCAAGGTTGTAGATAGATGGAGGCCTTTTTATCGAGATAATTAAGATCAAAGAAACGGTGACCGATGTTGCGCAGACTATAAGGATCAAAAACGGTATGCTCGTCCAATTGCTGGAAGATCTCTATCACTTTGAAAAGGGGGCCGCTGGGGTGCTTATTTAACTCTTTCCCCAAGATTTCGTGGATTTCCATAATCTCATGGTAGGTCTCCAAGTGAGAGGGATCAACGGTATTTCTATTTTTCTTCAACTCTTTGCCAATTAATTGGTAGATGTAGGAGATAGCCCTCTCATGATCAAATTTTTGGGAAAAAATAGCAAAACACAAAGCGTGAACAAGCTCCAGAAAATAGAGAGAAAAACGGTCCGATGGATCGGGGGGATTATCGACTAATTTACCGTACCCCATATCGAATAGAAGCTCCCGGATATAGTTTTGAAAGTCGCTGAAATAGGAAAGACAGCTCTTTTTTCCCCCTTGCTCGATGAGGTGGATCGGCTCTGCAGCAAAAGTCAGAGCAATATACGCCTGATAAAAAAGGCGCACGATACGCTCTTGGTCCCTTTTAGAGGCAAGTTGAAGCCATTTTTGGAAAAGGGTGCGGGTAGATTTTTTTATAGATCGGGCAGCTTTTGCGATGGAGGAATCTTTAATCCGCTCCATACGCACTATAGGATCCTCCTCTTTTTGATCTAACAGCAGCGCCTCAAAATCGGCCACAAGGCGTAGATGCCTCAGAAGACTTTTATTATAAAATCTCGTCCCGTCCTCTTTAGTTAAAAAGAATAATTCGTAGTGCTTGTCTTTGGTGACAATTTCTAAATCCCTCAACCCCTTTCTTTGGATATCTACCGGATCAAAATCCTCCTCAACCCACTCTTTATACCAGCTCTCTTCTTTCTCAAGCGATTCTTCAAACCGCTTTTTTAGTGTCTCTTTGTAAAATCCTATGAGATCGGTAAACTCTTTAGAAGAGCTGAAACGCTCCCCTTTCACACCCTGTTGCTGTAAAATACGGTCAATTTTTGTAGCTGCCTCTGAAGCAAGCTGGATAATCGATTGGACTCCACGGACTAGTTTCTGATCGACGCTTTTGGCTTTGTTGACATCTTTTAGGTAATTGTGGATGACGGTAAACTTTTCCTTTAGAGCATCGGCTGTTTTCTCCCCTTTTTGAACCGATTCATCCGAGGACAGATCAATATCCACCACATCCGCAAGGATATCCACTGCGTCCAACAAAGCCTCAGTATCTTGGGATTTTTGTTCGTCCATAAATTGCCTTTTGCCCTTCTTTGACAGGGTTCACTAATCCCTTTTCATAACAGAAAAAAGGGTAGCCATCAATAAGTTTTATAAATAATTTTATAAGTTAAAGAGCGTAATAGAGATAGATCGGCTTGGACTTGGGGTTATTTAGTCGAGGAAGCTCTATAGACATAAAAGAATGCCGGAAGGCTCAAAATCCCTAAAAAAATGGCTATAGAATAATTAAAATAGAAAAAATCTTTTGAGGTATCGTCTAAGAACAGAATATATCCCGCAACGATGTTTCCAATTAAAGAGCCTACGAATCGCAAAAGAAAATAAATACTATTGGCTGTTGAGCGATGATCCTGGTTGAAAAGCCCCCAACTGGCGGATGCTGAGACAGGTAATACATAGGCTAAAGCAAAGGCCATAACACATAATGCATAGAGATTTAAATTATTAAAGCTTAAAAACCAAGCAAAGAAAAGAGTCACATACCCTATCATGTAGGGGATCTTAAACCCCATCTTATCAAAAAGCCAACCAGCAATAGGGCTAAATAAGGGGAAGGGGATGGAGAGCATAGAGTACAAAATACCCGATTCAAACGGGCTTAAATTTAGGTACACCTGAAATTCAGCAGGAAAAAAACTTATCAGCGCAATAATACCCTGCCAGAATAATCCTATCATGCAATGGGACAAAAAAGATTTGTTAAAGTAGTTTTTGTATTCTTTTTTTACAATTGCCTTCTCCTCTTTATGTAATTTGGGAAGAATTTTAGCAAAAATAAGACCGATCAAAAGTAAGGGTAAATTCGAGAGAAAAATCCCTTTGATGCCCCACTCTGCAACCAGTCCACCGACAACAGGTCCTAAATAAAACGTCAAAGAGATTAACCCGGAGTACGTTCCAATAATTCGACCGCGCATTTCAAAAGGGTATATGTCCGCTACATAGCTGCTACCTTGGGTAATGCCGAAGGCGGTTGTAACACCTAACAAAAACACGAGGATGAGAAATAGCACTGGTGAATGGCAATAAGCGGCGAAAATTGAAATAAAAAAAAAGGCAATACTTGTATAGATTATAGTTATTTTGGGCCCATAGCGGTCACCGATCATACCAGCCGGAATCAAAAAAAGCATGGTCCCAATTAAAGTAGTTGGAGTGACTAATTTCGCTTGAAGGCTTGTAAGACCAAGGCTATTAATTATTACAGGCAGGGTTACTACTATAAAAGACTGAAGTAATACGCGGGGAATCGTTAACAGGATTATGAGAAAAAAAGGGGTTATAAACCGAAAAAAATGCATTTTCTAAGCGATAAAGTAAAAAAAGTTTAAAGTCAAATCGAGGCCTTTATTCCCCTTTGAATCTGATATTTGGGTTGTCCAAAAAAATCTTCTTTTGTATTATTTTTTCTTCATGTTTCGTACTTTGATACCTTTAACTCTTGTTTCGATGACCCTTTTTTATCTTACCAGAGAAACCAAAGAAAGTCGGCTAGCCCAGCACGTTCTGCACATTAACATGACGCAAGACCCATCTACACTAGACCCAAGAAAAAGCTCTGACCAGTTTTCCTCAGCATTACATTTTCAGCTGTATGAGGGTCTAATGCGTATCACCAAAAATTCCACTCGAGAATTCGGGATGGCAAAAGAGGTACACATTTCAGAGGACAAAAAGATTTACACCTTTTCACTTAGGGAGGCTTTCTGGTCCGACAAAACCCCAGTGACCGCCTATGATTTTGAATACTCTTGGAAAGAGAGCATAAAACCGAGCTTTTTATGCCCCAATGCACACATGCTCTACATCGTGAAAAATGGGGAAAAAATCAAAATGGGGGAACTGGAACCCGATTGTTTTGGCGTCAAAGCAATCGATGAGAAAACCCTGCAAGTGGAGCTGGAGCACTCCGCCCCCTATTTCTTACAGATGGTAAGCTTCCCAGTTTTCTTTCCGGTACCAAAAATGAAAGCCCAGCTCGATCCTAAATGGTCAAAAACGCAGCAGCCTCCTGCAAACGGACCCTTTACATGCATGGCTTTTTTGCCGAATGAAAAGATCGTTCTTCAAAAGAATGCCTCCTACTGGGCTAAAAACGAGGTGCTACCGCATGAGGTGCAGATTCTCCTCATTAGGGATGAATCGACAGCTCTCAATCTTTACGAACAAAATGAGCTCGATTTGATAGGTGGCCCGTTCACCACAATCCCCGTAGACTCCATTCATGACTTTAAAGAAAAAAAGCGCCTGCAAAAAAAGGATTTGGCCCTTAGCGTTTTCACCACCTTCAACGTATCGAGTTTTCCTTTCCACAATGCCCACATACGAAAAGCGTTTAGTATGGCGATCAATAGGGAATCGATTGTGGAAAACATCACGCAAAATGGGGAATTGGCCGCCACAGGATTTGTCCCCCCTATTCTCAAAAAAGAGGATCGGGCGCTTTTTAAAAATTACGATCCATCGGAGGCAAAAAAAGAGTTGAAGAAAGGGCTTCAAGAGCTCAACCTCACGTCTCTCCCCCCCTTGACGTACCACTACCCCATCTTCGGTTGCCACGATCGGATCGCTCAGACACTTCAAGAAAATTTTAGAGATATTTTAGATGTTGAGGTCAAGATCGTAGGAACCGAATTTAAGACTTTCCTCTCCTTGCTCAATAATAAGCAATACCAATTCGGACAATTCCTGTGGATTGCGATGTATAATGATCAGTACTCCATTTTAGAAAGGTTTAAAAATAGAAAAAATTTCCGCAACTATCCCGGATGGAAAAATAGGGATTTTGCTCTCCTTTTAGAGCAATCCGAGACCACTTTTGATCCTATCGAAAGGGCTTGTCTTTTAGAAAAAGCGGAGCAAATTTTGGTCGATGAGGTCCCCCTGACTCCCATTTACCATGGAAATTACGTGTTTATGGAACAAGACCAGGTTGAGGGGTTTTATATATCACCGATAGGCAGTCCCCACCTCCAATGGATCCATTTTAAAGATAGCAATAATTCTTGACTTCACTAGTTGGATAGAAAAATCTTAAAAGATTCTTTTTCATGTATTAAAAAAAGATTGACATTTGCTTTAAGGTTCTGTTTAAATGCAGAAATGTTCAAGTATCTTAGCATTTCTTTTTTTCTGATACTTTCGGGCTGCTCTAGATCACCCGCTCCCCCGACAACTAGACCCCTGCATTTAAATATCAGCCAGGATCCCAGTACCCTCGATCCGCGTAAGGCCGGTGATTTTTCCTCCTCGACCTTGACCTTCTTTTTGTACGAGGGTCTGATGCGCTGCACACCAAATGCCATTTATGAACCGGCGCTTGCCGAAAGGTTTGAAGTGCAAAACAGGGGGCTTACCTATATATTCCACCTTAAAAAAGCGTTTTGGTCCGATCATACCCCTATCACGGCCTATGATTTTGAGCGCTCCTGGAAAGAGATTTTAGATCCGAAGTTCCCCTGCCCCCGCGCCGACCTTTTCTATTCCATCGTTGGGGCTGAAGACTCTAAAAAAGGGATAGGTACAAAAGAAAATATAGGTATCAAGGCGATTGATGCCTACACGTTAAGAGTGGATCTTAAGCACCCAGCCCCCTACTTTCTTGAGCTCACGGCGTTTTGTACTTTTTTCCCCTATAAAGAGCTTGAATCCTCGATTCCGCTTTACAGCGGACCCTATCGATTGAAAGACTATAAAACGAAAGACCATATTGACTTGGAAAAAAACCCCACATACTGGGGGACAGAAAAAGTCAAACTAGAACAAATCCAAATTTTTCTTGTCGATGATTCGGTGACAGCTTTAGAGATGTTTGAACGGGGAGAAATAGATATTCTCGGCCCCCCTTTCACAACCCTTCCGCCCGATTCGCTTCCGATAATCAAAAAACAGTACGAATTAGAATCGCTCGACACGGCAGGCACTGTATTTTTGTGTTTTAATAACCTTTCAAAATATTTCAAAAACGAAAAATTACGGCAGGCTTTCCTCCTTTCTATCGACCGCAAAGATCTGGTAGAGAACCTCACTTTTTTGAACGAAACAGTGGCGACAAGTCTTTTACCGCCTATGCTCCAGAAGGGGAAAGAGAGCCAATATGTCTGGATTACAGATCGAAATAAAGCACGTGAGCTTTTCAAAGAGGCTCTTGAGGAATTGCAGCTATCCAAAGAGGATTTGAAAATCCGCTTTACCTACTCACCCTACTCCGTAGACGGAGTATTCTCACAAATCGGGCAAGCAATTCAAGAGCAGCTGCGTGTCAGTTTAGACATTCACATACAAATGGAGCAGTTGGAACATAAAGTCTACCTGGATCGTCTTCATAAACGGGATTTTGATATATCCGGCAGTTTTATATTGGCGCAATATCTTGATCCTTTAGCCTATTTGGAGCGCTTTAAAAGCAAAACGAACTTAAGAAATTATCCCGCTTTTGAAGATCCGCTCTACAGCTCCCTTTTGGAAAGAGCCAATCAGACATACTCTTCAAAGGAACGGGAAAAGCTTCTGGCACAAGCGGAAAAAATTCTTATCGAATCGGCCAATCTCTTCCCGTTGTACCACTGTCGTAATGGTTATGTTGTGTCCAAAAAAATCAAAAATTTAAAATCGTTTCCGAGCGGGTGGCTTTTTCTTGAGGAGGTGGAGATCCTATGAAGATAATTCCTCTATTTGACCTGCCAGAGCATGATCCGGCCTCTTATCACCACTTGGAGTCGGTCAAAGCGACTCTTAAAGAACTCTACCCTGAAAAGATCCCCAGCACCGTAGAGAGCCGCGTAATTTGGACGAATCACGGGCTCACTTTAGGGATTGTTCTCGTCTGTTCCCAAGAGAACACTCTGGGTGTGGGCCGCTACATGAATGATGTCTGCTCGCGCTCCCTTGTTCCCGGAAAGCTTGTGAATCTTACCTCCTCTTACTCGATGGCTTTCAAGATAGATAGGCTCGAAAATGAGGGGTATTTTTTGCACAAAGTCTATGCGCGCCTGGAGAGCATCGAGGATCTAGAAATCGCTTTAAACACGCTCAAAGATCTTCCCCAAGAGATCCGTTTGAATATTGAAGCGGTCCGCTACCTAAGAGATATCTTTAGAAATACCCCTCTCTCGTTTGAAGAAAAAAACCATCTGATTCAGGAGAAGATGAAGGATACCGTCGAAATAAAAGGGGTCGAGGGGATTCATACCCTTTTGGGAACAAATCGTGAGAGTGAACATCTGACCGAACTGACCCAAAAGATTTTAGCGACAAAAAAAATCTCTCCGGAGGTTTTTTCCAGAGAGATTTTCCAGGAGCTTCAACAGCTCATTTTTTCGATGAAAGAGGAGTTTTTAAAAGAGCGCTCAAATCATTTTATTAGCCGTCTTTTGGCAGAAATCTATCTTTTAAGAAAAACCTGTATCCTTAAAGAGATGAAAGACTCCGCACCTTTGGAGATCAAATTTTTAAAACCGCACCATAAAAGAGAGGAATCGACCCATTCCTTAGGGATTCTTGCCGTAATCCGTTTCAAGTCTCCGTCTGAAAACTTAGATTGCAGCGGTCTTTTTGAAGCGGTTAATGCCATCCTTTTCGACTGTAAGCTCCTGTCGAATTCCCGATTTGTCCACTTCAGGCCCCATGAGGGATTGAAAAGTCTATATATTGAAATCACAAAAGATGGAGAGTTCGGAAAAAGCACGCTCAACAACCTGAAAAAAAAGCTCCCCTTCGAGGTGGATGAGAGGATCTTTAGGCCGGTACTACCCATTTTTATGCCACGGAATGAAGAAGAGGTGATGAAACACATGATCCTTTTGAGCAAAGAGCTCAAATATGTGGACGATATTCCCCAAGTGATGCTGAATTTTTACAAACAGTCCCCCCACTCTTTAAGCTTTACCACCATTGTTGTCGCTCTCAATAGGGGGCGCTCTTTACATATCCCGGTTGAAAATATCGAAAAAAGGATGATGGGGAACTTACGCTCTAAGTATCCAAAAGAGGCTTTTGTGTTTGAACTTACGATTGATAAGGCCCCATTCATTCGTAAAGACCGCTCCATAGACCTTTTTGATGCAAGAAAAGCCGCCTCGATGCGGCTATTTGAACTCATAGGCCCTTTTAGAGACTACAATGGGGGGCTTATTTTGAAAAAAAGTGAAATCCTTTTAGACTTTAAAAAACAGGTGAAACCCTATACCGTAGGATCCGAAATTCTTTTAGAGCGGTTTTTTCATGCAATTACCCCAAGCTATATGCAGGGAGTGCTGCAACCTAATATTCTGAAAAGACTTTTTTTACTTCTTACCAAAGCAACCGATCAATCGACTGAAAACGGGTTTTTTGAGCATCAAGTGCACGGAGATACTCTGATCATAGGTGTTGCTAATAACGATATTCAATTTAAAAACCGGTTCAAACAATCGCTAGAAAAACTCAAGATCCCCTCTTCACAATTAGCGCTAACCCATTTTGACCAATACGGTATTAGCGCTATGGGGCTAATATTACGCCACTTTGAGGAATCGATTATCCCAAAAATTCGGGATTGTTTTACCCAGTTAATCGAAGAGCAAAGACATCAAACTGTTTTAGAAATGGCATGAAATTGACCCCTTTCACAATGAAAATCCCCTCCTTTTTTCGGATAAACCAGGGAAAAATCTTTTTTGTAGATACCCTGTCACGCACCCTTTTTATTTGGGAGAACGGGTCGATAACCCCTTTCAAAAAGGATCTTAAGTCCCTTTATCATCCCCTATTTACCTTCGGTTGCCCTTATGCTTTTACTGATGAGGGACCCCATTTTGATGAGGAATGTGTATTTCTTGAAGGGGGCAAGCAAAGAGCGTACGGGATGGACGCCAAGAATCTCTACCGGATTTGTAAAGGGGGTAAAGAGGTTCTCTACAAAACCGAAACCTCTCTATTAGGTTTTAGCGTTTCCCCTTTAGAAACCCAAATTCTCCTCCATGAGAGTGTAGAAGGGGCCTCTTTTTATGATAAAACAGCCCTTAGCTTGCTAGACATCTCCTCAAAAAATAGAACACCCCTCTATCAAGGGGAATCTTTAGTGACCCACTATGGATTTCAAGAGGATGGCTCCCCCTTCTTTTTGTCGGAAACCGATCCGATTCTAGCCGAAAAAGGTCTTGACGGGTTTAAAAGAAGGCCCCTTGGCGCTAAAAACTCCCTTTTTTTCAAAAACACCTTTTTTCTACTATTTACACATCAGGGAGAGGATGGCCTTTACGTTTGGGAAAAGAACGGCTTGGAAAAAATAGCGCTCCCTTTAACCTCCATCGACGAAATGTTCGCCGATACACGGCAACTTTTTGTATCAGGGAGAACCGCTAGCGGGGAATTTACCCTGCTCAAAGCCGAAAAGCCGCTTGAGGGGAAAAACTGGGTGTTCGACATCCAAGCGGTTTTGGATATACAAGGGAATTTTAGCCCCTACAAAGAAACCAAAAATTACTCGCCCTCGACTCTTGAACCTTTGCCTTTCCATTGGGGAAAGGGGTGGATTACTGGAAAGTTTGATCCCAATAAGCCCACTTTGATCCGCATCCATTCGGGGCCTATTGTCCATACCGAGAGAGTGGTTACCCAAGAGATCGAGATGGCCGTTGAGTTGGGTTACCAGGTTCTGTTACCTAATTACAGAGGAAGTACAGGTTACGGGCGAAACCATCGAATGGCACTCCTAAACAACTACGGCAACGCTGATGTAGAGGATGTTGTCCATCTGATCAGGGAACTTAAAAATCAGGGCGTTAAAAGTTCGAATATCTATCTTAAAGGGAAGAGCTCAGCAGGCCTAACGGCTATTCTAAGCTCTATACAAGAAGAGGTACAGAAATTGGCTATTTATTGCCCCGTGACCGTAAATGATCCCCATGATGAGGAGCTCATCTATTTGTTTCCAAAAGGTGCCGACTTTTTTAAACGAATGTGCAAATTACGTACCCCAACAATCCTTTTTCAAGGGGATAAGGACTTGATTGTTGCTAAGGAGAAAACCGATAGATATGTCGCCTCCTTAGATCGTGCTTCTTTTTCACTTTCCTATGAGATTCTAAAAGGGGAAGGCCATTCTATAAAGGGAGAAATGGAACAGGCATGCCTGAAAAAAGAGTTTTCCTTTTTCAGTAATCCCTAAACCCTTTTTCTTTACTTATTTTTCGCTAAACAAAGCTTAAAATAAACCTCGAAGATATCTATTTTTTTTGTTATTATTCCTGCTTCTAACGCGAACTAGACACATGAAATGGATACTTCCTTTACTCTTAACGTTTTTTCATTTGAACCTAATTTCTTCCGAAAATGGAGAGAAAGGGATTTTGATAAATTTCGATAGCATAGAAATTAAAGAGCTATCAAGGTTTTTAGGAAAAATCCTCCAAACAAATTTTGTTTTCAAAGAGGATATCGGGAAACACACTATCCACTTTGTCTGCCATAAAAGGCTCAAGCAAGAGGAGCTTTTACCCCATTTTGAGCAGATTCTTTTGAGTCATGATCTGGTGATGGAAAAAAAGGGCTCCGTTTTTCATATCCAAAAAAAATGCGATCTTGAACCGAAAGAGATAAAACCCGCAACTTTGAATCAGTTCCATATAGTGAAATTGCAATTCCATCCAGGCTCGGAGGTGATTGATGCGATCAAACAGGCATCTCATGCTTTGAACCACGAGCAAGAATTGCTGAAAAAAGCGCTAGAGTCTACGCAGTGGGTACGCTCCACAAATTCGATAGTTTTTACAGCCCCGCAACAAGTTTTTAGCGAGGTTGAGGCGTTTATTAAACGGCTTGATGCACCACTAAAGCAGGTTTTTATTGAGATTCTCGTGATCGACACAAGCATGCATAAGGGTTTGGATTTCGGGCTCGACTGGAGTTTTGAGACGAAAAAAGGGCGCTTGCTTCCGAACCTGACCCAAACACTTATCCCCAAAAACCCTTTTGGGCTCAATTTAGGGATTATTGGGGACCTTATTCGGCATAAAGGGGAAAGCTACCTAAGTATCACCTCTTTAGTATCGGCCTTGCAGCAAGATTCGGATGTGAAGATTGTCCTAAACCAAAAAGTGATAGCCCAGGACAATAAACCCTCCAAGATATTCGTTGGGGACAACCTCCCGTTTACAGGATCCACGATTTCAACCACCGGACAAGCGCAGCAAACCACAGCAAATATAGATTACAAGGATGTCGGAGTCAGTCTCCTTATCACTCCTCTTATTGGAGATGAAAATATGATCACGTTAAACATCGTTGAAGAGATCTCAGAGGCCCTTGCCCACCATTCCGATTATCAACTTTCTGGAATCCAAACGACAAAAACGAACATGTCCACCTCGGCGCATGTTCCGAATGCCCATTTTCTGGTGCTCAGCGGAATGGCTCGCAATTCCAAAACCCAAAGGACCTCTGGGATACCCTGCCTTGGGGGACTCCCCTACATCGGTTCTTTGTTTAATCGAACTGAGGAGAAAGAGGAAAAACGGAGTATCCTTATTTTCGTCCGTCCACAGCTTGTGGATGCAACCCATTTTACAAAAACCCCCTTAAGCCAGGGGTGAAAAACCCTGTAGTCGCCTCCCATGCATCTGGATGTATTTAAGATCTTTGATGGGAGCGGATCCTTAAGGTGATCTGTTTTAAAAGGGTCTCTTTTTCTTCAATTTCCTGAAAACATTCTAACAATATCTCCCCCTCTTTCTCCTTTTCGGGGGTTAAAAGCATTACGTCCTGAATGCACTCTATGCATGCAAGAGGGCAAATTCTTGCGATCATGCGGCTTGTGAAAAGAAAGCGGATCCGGGCAAAAGCTCTGGGAAAGGTGAATCTGCTAAAGGCTCGGAAAAAAGATTGAATGCCAAAAAGCTGATCCAAATGGGAGAACAAAGTAGGTTCGCTTATTGAGGATGAAAAAGGGCTTAAGGGGGGGACAAAACCCTCAAACGCAATCTTGGCATCTACCATTTTTTCAAATGTCACCGAATGGCTGTGGTCTAAATTGTCAATTGTCAGTTTAGTTTTCACTTAATAGATTCCCCTTTTTTGAAATTCTGTTTTTTTCGGCTGGTGAAAAGGGTATTAAGATAAAACGTTTTTGTAAAAAAATAAACAAAACATTTGCGTTTAGCTGTTTTTTCTTTTATGAAACGATAAGAGAGTTTTTTTAGATAAAAGAAGATACTGTTTGCACCGTCATAAACACTATTTACAGCTTTTTACGATAGCTATTGTCCTTTTGATGGGATACACAGGTTATTCTATGGTGCTTCCCATATTGACCCCTTTGCTCATATCCACAGATACTCTGTTAGATCCTGCGGTATCCGAATCAACACGATATATTCTTGTCGGCCTCCTTATCGCCTGCTTTCCTTTGGGACAACTGATTGGCTCCCCCATTTTAGGGAAGCTGTCCGACAAGTTGGGGCGAAGAAACATCCTCATCTATACTCTTTTACCCGTGATTCCCGCATATCTTTTAGGGGGGCTTGCCATCACCTGGAAACAGCCCCTCCTCCTTTTTGTGAGCCGCTTTTTGACCGGCCTTTTTGAAGGGAATGTGGTAATCGCTACCGCATCAATGGCCGATATATCAGAAAATAACAGTGAAAAAACGTTCAATTTTGGCTGGGTTATCACCTTTTCCAACTTGGGCTGGATGGTTGGCCCCTTCATAGGGGCGGCCGTTATTAATCCAGAAATTGTGACCTGGTTTAATTTTGCTACCCCTTTTTGGTTAGCCAGCTTTATTTCTTTTATTACGTTGGCACTTGTTATGCTTTTTTTCGTTGAAACCCTCCCCGATGTTTCCAAAGTGACCGCTACAAAAAAATACCAGAGCGCCCCTACGCCCCAGCTGAACCAGATTTTTATTGGGGGGACGTTTTTTTACCTCTCTTTTACAGCCTTTTTCAGCTTCTTACCCCTTCTTTTGATCAAAAGATTCGAGTTTTCCCCACCCGTAATCGCCCTATTTGAGGGTTACACCTCTATTCCATTCTGTTTTGCCCCCCTCTTCTATGGCGCCATAAGTAAGCGGCTGACTAATAAACGTATCGCTCAAGTTGCCGGCTTTTTGCTTACCCTCTCGATCCTTTTTGTCCTCTTGAGCAACTCGACCTTTTACCTCCTCTTTTCCCTGATTCCCCCAAGCTTTTTTATTGCTGTAGGAACCACCTATCTGGCAATCCTGGTTTCTGATGCGGTAAGCGTTGAAGATCAGGGAATTGCTTTGGGTATCAATCAGTCCTGCGTTGTCTTTTCCGAGGCATTGAGCGCTGTTCTTTGTGGCATTTTAGCCAACATCAGCTACACCTCTCCTATTATTTTTTCCGCTTTTTTTGCCACTTCTAGTGCCCTTTGGCTTTTTGTTCTAAAAAACCCTAAAAACAGCCGCTCATAATCTTTTTTTAAGTTTATTTTTCTATTTATCCTGCCGATATCTCTATTCCTCTAATTTTCAATACGTTAACTTTCTCCAAAAAAAAATATATTTTATTATAAAATAAATGTATTAAATGTTATAATTTACTCTTCACAAGTGAAAAAGGACATTTAGAAAATGGCAATTTTAGGAAAATACGGACAAGAGGTCGCCTCCATGGGCTTGGGAGCTGCCGTTACGGGTGCCTGGCTTAGCAAAGGAGAAGCACCGTTTTCCGCCTCATTAAAGGTGGGCGCATCAGCCGCAGCTTGTCTTTACGGATGTTTAAAAATTCGCTCCTATTTAACTCGGCCAGAACCCAGTGCGGTGGCACCTACTACCAAAATAACTGCGACAAATGGTGCCCTTTTGGGAGCTGGAGCGGGTGTAGGTCTTCTAGCATTGGCAAGTATACTGGAAAAAAATGCATTAAAAAATAGTGGGCTTCTTTGTCTAATCCCGAGCGTCGGCTATTTGGGTGTTTCAACCTTAAAGCCTTTAATCGGAGCGAAAAAAAATCAAGCACCTCCTAAACTTACAAAAAGACTAGACCCCCTGCAAAAACGCAACATCTTAATAGCTACACCCAAAAACGAGGATATTGAACTTCCAAGACCCACAAAAAAAGAAAATGGGATGCGGAGTTTCTCCGCAGAAGAGATGACGAGGTATAATCGAGAAAAGGGAAATGCATTTGAGGTACGTACAGCTGCTGCATTAGGAGACTACATTAAAGATTACGCAAATTTTCCGACACAACATGCATCTGGAGGATCTGCATCTTTGGTGCCACAATCTGCTCCGACTGCAGTCAAACAAAGTCTGCCACTTCCGCGTTCAGGCTCATCCTCATCTCAGGAGATCACTCTTGTCTCACAGAGTGAAATTACTCCCAAAACCACATTAGAAAAATTGAACCTCGTAATTTTTGGAATAGACCACTACCCAATAGTAATTCCTGAAGAACTAGAATTCGAGTCTGATGAAGCTGCATTGACCCACTTATTGAAAAAGATCAAGGAAAAAGAGTCTCAACAACAAGAAATGTTTGCGAATTTTAAAAAGTGGGTGGGAAATAAATAACAATCAACATCACCCCCTTTTGAGGGGGCAAGTTTGATATTAGTCAAAAAAGCGAACCACTCATTTTTTCAAGCGGTTGACAAAAAAAAGGATACCTTATGACAATAAAAAGTAGTTACGATTCAGTATGTGCTCTTGAGCATTTCTTTCTCGATCAAAGCAAGAAAAATGGAGCACTGGACCCAAGTAATAAGGTTCTTTACATGTACTCTCAAAAAGTACAAAAAATTGTCCAACCCGGTTTCAAAAAGCCTATAGAATCTATACAACTCAAGGCGTTTAAAAACTCCAGTGGAAAATTCTCCAGACTTTTACAATGGACCTCCGATTGCTTAAGAAATGATAAAACCCGTGCGTTTTTTGGACGAGTCGCTAGTCCCGAAAAAAACAAAGTTCTTATCAATCAAAGGTCTGTACTTAAAAGACTGGAAAAAATGGAGCACCATTGCCTAGAGGATTATGTCAAACAGATCCACTATGCACCCCTTGAAGGGAATGTGGAGAGGATTTTTGAAGAGAAAAGGAGAGCATTTTCTCTTTTAAAAGAAAGAATTGAACGATCAAGTTCACCGGTAATTAAAGGTCTGGACCCCAAAATTTCAGACTTTAGTTTCACTGCTTCTATTTCTGAAAAAACCTTTCACGAGGTTTTTGATCATGCCAGCAATCCTACGCGTTATGTTCTGGAACTTCAGACCAAATACCCTTTTGATTTTACCCCAAGTGTACCAAATCCGCCACTCGCAAATCCGTCAACCCAGATGCTAGCCGGAAAATCCCTGTTGAGCACAGCACAGAATGCGATGAAAATTTTAAAAAGTTCGTCCGTTTTAAACACATTTCAAACTCTTACGTCTAATGGAAAAAGGGTTTCTTCTCATCTACAAAAAACCTGTTTGGCAGCTCAAAGATTGTTTGAAAACTCCAGGACTCCCCCTAAAGAGCTTCGCCATTTCGACTTTTCTTTTTAAGCCTTTCAAGATTGCTTTTTAAGAAAAAAGAGGCTTATAGCTTTTAGAACGGTTTTGAAGGGGCTAGGTTTATGGGATCTTGACCCCCCTTGGACCACCTCTCTATCCTGTCCCATAACCACCATAAAAGGATCGACGAAGCTGCTATGATATAGCACCACATAATAGCCCAAAACACGTCGAGAAGGGCCAAAATTACCGCCTGGTTTTGGAGAGAAGAGTTCAACTCGGCTGGGGGGCTTGTTACGCCAAAAGGGACCTTTTTTGCAGCCTCAAGAAATTGTCCCGTATAGGGATTTAGGGGTGTCACGAATTCAGTAAGAAACTGCCGATGAAAATAGCCCCTTCTTGTCCATATTGTAGTAAAGCATGAGGTCCCTAAAGCTCCCGCCGTCACGCGACAAAAATGAAAAAAAATCAAAGCCGAAGATCTTTCACTCTCCTTGATCTCCTCAAGGCTTAAGGTCATGAGGGGAGCCAAATAAAACGCAAATCCCAACCCTAAAATCAGCCTTGACAGCTGTATATGGTAGAGATCGATATCAATATAAAAGTTTGTTGTCCAATAGGAAATGGCCGCAAAAACGACCATGGAGAAAAACAACAATTTCTTTGAGCTGAACCAGCTAAAAAAATAGCCTAAAAATGGGGCAATCAAAAAAGGGAGAACACCCACTGGGGCGTTTGCAAGCCCCGATTTGAAGGCATCATAGCCCATATACGTCTCCAGCCAGATGGGAATGATCATAACTGTCGCGAAAAAACTGCTATAAGTCAAAAGTACAAGGACAATCGACAGGGAGAATGTTTTTCTTTTTAGAAGCGAGAAATTCAAAATCGGCGCCTCACTGTATCGGCTCCATACGATAAAAAGGGCTAAAGCTAAAAGGAATATTGCTGTCAAAAAAAGAACTAAAGGGGAGCGGTACCAATCCCATTGTTGCCCTTTGTCCATTATAAATTGGATGCAAATTGACATTGTACCCAAAAGAATAAAACCGAATGTATCAAAAGGAACAATCTTCCTCTCCTTTTCCATAGAGAGAACAATCCATAGAATCAAACCACAAAGAAGCCCGATGGGAATCATGATCAGAAAAGCGATTCTCCAGGTGAATACAGTGGCAAAAAACCCCCCGATGATGGGACCTAGCATGGGGGCGCTAATCATCGTTGAGGCCCAGATACCAAAAACTTTTTGGTGATATTTTTCAGGATAAAGGTCCATGAGAACAGATAAAGCAAGGGGAAGAATAGGCCCGGAAATGACCCCCAGTAGGAACCTAAAGAAAAGGAGAACCTCAAAAGAGTCCGTTAGCCCGCAAACAACAGAGGTGAATGGGAAGGTCAGCAAAGAGAGGACAAAAAGCCTTTTTTTCCCAAAATAATTGAGTAAAAAAAACATTAGCGGGATGGCAAAAGCGTTTCCGACAGAGAAGGTGGTTACAATATAGGTTCCCTGCTCAACTCTTGCCCCAAGATCTCCCACCACATAGGGTAAGATAACGCTGGAAATGGAATAATCTAAAACAAATAACAGAGAGGCCATCAAAATAGCGAATGTCACAACCAAAAGCTGAAACGTGGTTAACGTGTCTTTGGGCTCGCTCATAAATCACGGTACATCAAGTTAAGCTCCTCTTCAGTCAGTTCTTCAAGAGTATTATTTTGACGAATGATCTCCTTTGCATCTTTTTTCCCCTGTTCCCCTTGGATAGAATACACCTCTGTCAAATAGATCGGTTTTTCATTTCTTGGCTGGGGGTTTTGAGGCAGATCGAGATCATTCACGTGGACATGGGTTTCCATCGTGAGCCCAAGCCTTAAGGGGTGCTCTCTAAGCTCCTTTGGATCTAACGTGATCCTTACGGGGAGGCGCTGGACAATTTTGATCCAGTTTCCGGTTGCCTCCTGTGGAGGTAAAAGGGAAAAAACGGCCCCTGTTCCCCCTGAAATCCCTTCGACAACACCATGGTAGACAACACTGTATCCGTACATATCGGCTGTCATATCGACTTTTTGGCCTATCCGAATTTTACTTAATTGAGTCTCTTTGAAGTTTGCATTGACCCACATTTGCTCAATCGGAACAACTGTCATCAAAGAATCTTTGGGATTCACAGCCTCCCCAACCTGTACTGAACGTAAGGTTACTATACCTGTAGCAGGAGAACGAATCACGCACCGTTCCAAGTTGACACTTGCCTCAATAAAAGCCTCTTTTGCAGCCTCTACCACCGGATGGGTCTCAACCGTTGTCCCTCGCACATAAGCTATAGCCATTTTTAGTTTGGATTTCAGCATTTCTATTCTAGAAAGGGTAGCTAGATAGAAAGATTCGGCTGCGATAAAGTCCTCTTGGGAGACGGCGCCGCTATCTACCACCGCCTTTCGGTCTTCATAGTCTACTTGAGCTTTGATCAGGATCGATTTTTCCGCTTTAAGCTCTGCGTACGCCTCCCTCACCGCCTCAAATTTCAATACGGTTTGCCTCGTAGCATTCGCTAATTCAGCTCGGGTCCTCTCGTAAACGGTTTCAAAATCAATTGTCTCCAGTTTAACCAAAATTTGCCCCTCTTCGATTAAAAAAGTATCATCACTATGAATTGATGTGACGTAGGAGCTAATCTGGGGTGTAATAAGTATAGGGTTCCCGTGGACGTAACTGTCTCTAGTGGACTTGTAGAAGCGAAAAAACACCAACCACGAGACAAATGCCATACAAAGTAGGGAAGTAAACGTGATCAGTACCGCGAAAAGCGCCTTATATTTTCTATCCATTTGCACCCTCTTGGGTATATCCGCCCCCAAGAAAACGGATCAATTGGATGTGGTACTGGTATCTTTGCCGGTAAAAATTTAACAAAGTAATCCATTTTTCATAGACTTTGTTTTGCGCCCGATTTAACCCAATTTTGCTAGTAATCCGGTTTTTAAATAGATTTTTTGTAAGGTCTAGCTTGATCAGCTCCTCTTGAAGAAGATTCTTTTGATACCCTATGCGCAAAACAACCCCCTCAATATTGCTGACCGCGTCTTTCACCTGCTGAGAGGCTCTTAAAACATTGGCGTTATACTGATGGATACCCGCCTCGTAGGCTTTGATTGCGGCCCCAAGGTTCCCCTCCAAACGAAACCCTGTAAAAATCGGCAAGCTAAACGAAGGTAAAAGGGAGGCCTGGATACTTGAGGGGGAAAGGACAACACCCTTTATATTTTGTATCCCCAAAGATCCTAAAATATTGATATCTGGATAAAAAAGCGTGCGTGCAATTTTGATCTCCCTTTGTAAAGCCGTCAAAGAAAAGATATCGCTCGAGAGATCGGGTCTTCTTTTCAAAAGCCCCAAGGAGAGATTTGTAGGAATAGAGAGCTTCTCCAATGGTTCTTGAAAATTGCTTGAGAGGGAAAAAGGGGTATCGGGACCATTACCCATTAAAATGCCTATTAAATGGCTCTGAAGCTGTTTAGCGGTTGTTAAAGATTCCATGTCCCTATTTAGCGCTTCAAGGGCCTGATACTCGGTCTCCATCTGGATTTGGTCGAGGATTTTATGCTCAACAAGGTACTCGCTTAAAATAATAATCTCTTTTTGGGATGTAATCCACTTGGAGAGTTCTTCTATTTCCGCTTGAAGGGATTGTAGGATGAAATAGACCTCGGCTACTCTTGTGCTGATATCCACCTCAACAAAACCCTTTTTGGCATCGACCGCTTGTAGCCGATTCACAGCAGCCATCCAGGTTTCATAATTTTTTCCCCATATATCAACCTCGTACGAGAGGACCCCGTTAAGATCGATCTGGATAGCGTTCGGAGGGATATCGGGATTAAGGGTACGGTAGAGCCCGTTTTTTGCCAAATGGGCAAAATTGAGGTCACCGTCGACCTCCGCCTGAAACCAGCGCGGGCCACCGGCCCGTTTTGCAAATTGAAAGGCCTCCTCAACCCGGCTTTTTGCCTCCAGAAGGTCAGGATTTTTTTCTAGTGCTTCTCGGATACACCGATCAAGGCACGGATCTTGAAACATTTCCCACCAGCTGGCAGTGGGCCAAAAACCAATGGAAAAAGGGGTTGTAGCCTCTGTTTGTGTGGGTATTGGGGAAACAATGGGTGCCTCATGGTAGACTTGTAGCTGGGGGTTTGCTTTCTGATTCCAGGCGCAGTCCTGAAGCAAAAAAAAGGCAAGTTTTGCGGTTAATAGCCGCAAAGAGCGCTTTATAAAGAGCGTTGTTGTCTTTTTCATCCCCATCTCCAACTCCATTAATGAGTTAGCAAAAAGAATGCAACAACGGAATCGATGTAAACTGCCCTCGCTATCTCCTAGATCGGATTTTGGAGGTTTTTAGTAAGAAATCCTTACTCTTTATTCCACTCCACTAAAGCTTGCTCTAAGCTCCAGCGCTCTTCGGGATTCTGTTTTATAAGCCCTTTGATCACCTCTGCCTTCGTGGGAAAATCTTTTTTCAGATTGTGATCTACAAAAGCCTCTACAAGCAAAGTGCGCAATGCGATCGCTTGATCAAGAGAAAATTCGAGGGAAAAAATTTTCGCAAAAGGAGCTTTGATTAAACCGTATGCAGGCAGTTCTAGAATACTAGCTAACTGCTGGAGTTGTTCTTGTGATAAACAATCACCGCAAAGCTTTCTCATTTTCCTTGCTACAAAAGCATCGAAATTCTGTTTGAAAACGTTGTTAGAAAGCATTACAAAAAGAGTTATACCTAGTGAGTAACAATCGGCTTTAAAGACGTCACCCTGTCGATTAAGGCTATAGTCTTTTATCTGAATTTCGACTCCTGGGGCGAGTTTGGTAAAATTGGTTTCGGGGGGTAAATACTCCGGAGTTCCTTGATGGCCTATCTGCCCAATAGAGGAGAGTGCATGGCTAAAATCTCTTGCATAACCGTAATCGCAAATAAAGACCTCCCATGTATCTTTTTCTTGATGAAAGAGGACGTTTTCTGGCTTGAGATCACCATGACAAATACGCATGGCGTGCAGACGAATGAGCTTTTCCAATAGCTGACTGCAGAAATTGAAGACATTCTCGTCAGTAATATCAATTTCTTGATTTGCCCTGAGGGTGCCTAGAGTGATGAAGTCACCCCGATTTGCTAACTTCGCTAATGTTTGGTGCGGTTTTGGTTGACCTTCGTTTTTTTGGATTTTCAGAGTTTTAGGACCTATGCCGGCACTTGATGCTCGCAGATAAAATGGTAAAGCTGCTTCATATCTTATTTTGCAATCCTCAGCGTTAAAACCGGGTTTGCACTGTTTTGTAGCAGCCTTTAGCTTTGAGTACACAAAATTTTCAGTCGATCCATCGGGCTTCAACTCCACTGCGACAAAAGCAAATACCTCGGAGGAGGGTGCCAAAGGAGACTTCTTATATACGTAAAAATCTCTTTGCTCAGTAGATCCATCCTCTTTAACTATCAGTCTAGATTTTCTTTTTAGGCTATTTTGATCAATCCCCTCTTCAGGCATGTTCCCCGCTTTACGAAAGATATCGGCAATAATCCCTGCGACATCTTCAATCCTTGGCATTTTCTGGGGTTTGGGGCAGACAAGCATTGAGTCCTCTCGCCTGAAAAAAGGTAAAAAGCTCCTTGGAGTACTTAAAACACCAGGAGAAGCCGGAGTTGCACTTCTTGGACCCGGAGTATCCGCAGAGGATAAAGGGGTATCTCTGGATTCGCAAGGGCTTGGAGGTAGTGGCGTTAGAGAGCTTGAATCATCGTGATTAACCCTACTGGTGGGTGAAAAAAAGCCAGTCAACGATCCTAACATAGTACCTCTTTATCTATATTTTTAGGAAAATTATACCTAAAAACGTTTAAAATAACAATTTTTACTTAAAAATATTTTAACTTACTCCATTTGACTGGGTTATCCCGAATCTTATTCAACTCACCCCTTTTTTGGACCGTTTTTTTATATTTTTTTTTATATAAAAATTTTGTATAATACCTTTATAATTCAAACTAAGGTCTAACGTATGACACCTAACCTGAACACCAACGAGGATCCATCAAGCTGGGATATAATGAAAGACCTTTGGAGAAGTTTTACCCAAGAATCGGCCAAAAAGGTCTCTTCTAATAAAACAACCCTAGAAAAAACCCGAGGGGTTTGTGAGATTGTACTCTATATTCCCCCTATGGTCGTTTTATCAGGCTGTGCTGGAATCGCGGCCGTATTTGAACTCGCTACACCCTTAAAAACCGACAATAGGGTTATTTCCAACCCTATACCGAATCAAAGCGGAATGCCCACTATAATGCAAATGCTTCAGGATATGCAAAAAAAGGGATAGCGCATCCTAGTAAGCCCTTTTTTTGTTTGAGAACTCCTTTTAGAATGGCAGGTCTAGGGAGGGGGAGATCTAAACCGGCTTTTCTTTAGGTCAGCTCCTCGAGTTGGTAACCTTGAATTTTCATGGCCTCTTCTAATTTGTATATAAATCTCTCTTTCCAACTCGGTAAATGCGCGGGGTGTTCATCATACCCTGAGGCCAGCTTAAGGAGAAAAAAGCAGGTTTGAGCCTGGGGATAACACTCCTCTTTGAGCGCTACAACACCACACGCTTTATCAAACGTATAACTCCCCGATCCCCCCACAAAAAAAAGGAAATTTCTAAGCCAAGCGTGATCTTGAGTGTCACACTTGTGTTTGATATGCTCTTTTAAAAAAGCGATTTTGGCCAGGATCCCCTCGTCAGATCCGTGATACGAGAAGGTGAGTTTATCCAACTCCCCCAAGGGTTCTCCCGTGAGCCTTTGTAGATTGGAGGTGCGAATACCCTGTAAAAGAGCGGGTGAACATCCGCTTAAAAACCTTTTAGATAACTTGAAAATCCGCAAGGATCTTTCCCAAAATTCTTTTCGAATCTCTTGGCAAAACTCTAAAATTTCCTCTGTTTCATCGTAGGACTCCCCATAAAATCTTGAGATAGTCTCTTGAGCGAGCCTTTTTAGATCCTCTGTTTTTTCCCTCCCTTCTTGAGACTGTTCGAGAAAATCGATTAAAATGCGATTCCCAAATTTCCCCACTAAAAACTCCTCTACGAGTTTTTTTTGCTCAATTAGCCCCTTGCTCTCAAAACCTAAAAAAGAATTCTCCTTTTGAAAGGTCTCTAAAAGGAGATCCCTATTGCGGGGGATGGGATTTTGGGTAAATTGATAGAGGAGATTACGCTCAAGTCTCGAGGTATCGAAAAGATTTCGGTAAATTTGCGGAAAACAGGCGCAGATAAATCTATTGCTGGACTGGATCAGCTGCAATACTTTGACCCATTTAAAGCTTAGCTCAAGACCCATTTTTAAATTATTTTCCCACATCCACGACAATAGAAGGGCAAAATAGCGAAATATCTCAGTTGCTGACTCCCCTTTTTGGGGCAAACCCTCCCCATCGAACAACTTATTAAAAAGCGCCTCGCAAAGCTGTGCATAAAACTGCTTTGTAAGACCCTCCCCTATTCCGTCCTCACCTAAAAATCTAAAAAAGACCGGTTTGAAATTTGCGGCTACCCATGTTACCAAAAACCGTTCAGGATCTGTTTTAACTTCGGATATATCCACCGTCCAAAGAACACTGATCCCCGGCTCTCCATTTAAACCCAACTCGCCCAATGATTCTATAGCTCCTTGCAAAGAGGCGCTCAAATCCATATGCCCATGAGAATGCGCAAGCCTCATCGCATGAACTAGCTCGAGCTGGGTAAACTGCATCCGCTCCATCAATCTGAAAGCAAACTCCTCTTCACCCATCGAGACAATACAAAAGAAAGCCTCCACAAGGCCGGCTCTGGAGGGGTTATACTCCATCAAAGAGAAAAATAGGGCCTCATCGGCATCCACGGCCAAAAGCTCCAATCCTAAATCGAGATAGGAGGTTTCCACTCCCAGCCGTAATAAAAGAAACATAAGGGTGAGTTTTTTATCGGATAGCATTTCCAAAAAGGCCTCACCCATAAAAACCGAATTCACCCCTTGAGAATAGAATTGTTTTACAAACTCCACATTTTCTTGCCGGCAAGCTCTTAAGAATGCTTCCCTGGAAATCGACTCATCTATATCCAAACTATAAAGCAAAACCCCCAAAAAAAAGTCGTTGGCGTCCACCGCTTGAAGAAGATGCTCCAGAATCTTTTGTCTATCAATTTCACATTCACTTAAAAACTGTATAGAGGAGCTGCTTCTATGAAGAACTGCAATGTCAAAACCCCGGTGCAGCACCTCCTGGGTTAAAGGAAATTTAGCCATCAATGCGGAAAGAAATTCTGTCCCCCCCCTCGACAGCTCAAGATAGAACAGCTCTTCAAAGAGGGCAACATCCCCCTCGAAATACTGCTCAAGTAGATAAAACTGCCCTACTTTTCGATCTTTAAAAGCCATTTTGAGGCCGATTTGGATCAGCTGCGGGGAAATTTGTTTTGTAATAAGGAGCTTTTCCAAAGAAAGTAAATCCCCGAATAAAAGGGTCTCTAGAAATTCTTTCTTATTCGGTTCGGGTTTGATTGTGGATGCCCTAGTATCTCCAACAAACCAACTTCTTTGAGAGGGGCACACCCCTAAAGGGGGTCTTTGCTCTAAAATGCAACTGGCAATAGAGGACGTTGCGCTTTCGGCAGTTGTAGGAGTTCGGGATACCTCTTTTTTTGAATCATGTACCGAAGTTGAGGGAATTTCGGAAAATCTATCAATGGGAGACATAGGCTACAATTGGGTATACAACTTAAAGGGGATTTTTCTTTTGAGGGTCTAGAGTTTAAAAAAAAGGGGGAAAAAAAGTAAACGACAGAGTTGTGAGAGGAAAAAACCGGTGTGCTTAATCACCGGCTTAGAGGTGTCTAGGCACACACATTTTTTAAAAAGATTTACAAGCGCGGCAACACGATTTGGCGTTGTTGGCCCATATACTTCCCCCCCCGATCAGCATACGAGGTCATGCATGGGGTATCTGCTTTGAGAAACAGCACCTGCGCTAAACCCTCCCCGGCATAGATCTTGGCCGGTAAAGGGGTGGTGTTGGAAATTTCCAAAGTGACGTGACCCTCCCATTCGGGTTCAAAAGGGGTCACATTCACAATGATACCGCATCTCGCATAGGTCGATTTGCCTATACAAAGGGTTAATATATCCCGTGGAATACGAAAATATTCTACCGATACAGCCAGAGCAAAAGAGTTAGGTGGAATAATACAAACATCCTCTTCGATATCTACAAACTCTTTTTCTTTGAACCCTTTTGGGTCGACATGCGAACAAAAGACATTGGTAAACACCTTGAATTTCCGATCGACTCTAAGGTCATATCCGTAGCTTGAAAGTCCATAACTGATAATCTTGTTTCCGCTTGCATCATGGCGCACCAGATGCGGATAGAAAGGCTCTATCATATCCTGGGACTCTACCCGTTCTATGATCTCTTTGTCTGAAAGTATTCCCATAATAAGCCTACTCTACAGGCTTAAGCAAATTTTCGTCTATCTTGAGATCCTGTCATTTGTGGAAATGATCTTAAAATAGATTTGCTTTTTAATCTGTTTATAAGCCAATTTTATCCCAATCACCCCGTAAAAACCCTTTTTTTTTCGGACAATCTGCAGAGTTTTTTTATCTATGATTTTATCCCCAAAAGAATCCCCTAACAAGACAGATTTTTCTTTCATGACCAGTGACGAAAACTTTACAAAGATCGCTTTGGTAGCGGGGGGGTGTTTGATCTATTTTCTCTATTGGATGCAAAAGCAATGCAGACAAATTGATGCTGATAGGGTACGAGTTGTAGATCAGTTCCAATAACATACACGTCTCGACAGGGGGCACGTTTGATAAAATCCCGATAGATTACAAATTGAAAAGTGTGTTATACAGCTTTAATTTATGGACAGCATCCCTACATTTGAGCCAAAAAATGAAATCCAAAAAATAGACCACGCACTAAGACCTCAGAGTTTAGATGAGTTTGTCGGAAATAAAGAGGTCGTCGAGCGGCTAAAGATTTTCATTTCGGCAGCTAAACAGCGGCAAGATCCGTTGGGTCATGTTCTTTTTTACGGTCCACCCGGGGTAGGAAAAACATCATTAGCGCATATCATCAAAGAAGAGATGGGGGTAAACATACTGATTACATCTGGCCCTCTTCTAGAAAAAGCTAAAGATTTGGCGGGACTTCTCACCAATTTGAAAGAAAAAGACATTCTATTCATCGATGAAATCCATCGACTCTCCAAACCGGTGGAGGAATATCTTTATCCAGCTATTGAGGATTTCTCTTTAGATTTAATGATTGACACAGGCCCTTCCGCAAGGAGTGTGCGGCTTCAGCTACCCAAATTCACACTTGCTGGAGCCACGACACGTTTTGGAGATCTAACCGGTCCTTTACGCTCCCGTTTCCAGCTTATCACCAGGCTAGAGCTCTACAACCTAGAAGATTTGTCTCAAGTGATCTGTTTTACAGCGCGGAAAATAGGTATTGAGCTTGAGGTAAAACTTGCGAAACTGATTGCAGAGCGTTCAAGGGGAACTCCGAGACTAGCCGGAAATATTTTACGCTGGTTGAGAGATTACATCACAGTGCGAAATAAGGGTATTTGGAACGAACAGGGGGTCAAAGAGGGGATGAAAAAACTGGGGTTGGATGCGCTGGGCCTTGACCCCTTTGATCGCCGGCTTTTAGAGATTATTTATACCCAACATAAGGGGGGGCCTGTGGGGATTTCCAACCTGGCCGCCTCCTTAGGGGAAGATATCACAACAATAGAAGAGGTTTTAGAGCCACACCTGATCACTTTAGGGCTTTTAAAGCGGACCTCGAAAGGGCGTGAGCTCACCCCTAAGGGACTCGAGTACATTAAAATTTGCAAAAATGAGGAATCAAAAATATGTTGACGATGAGTCTATTTTTGTGGTTGGGGAGCTTTTTTGGGTCCGAAACACCCAAAGAGGAGAAAACCCTTCCCCAAAATGATCCCAGAGTACAAGTTAAAGTCCTGGTCAAGGGGCGTGTTCCGGCCTTTTTTCTTGATGTAAAAGGGGAATTCGAAGTTGTGGATCTAAAAAATGGGCGTCGTCAAATCAAATCCTATTTCGCCAAAAAAGGGACCTTACAAATTAAAGATGGGATCAAATGGATCGAATCTTTTTGGGGAGTGCACCAAATCAAAGTGATACCCACACAAAATGATCCCGTATTGATTGATGGGGTGGAGTATTTTGGCAACGTGGAGGTGATTTCAGCAGACAATCTTCTGCACATCATCAACGAAGTGGAAGTGGAGGACTATGTCCGCTCTTACATGACCCACCATTTTTGTGATAAACCGCTTAACAAGGCCGTTTTGGAGGCGGTTTGTGTCGTAGTGCGCACTGACATCTACCATACACTTATGCGCAATCGGCAGGGTTTCTTCCATCTGGATGGGAAAAAAGCGGGGTATCAGGGGGCCTCCTTAAGAGGGCTTTATCCTATGATCGATCGAGCTGTCGACGCCACTAAACACAAAATTCTTTTGTTTCACAATAGACCTTTCCCCACCTCCTGGACAGAGCATTCGGCTGGGCAGACAGCAAGCTATAAATCGATATTCCGACAAAATTTCGAGGGGCCATGTGGCGCTTACGCACCCCTTGCGCTGCAAAATAAAGAGGAGACTAGATGGACAAAAGAGATCCCCATCGAGGAGATCACAGAGCGCTTTGGCCTCTCATCGATAAAAAAAGTCGACCTTTTCATCGATAGCGACTCGGAAAAAGTCTACGCAGTCCGATTCTTTGATAGGACAAAACATGTTGATGTTCCGATCACCGACTTGAAGACTCTTTTGCCAAGCAACCATTTCAAAATAGATGTTACCCCCCACTCTCTCAAAGTGCAGGGTTGGGGAAAAGGGCTTGGAGTCGGTCTTTGTCTCTATAACGCCACACGTCTTGACGCCGAGGGGGCTTCGATGGAGGAGATTTTAAAAAGCCATTTCCCCCAAACTTCTGTCGAGGTGCGCAATACCGTCCCGGATCTGGTAGCCCGATTTGTGGAAGAGGAACCAACGCTTTGGTACGCTAAAAAGATTAGCGCTTTTAACGATTAAAAAAATGGCCCCGTTTAAAAGCGGGGCTTTTTCACTCTCCCCCTTTTTTAAGATTGTTTAAAGTGTTTTTATTGCTTTTTAAACAACTTTTGCAGAAGATCTTAAGCCAAGAAAAAATCTTAAAAAAACTCTCTACAAGGGAGCCAAGATGTTATTAAACCCTTGAAAAGTTTTTTTACGTTGAATTTTTTGGACGGTATACTATGCATGCGCTTCAACCTATTTCCTGTGATTCCCCTCTTTACCTAGAAACTTTTGATGATGATAGCTCAACTACGTCGACCGCAAGCCCCCATTCCCCGTCTGTGATCGATAAAAAGATTCTTACCCACGAAAATTTTATCGAAAAACTCCCGCACCTAAGCACTCAAGAGGTGCAAGAATTTTTAAGCCTCCATTACAAACCGTTTTTTTTCTACGTAAAATCCCAAGGTTTGGAAAATTGCTTTGACCACGAACAGATGGTGCTGGGTATTGAGAGTCTTTTCTGGAACAAACCCTGGACCGTTTTTGTATTCCTCGATCTGTTTCCCAATTGGAATTGTGAAAATTCAGTATGCAATTTTGATGGGTGTTTTCATCGGAGTTTTCAGGAAAACCCTTTTAGGTTCCGCCACTACCTCGACCGGTTGGCTATCGCCCAATTCATCTCCCAAAAAAGCGATTTGGAAAAACTCTATTTTTACACTAATTGCAAGGGGTTTTGGTACCTTTTTGCAAAAGAGAGCCTTACTCCGTTGATTCTTTTGTTCCAAAAATTTGACGAGGGGTTTTCCACGAAATCAGATCTTGTCAAGGCATTAAGGGACTATTTTCCCCTTGTCCACCCTCGAGCGCAAAAAAGCTTTTTTTCCATAGATCTTTTGGTGAGACCTTTTTTACGCCTTTGTAAAAATAGGGATACCACTGTTTTAGACTTTTTTCCCCCCGAGATTTTTGCAAGTGAAACTGAAAAAGCGCTGTTTGCATTCCCCTTTTCCTCTGAGGAAATCCAACAAAAAATTGTTCATGATATTCTGTTCCAAAAAGGGGAAATGGCCCTATCCCCTGCTGCACCGCACCCCAATTTTCAAGATTTAAGCCAGGTGCCACACTATCTAATTCCCCACCATATCTTGCAACATAACCTTCTGATCACTGCTAGACAACCACTTAGGCTCATCCAACTAGATACGATCGAAACTCTGAAACGCCACCTCGTTTTTTGGATAAAAGAGGCTCACAGAGCTTATAAAAAAACCGATATTGAAGAGCTAAAACATGAATGGTTTTTATCGCAAAAAGGGCTGCAAAAAATAGCGGGTTCACCAGATCTCAAAAGCGCGCTGATGGAAATCCCTTTTGGGGAGTTTTTATTTGTGATGAAGTATCATCCTGAACTTAGGGCCATCTTTTGTGAGGATTTTGGGTTTCACCGTTCGGTATGTGAAATTTTAAGCCTCGACGAGGATCGCCTTTTTCAGCACCATTTAGAACAACTTGAAAGCCTATCTAAATCTTTTTCCCAGGTGTAAGCCTCCCCTGTTTTGATGAAAAAGGGGAGAGCTTTCTTTTTTGTTTTTACATCGGAATTTTTACAAATTTTATAAAATTAGCTGTTTGTGGGGCCATCACTTGATAAGCGCTTCTAAGATTAGGAAATCGATTTCCCCAAGCATACTCATCATCATCTATCGCCCAAAACATGACCCCTTTGAGCCCTAAAGACTTTGCGTATTGAGCTTTAAGCGCAATAGTATCTGGGGTATCAAAGCTGACCCACTGCTGGGTAGAGGTGTTATATCCATAGGCTGTCTGTGTAGTAGAATCGGTGCCAAAAGTCAGCTGATTGGTCGCCATAGCATCTGCTATCTCATAGTAGGCTAGTAAACCGGGGCTTTTTGTGCTTGGACCCGCGTCCCCTGCAGCGCTAAAGACATGTCCGGGCCCATTGCTGGTCTCTGTAAGGTTTTCCACCCCTGAATAACTGTGCCCATAGCCAGCTAATCCCAAAACGATCTTTTGGGGATCCACTCCGTTATTGATGTAATTTTCCATAGTAGCTTTGAGGGTGTTTACACTAGATGGATCAGTATCGGCCATCAAAGGTGCATTTACCCCTGTGATTTTCGGATTATCAAATGCGCCGTGGTAATCGTACGTCATGACATGCATGCGATCCACGTAATCGGAACACTCTTTGAGCCATTGGTAGTAGGTTTGTGGATTGTCTCTGTACTGGGCCGGTACTCCGGAGGGGATAAGAGCGGGGGAAGCATAACATAAAACGAGTGGAGGGGACTGTGCCTTGCAAGCAGTTTGCATCTCGCTTAAAAGAGTCAGGAAATTTCCAAAATCTGCATTGCTTCCGCCCCGGGTCAAGTCGCCCGGATACTCCCAATCGATTTCGATGCCGTCAAACCCATACTGCTTTACGTAAGCTATGGCGGATTGGATAAATTGAGTCCTAGAGGCCTCTGTGGAAACCATTTGGCTAAACAGCTTGTAGGTAGTTTTTCCTATCCCATTCGGGTCGTTAGGATCATTGAATCCCCAACCGCCGATAGTAAGAATCGATCTGAGTTTAGGGTTAATTTGTTTTAAACCTTGTATTTGTTGATAAAGAACAGACTGATCATTCCACTCGACTGGTTGAATCGTGAAGTCCCCTGTAAGGTGGGGATTATTGGGGTCTAAGGATGCGTCTACAAAACCGAAAATAGCAAAAGCAAAATGGATATCGGTTATAATAGTGGGATCGATATTTTTTGGAAAAAAGACAGCTCGACCTCCGGAGGGTGGCCTATACTGAGACCAATTTTCATAGTATGCAGCAACGACGTTTCCCTCGTCAGCCAAGCCCCATGTAGCTTTGGCAAATAAAATAGCGCTCAAACCCCAATATTTCATGTCGATCTCTCGTTTAAGTTTTTCGTAACACGACCCCTTTTATCAAAAGTTTTTTTGTTTTTGTACAAAGGGTCTTTGAGAGATCATAAAATCAAAAGGATATTTTTATCAAAATACATTTTTAAAATGGGGGGGGTTCTTCCCTAATTAGGGTTTTAAATGACCCTTTAAAACACTTTAATTCAGAGTAAGACTAGCGCATTGTACTGAAGTGATCGAGACGGTAATTAATTCTCATCGCATCTTTAATCTCTTCAAGTTTTCTCTGCCCCTCTTTTTTTGCACGACTAGTACCCTCCTGGAGAAGATCGAGCACCATTTGAGGATTTTGTTTAAGTCGTTCCCTATTTTCCCGAAAAGGGGCTACGCAATTTTCCAGCACTTGTATCAGGTGGCGTTTGAGGGTCATATCCCCAAGCCCCCCCCTTTGATAGTGGTCTTTTAACTCTTTGACACGGTTAAGGTCGGGGTCAAAAGCATCTAAGTAGGTAAATACTACGTTCCCCTCCACTTTCCCGGGATCTTCAACTCGTAAATGGGCCGGGTCGGTGTACATTTTTTTAACAACCTCTTCAATCTCTTTGAAAGAGGCGCTTAATGTAAGTGCGTTGCCCAGCGATTTGGACATTTTAGCTTTACCGTCAGCACCCGGAAGCCTCGGGCATAACGAGAGCAAAGGTTGCGCCTCTTTAAGCACATCGGTATGGTAAACCGAATTGAAACGGCGAACAATCTCATTGGTTTGCTCAATAATGGGCATTTGATCCGCCCCCACAGGGATGACTTCACCGCCGAAAAGGGCGATATCCGCAGCTTGAGACACTGGATAGATCATAAATCCAGCCGTAACTGTCTCTTCCATCCCCTTTTGTTGCATCTCCATCTTGACGGTAGGGTTGTGCTTGAGTCGATTATAAGTCACCATATTCAGAAAATAGAAGGTCAACTCAAACAACTGTGGAATTTGGGACTGAATAAAAATTGTCGATTTACTAGGGTCAATACCAACTGCAAGGTAATCGAGCATCACCTCAAAGATATTCGAACGGATTTTTTCAGGATGATCATAATTATCTGTCAAAGCTTGCGCATCTGCAATCATCACAAACTGTTCGTGGCTATGCTGCATTTCGATCCGATTCTTAAGCGAACCCACATAATGGCCAAGATGGAGCTGTCCTGTAGGGCGATCTCCGGTAAGAATTCTCTTTTTCATCCCCTTATTCTGACTATTTCCCCCTATTTCCTGCGACAACTTTTTGAAAAAAAGGGGCTTAGAGCTAAAATTAACACCGGTTTAGAGCTTTTTTAAACTTCCTACTTAGGATGCTCCTCTGAAAAGATTATTTCCCCTCTTGGGATTTAGGAAAAAAAAATCTCTGGAAACTGCGCCTCCAGAGATTTTTTTTGTGAAATAAATTTTAAGTGGTTTATTAATAGTTGGGGTTGATGGGTCCATCTCCAGCTGGAGTTGGAGTTACATTCCCTTTCCCGGGTGTTGGGGTTGAATCCTCATCCACCGGGAGTGCCTGGCCGACATTTGGTTTTTTGCCACCACGTAGTCTTTGAGCTGATAGAGCTCCTTTTTGTTGTTTTTTTCCCATAAAATCCACGAATTCCTTTTAATAAAATTTAACAATTTATTGAATGTTTTTTTGCGATAGGATCGTCAATGCACCCATCCCATTCCCTATTATTTATTACATAAAATATTTTACATTTATTTTCTATAAATTTTTAATTTTTTTTATAATATGCTTTAATTGAATTTCTTGCGTTCAAAACCACTACTCCGGATTCTTCCTAGCTAAACTCCCCTAAGAGGCGAACTCCTATTAAGCCAAGTTAGAGCTGAAGCTTGGGCAAAAATGGAGATGTCTTTAAGTGCGAGCGCCAGTAAAAATTCCCATTTCCAACTCGCTATTTTTGGCTATTTCCTGCAACAGGTTAAAAAAATGGGATTGTAAGCTAATTAAACACTCGCTGAGCGCTTTTTTAAAGAACCTCCTATCTAGAAGATTTTCCCGAAAAGGTTTTTTCCATTTTCGGGAGAGGGCAAAAAAAATCTCTAGAAGCAAAGCCTCTAGAGATTTTTTTGGTGCAATAAACGTTATAACTTAGTTTAACCTTATTGAACCTGGAGCAGTTCCACCTGGAGCAGCCTTTTGGGGGTCTTCTCCTCCCCCAAGGTCACCTAAACCAGTTGGTTGTCCTTGACCACCTTGACCACTTTGTCCAAAAATAAAATTATAAGTATTATTTACTGTATCGCCGTAGCCACCACGCTTCGCTGGTTCTTGCGGCTGTTTGGGGTTAACATCAGGAGCTTTTGCTTGTTTTCTTGGCATATAAATCCCTTTTTAAAATTTAACACTCGTTAAAAAATAGTTTTTTTCTTTACTTTGCGCGCGATGGAAACCCCTGCGGCTTCAACGCACTTACTATAATTTAATAAATAAAATATTTTACATTTATTTAAAAGGGGTATTTACCATTTTTTATAATCCGCTCTTTGTCAATTTGTTAGTTTCAAAAACCGCTGTTTTAGCATTTAGTATGTGCGACTGCCCCCTGAGCCGGCGATCTTCGAAACGTGTTAAAGAGGAGTGTTAAAAAAGGTTTGGCCGACAAACTTTTAATAAATATCAATCACAATATCGCCATTTTTTTTTTCTCTTACGGTCGCAATTGGTCCCCCTCCTTTGCCCCCTTTTAGATTTTTTGATTGCTCCGGGGTTTTAAGCTGTTTGGACTTTGGTGCTTGTGTATGTTTTTTCATATTTCCCTCTTTTATTTTTAGTCGGTTCATTATAAGTGAGT
>Ga0169931_10001202_pt1 | contig 42847 bp, 36 predicted proteins | sample Kivu_15m_20L_FD_129675 | JGI IMG/M metagenome (GOLD analysis project Ga0169931, IMG submission 129675) | Freshwater microbial communities from Lake Kivu, Western Province, Rwanda to study Microbial Dark Matter (Phase II) - Kivu_15m_20L... | ecosystem: Environmental > Aquatic > Freshwater > Lake... | reverse complement strand
GGTGGCATGACCTCGCACGCCGCTGTTGTGGCGCGCGGCTGGGGCAAGCCCTGCGTGGCCGGTTGCGGCGACATCATCATCAACTACAAGAAGCGGACCTTCACGAACGGTACCCTGACGGTCAAAGAAGGCGATTGGATCTCGATCGACGGCTCGCAAGGCTTGGTCCTGCTGGGTCAGAAAACCCTGACCTCGCCGGGTTTCTCGGACGAGTACGCGACCTTCATGGGCTGGGTGGACGAATACCGGACCCTGAGTGTCCGCGCGAATGCGGATACGCCGGCCGACGCGACGAAAGCCCGCGAGTATGGCGCGGTCGGCATCGGCCTCACGCGCACCGAGCACATGTTCTTCGCTCCGGAGCGGATTTCGGCGATCCGCCGGATGATCCTGTCCGAATCGCCCGAAGAGCGCAAATTGGCCTTGGATGTGCTGCTGCCCTTCCAACGGGAGGACTTCAAGGGCATCTTCCGAGCCATGGCCGGCATGCCGGTAACCGTCCGATTGCTGGATCCGCCCCTTCACGAGTTCCTGCCGCAGACCGATGACGAGATCATCCATGTGGCGCACGACCTCGATATTCCGGCCAAGGCCATGCGCACGAAGGTGATGCAGTTGAAGGAATTCAACCCGATGCTGGGTCACCGCGGCTGCCGCCTGGGCATCACCCATCCGGAAATCACCGAAATGCAGGCCAAGGCCATCCTGGAAGCCGCGGCGGAACTGATGTCGGAAGGCATCATGACCGCGCCGGAGATCATGATTCCGCTGGTCGGCTTGAAGGAGGAGTTCACCCATCAGGCGACCATCGTCCATGAGGTCGCCGCCGAGGTGAACAGGCGCTACGGCATCAAGGTGCATTACACCATCGGAACGATGATCGAGGTGCCGCGCGCGGCGCTTGTGGCCGATCAGATCGCCTCGCAGGCCGCTTTCTTCAGTTTCGGCACGAACGACCTCACCCAGATGACCTTCGGGTACAGCCGCGACGACGCCGGGAAATTCCTGGTGCACTACCTCGCGGAGAACGTGCTGCCGATCGACCCCTTCCAGGTGCTCGACACCGAGGGTGTGGGCCAGCTGGTGATCATGGCGAAGGTCAAGGGCCGCCAGGTGAACCCCAACCTGAAGCTGGGCATCTGCGGTGAGCACGGAGGCGACCCGCACAGCATCGATTTCTGCTACCGGATCGGGCTGGATTACGTGTCCTGCTCGCCCTTCCGCGTGCCGATCGCACGGCTTGCCGCCGCCCAGGCGGAGATCCGGCATTCGGTGGCGGCCACGGAGTCGACGCCGGTCATGCAGATGGCATAAGGGCGGCCACGATCCACACCTGGTCCCCATGCGCGAGGCCGAGGTCCTTCAGGATCTCGGCTTCGTTGTGTCTGACACCCTTGGTGAGGATCTGCGCGCCGCGGATGCCCATGGAGCGCAGTTGCCGGCTCAGCTCTTTCGGCTTGTAGGGAGCCGTAAGCCGGATGGGTAGCACGCGCCCGGGGAAGGGGCTCGGCGCACGATCGGAGACGCCCGTCAGCGCGTTTGCATCCATCCGTGACGCACCCGCCTTCATGAGCACATTCCGCGTCAACCCGGCCTTGACCACGGCCGCATCCGGAAGCAACAGATAGGGCCCCGCCATGCCGGTTTTTGGCTTCGGCTCGCAGATGAAGGCGGTCACGCTTGCCGGCCCCGAGCCGTAATCGCCGGGTTCCGCCGGCCCATCGATCCGGAAGCGGATGGTGCCGTCCGGCGACAGCCCAACGGCGTGGATGCCCGTTTCACCGCTGAAATCCCGCCTCATGAGCACGAGGATTTCCTTCACCTCGCCCGATACCGACACCACATGGATGTCCGCCACATGGGGCAGATACCGGCGGATGTCGGCCAGATCCGTCATCGGCGATAGCTTGGCGAGCACCAGGGGGGAATGTGCCAGCAGATCGGGCGCGATGCGGGTGAGGTCGGGTTCGGCATCCTGGATGCGGATGGCGCGTTTGCCGCCGGACCGTCGCGATGGGTCGATGTACAGCACGGTGGCGGTTTCCATATGGCGAAGCCACTCCAAGGAGTCTCCGGTGATGTGGCGCACATGATCGGCTCCCATCACGCCATGGTTGGTCGCCGCGATGGCCGAAAGGCGTTCATCGAGCTCGATGTGGACCACCTCGTCGAAGCGTTTGGAGAACGCGAAGGTGTCGATGCCCAAGCCGCCGGTCATGTCGATCAAGCGCTCGCCGCGGGGCAGGAGGGAGGCCTTGTATTGGGCGGCGGCTTCGCCGGAGCTCTGCTCCAAGGCCAGGCGCGTGTACACCAGGCCGGACCCGTGCCAGGTCGGGTATTTCTTCGGCGCGCGCTGATAACAGTCGAAGAGTTCCGCCAGGTCCGGCCGTCCCGGATGCTTCAAAGCGAATTGCGCCGGAGACAGCGACGCATGCGCATCGATCCGCTCGAAATCCTCCGCGGAGAACACTAGGCGTTCAGACAGATCCGGATATGCTCCATATGATGGCGCCCATGCCACTCATACAGGCCCAAGGTGGTCCGCAAGGTGAAATCCCGCTTCTGTTCGGGATGGTGGAAGGTGCGGTCGAAGTCGGCCGGACCCATCGCATTCAGGATGGCGTGCCAGCGCTTGTGCACGCCGCGGATGATCATGAGGGAGAAATCCGCATCCAGCTGGTTGTCGGCGGTTTCCGCCCAGGCGTCTTGGGAATACGGCCGGATGGTGGGATGGTCTTCGGTCAGGGCCAGCTTGAAGCGCATGTAGGCGTTCATGTGGCTGTCCGCCAGATGATGGATCACCTGAAGTCCGGTCCAGCCGCCCTCGCGATAGGTGTGGGCCAGGTTTTCGATGGGCGCGCCAGTGAGGATGTCGGCCAGTTGCTGCGGCAGCAGGCGGACATGCTCGATCAGATGCGGAATCTGCGCATCGTGGATGGGTGCGTTGCGGTCGAAACGACCGACCGGGTATTGGGTGTCTATCATGTTTTCTGCTTTTTCTTCTGAGCGGCCGGGAAGAGGATGTTGTTCAGGATCAGGCGGTAACCGGGGGAATTGGGATGCAGGCTCAGGTCGGTGGGCGGGTCGCCGACGCGGTGGGTGTAATCTTCCGGATCATGGCCCGCATAGAAGGTGAAGGTGCCCTGTCCGAAGTTGCCGTGCAGGTATTTGACTTCGTTGCGGCCGGGCGATTCGCCCAGGATCACGACCGAACTCTTCACCTTGTCGCGTTGGAAGGCCGTGGTCTGACCGTAAAAGCCGGGAATGCTGGCCACATGGTTCTGCGTGAGCATGCTGGGGACGGGATCCCACTTGGCCGAAAACTCGAAAAGGGTGAAGAAATCCATCGAACGATCCAATTCGGCCAGGCGGGGCGGGATGTCGATGTCGGAGCGCCGGTACTCGGCCGGATCCGTTTCCACCCGGAAATCCAGGAATGCCAGTGTGCGTGAGAAATCCAGGCGCTCCTGCGCATCCGGATCCATCGGATCCCCATCGAAAGGCGTCGGTGCGATATCGGTTTCCAAAGCCGCCAACGCGATGTCGAAGGTGTCGGTGCCGGAGCACATCGCGAACAGGAAACCGCCGTTGCCGATATAGTCCTTGATGGTGGAGACGACGGCCTTCTTCATGTCGCTGACCTTGCTGAAGCCGTTCGCGCGGGCCATCTCCTCGAGATCCCGGACCTGGCGCTGATACCAGGGCGTGTTGCGGTAGGCGGCCCAGAACTTGCCGTATTGTCCTGTGAAGTCTTCGTGATGCAGGTGAAGCCAATCGTAATCGGCCAAACGACCTTGCAGGACCTCGGTGTTGTAGATCTTGTCGTATCCGACCTCCGCATACTCGAGTGCCAAGGTTACCGCGTCGTCCCATGGCAGCGCATGCGGCGGCGTGTAGACGGCGATTCGGGGCGCCTTCTCCAGATCCACGACGGCCATGTTCACATCATTGGATTCCAAACGCCGCACCAGTGCGGCCGCGTCGGAGGTGGACAGGACCTCGGTGCTGACGCCTCTCAGACGGCTGGTGCGCTCCAATTCGGCGCTGTATTCGGCCATGAAGGCCCCGCCCCGGTAATTGAGAAGCCATTGCGCCTTGCCACCACCTTGAAGGTGGTTGAACACCACTCCGTAGGCTTTGAGATGGTTGCTTTGGGTGGCGTCCATCGGGATGAGCAGGTGACGTCCGTCGGCGGCACGCGGCAGGATGAGAAGCAGGACGAGGGCGGCAAGGTTCGGCATCAGGATGTCGGTGGCTTGGCGTGAAGGAGGCGTGTTCGGATGGCATCGGCGTAGAAGCCGGCCGGGTAGGCCTCCAAACACGCAAGATAGGCGATGGCGGCTTCCTCATGACGCCGCATCGAATCCAGGATTCGGGCTTTGGTCCATAACAGCTGTTCACGGCGCGGATCCGATCCGACCGAACCGAGGTGTTCGTCCAGCAGACGGAGGGCTTCTTGCGGAGACCGGTGTCGCGTCAGATCGGCCGCCAACAAAAGCCAGTCCCCGCGCATCGGTGTGATGCCCGGGTCGTCCAGGCTCGTAGAAAGGGTATGCAGCGCGGCCAGGGTGTCGCCGCGACCGGCATCGGCGAGGGCTTGTGCGAATCGACGCAGGATGGTGCCGGTCGAATCCCCTTCCATGCCTTCGGCCAACCAGCGACGCAGGCGGATGGCGTCGTTGGCGTGGACCGACGCGCTCATGCGCTCCAAGGCCCTCATTTGCAATCGGGCGAATTCGATATCGCCGGCGAGGAAATCGGTGTACGACAGAAAATAGCGCGTCAGCTCCGCCCGTTCACCGGTCTGAACCAGTCGGTTGGCCCGCGTGAAGGCCACACGGGCCTGCGCAAACCGCCCATGGTACAGGTGTTCGCGCCCGGTGAGGTAATCGCGGGCGAATGAGGCATCGGTGGAGCTGGAAAGCAGATCCAACCGGCCCCGGACATCGACGGAACGCGCGTCCGTGGCAAGATGGTCGAACCCGAGTTCGGCATGCAGGATCCAGGCCTCGATCAGCCGGGTATGCCGTGAGTGATCGCGAGTCAAGGTCGCCAAGGCCTTGTCCGCTTCGGCCACCCGAGCCCGGATCATGGAATCCGGCACGAGATCGTGCTCGCGAAGGTGGTCGGCTTCCAGAAGGCGGGTGCGGGCCAATTCGATCAGGGCGTCCGGGCGAAGGGGATGGTCGCTCCGGTCTGCGACCGAGGCATAGGCCTGGGCCGCCAACGCGAACTGGTTTTGGGCCCGCAGCCGGGGTGCGAGGGTGAAGACCGGATATTGCCCCTGGGGTGCCACAGGTTCGTATTCACGGGCCGCCTGCAAGGCCCGGCGATGGTAACCCTGCTCCATCAGCAAGCCGATGAGCAGTTCGTGATGGGGGCGTGTACGCGCCTGACGTTCCTCCAACTCCAGTATGGCCAGGTCGTTGAGCTCCGGATCCTGATACCGCAGGATCTGCCGGAGCACCACGTTGGCGCTGAGCGGGTTGGTTTCCGCGTAGCGGATGAACTCGCCGACGCCCGAACCCGCATCCCCGGATGCGATATGCTGGTTGGCGATCTCCATCACGAAGAGGTCGGAGGATCCGAACTGGCGGCGGGCCTGTCGGTAGACGGCCAAGGCCTGGCCGTGCTCGCGCCGGTTGGCCATGGTTTCGGCCAGGTATCGGTATGCGTTCAGATCGCCGAGGTTCGCCTGCAGGGTGCGCTGCCAGACCTCACGGGCCCGGGAGGTGTCGGCGGCGATGTGCAAGACCTCGCCCAGCTTCGCGGCCGTCACGATATCCGAATACCGACGGTTGAGGCGACGGTCGAGCATGGCCACGGCCTCCGGATAGCGCTTCAGTTCGACCAGGCAGGTCACCGTCCGGTCGAAGACCGGGTAGTTGGCCGGATCCTGCCGGAGCAAGGTCTCCAGAACCGGCAAGGCGTCTTCAAATCGACGCGCCTCCATGAGCCGTACCGCCGTCGTGTACGCCACCTGCGCCGGCTGCGCGAAAAGGGGCTCCGTACCCAGTACGAGGCATGCCAGAGCGACGATGCGCCACAAATATGCTCGGTGAACGATCACTTAAAATTGCCCATTTAAAATTCCAAACGGGATCAGTTCCGGCGCCACCTGCTTCATCATGGCGTAGACGGGATGCAGCGGAAGCCCCACCACGTTGTAGTAGCAGCCGTCGATCCGTTCGATGAAGAGCGCGCCGAGGTCGTCCTGGATGCCATAGGCGCCGGCCTTGTCCATCGGACTTCCGGTCGCCACGTACGCGTCGATCTCGACGTCGTCCAGGTCTGCGAACGTGACCCGGGTCGTGGTTGCGAATTCATGGGAAAGGGTGTCTTTGCGCAGGGTGACGCCGGTCACGACCTCGTGTGTGTGGCCGCTCAGCCGACGCAGCATGCGACGGGCGTCGGTTTCATCCAGGGGCTTGGCCAACTGCTCGTCGCCGAAGACGACGATGGTGTCGGCGGCGATCACCCATCGGCCGGGATGGCGTTTCGACACATCGGCCGCCTTCAGGGCGGCCAACCGGATGGCCTGCGCCCTCGGATCCATCGCCTCGAAGGTCTCGTCGACCTCGGAGGGATCCACATCGAACCGGAATCCGGCCATGGAGAGCAGGTGGCGGCGGCGTGGGGATGCCGATGCGAGCACGAACGAGGTCATGGGCGGAAGATAGGGGGGAGGTTTGTATCTTTTGCGAAAACACGCGACATATGCCACGTCCGTCCCGTTCCAAACCCGCCCCTTCCGGCAGCTCCGAACCCTTGCTCGGACGCATGAACTACATCCTCTTGGGTATCGCGTTCATACTGATCCTGACGGCCTACGGCGGCATGTGGATCGAAAACGAATTTGAAGGCTTCTATGCCTTGTTCGTGGCGCCCATCCTGCTGTTCGGCGCCTACGGTCTGGTGGCCTACGGAATCTTCAAGCGTTTCTGACATGGCCTGGTACCGCAAGCTGCATTGGCAGATCCTGTTGGGGCTCGCTGGCGGTCTTGTCTATGGCCTGATATCCGCGCAAGCCGGTTGGAACGCGTTTTCCACCGATTTCGTGAAGCCGGTCGGAACGGTGTTCGTGACCCTGCTGAAGCTGATCGCGGTACCTTTGGTCCTCGCATCCCTGATCGCCGGAGTGGCCAATCTGAACGACATCCAGAAACTGTCGCGGATGGGTGGCCGCACCATCGGCCTGTACCTGATCACCACGGTCTTCGCCATCACCATCGGATTGGCGGTCGTGAATGTGATCCGGCCTTGGGAGGCCCTGCCCGAAGCCACGCGCGACACCCTGATGGCCAGTTATTCCGGCAACCTCGAAGCCCGGACCCAGACCGCCACCAAGGTCTTGGACCAGAGCCCCTTGCAGCCCATCGTGGACGTGGTGCCCGAGAACCTGTTTTTCGCCCTGACCACCAACAGCGGCATGCTTCAGGTCGTCTTCATCGCCGTCCTCTTCGGTATCGGCATTGTTCAGATCAGGAGTGAGAAATCCAAGATCCTGATCGATTTCTTCGACGCCATGAACGATGTCATCATCAAGATCGTGGACATGATCATGGTGATCGCCCCATACGGGGTGTTCGCCCTCATGGCCTCGGTCATCATCGACCTGGCGGGCGACGACATCCGCCAAGCCCTGACCCTCCTGCAAGCCTTGGGTTGGTACACCCTGACGGTGATCACGGGACTTGTGATCCACCTCTTCCTGGTGTATTCCGCGCTGTTCAAGATGTACAGCAGGATGCGTCTGGTGGATTTCCTCCGTGCGATGCGGCCGGCCCTGCTGCTGGCGTTCAGCACCAGTTCCAGCGCCGCAACCCTTCCCGTCACCATGGAACGGGTCGAGAAGAACCTTGGAGTGGACGAAGAGGTCGGCAGTTTCGTCCTTCCCGTGGGAGCCACCATCAACATGGATGGCACCAGCCTCTACCAGGCCGTGGCGGCGGTCTTCATTTCCATGGCCATCGGGAACGACATCACCTGGGTTGAGCAGTTGACCATCGTGGTGACGGCATTGCTGGCGTCCATCGGAACGGCCGCCGTTCCGGGCGCGGGAATCATCATGCTGGTGATCGTGCTGAAATCGGTGGATGTGCCCGTTGAGGGCATCGCGCTGATCCTGGGCGTCGACCGCATCTTGGACATGTGCCGCACGGTGCTGAATGTGACCGGCGATGCGGCCGTTGCGGTCGTGGTCGCCAACCTGGAAGGCAAACTCGGTCCCGCCCACTACGACGACTGACCCACCCGATGCGTTCCGGTCTGCTGCTCCTGCTGCTCCTGGTGGCCCCGGTCATGGCCCAAGACCGGCTCGTGACCGGCGTCGAAGCGTTCTATGCGACGGATTGGGCCACTGCCGATGCGGCGTTCAACACCTTGATGCGGGAGCGCCCGAACGAGCCGCAGGCCTATTTCTTCTCGGCGATGATGCCGTTCTGGACCTATTTCTTCGCTGGAGAAGATCCAGCACAGGCCCGACTCTTCCTTGCGCGTTCCGAAACGGCCATCCGTGTGGCGGAGACGCGTCTGAAAACGCATCCGACCGACACGACCCTTGTCCTGCTTCTCAACGGTTTGCATGGTTACCGAAGCCTTGTGGCCGCCAGCCAGAAGGAGTATCGCAAGGCCATGTCCAGCAGCATCAACGGCTACGGCTACACCAGGCAGCTCATGGGTTATGGAGCCGATCGGCCCGACGCCCTGTTGGGGCAGGGTGTACTGCAGTACATGATCGGAAGCATTCCCGCGGAAATCCGTTGGATGGCGGCATTGGCGGGCCTGTCGGGCGACAAATCCGAAGGCTTGCGCCTGCTCAACCAGGCGGCCCGCAGCAAGGCCGATGTGCGGCATGATGCGACCATGATCCTCTCCTTCCTGTATGAGCGTGAAAACCGGAAAGACCTCGCAATGGTCCATCTGAACCGGTTCCTGGCCCGATGGCCGGACAACACCGTGGCCCGGTTCCGACAGGCGCGGCTTCTGGAGGAGACCGGGCGCCTCGGTGAGGCGGCGGCGGCGTACCGGATGGTGGCCGCGTCCACCCATCCCACATTCGCCGGCATTCGGGATCTCAGCCGTACGAAAGCCGCCCACCTGGCCCTTGCCCCGCCATCACACGTGTCCGGTACCCCATGAGATGGCGTCTGCTGGCCTCGACATGGCTCATCGCCACCATTTCGCTTGCCATCCCGCCCAAACATGAGATGCGCGGTGCCTGGTTCACGACCGTCGTGAACCTGGATTGGCCCTCATCCCGAACCGCATCGCCCGCCGATCAGGAGGCCGAGCTGGTGCGGATGTTCGACCAACTCAGGGAACTCGGCATCAACGCGGTGTTCTTCCAGGTGAGGGCGGAGGCCGACGCGCTGTATCCGTCGACGCTCGAACCCTGGTCGTACTGGCTGACCGACGAGCAGGGCCGCGCGCCGCAACCGCTGTGGGATCCGTTGGCGGTCGCCATCCGCGAAGCGCGGAAACGAGGCATGGAGTTGCACGCCTGGATGAACCCCTACCGCGCGCACCGGGATTTGCGGACCTACCCATGGGCGGAGACCCATCCGGGTCGCTTGCATCCGGAGTGGATCATGGTCTTCCGGTCGCAGGCCGCCCACTACGCGATGCTGAATCCCGGTCTGCCGGACGTCCGTGACCATATCGCCGCGGTCGTGGCCGACCTCGTGCGTCGGTATGCGGTGGATGGCGTGCATTTCGACGACTATTTCTACCCCTACGAACCCAAGATCACCACCGAAGACCGGGCCGCGTTCCGACGATATGGCCGTGGGTTTGCAAACGTGCACGACTGGCGCCGGCACAATGTGGACGAGATGGTCCGCCAGGTGCGCGATTCGATCAAGGCCATCGACCCGCTCGTGAAGTTCGGCATATCCCCGTTCGGCATCCGCCTGAACAGCGATGCGGGAACCCGGGGTTCGGAAGGGTACCACAACCTGTATGCGGATGCGGTCTCCTGGTTGGACAAGGGTTACCTGGACTACATCACCCCCCAGCTATACTGGGAGACCGCGCACAATCTGGCGCCCTACGAACCCTTGCTACGCTGGTGGAACCGGACGGCAAAGGAGCATGGACGGCATCTGTATGTGGGGATGGCGCCGTACCGCCCTTGGCCGGCGTCCGAAATCGGAAGGCAGTACCGGCTCAATCGGCGGGATGACATCCGTGCCGAGGGGGTCATCCATTTCCGGACCCGTTCCTTGTTGGAACACACAGGCGGCCTCCGAGACAGTCTGCGTACGCGGCTGCATCCGTTCCCGGCTTTGCCGCCCTTCATGCCTTGGCTGTATGCCCACATCACGGATCCGGTGGAAGGCCTCCTGGCGGATCGGAATCCCGTACGGCAGGTCCGACTGACCTGGGAGCCGGTTGAGGGTGCGGTGCGCTATGCCGTCTATCGGTATCCGGTCGGCCAGATGCCGTCCGATCCGACGGTGCCGCCACCTGCCGACCGCTTGATCGCGGTCACAGGCGAGACCCGATTCCTCGATTCGGGACTCGATGCCCGGCTGCCCTATGTCTACCTGGTGACGGCGGTGAACCGCAACAACCAGGAGAGCACCGCTAGAGCCGTATACGTCGAATGAAATCCCACCAGCGGGGTACCGAGGCCATCAGCCGCAGGTCTTCGCCAAGGGTGGTCTGCTCATCGAGGAAACGCAGCATGAACCCGATGCCGTTGACCCGGAACAGGTGTTCGAAGACGTCGACGGCGTTGTCAGGCTCGGTGCGGATCAGGTCGATGATCAGCGAATCCATCCACGATTTGAATGCCGGCGAAGGGGCCGGGCGCGGCGTACCCGAGGTGAGTTCCCGCACAATCGCCTTGGAATCGCGGTGGATGCGTGCGAATGTGTAACCCGTTGAGGCTTTGGCCAGGCCGGCCGCCGCGCCGATGTTCCGGATCCGACCCGAACCGGGGTTCCACCCATCGGCCACCATCGGAATCACGCCGTATTCCTCCCGCATGGGCTCGAATGAGATGCCTGGATGATGGCGGTTGAGATAGGCACGGATCTCGGTCCGATAGGCCTCAGTCGGCATCAGGCTGTCGGTGAACATGGTGTGTTCGACCAGGGCCAGGTGCGCCGTCAAGGGCAGCACGTACATGAAGGCGAACCCGTGGCGCTGGTCGACCCTGAAATCCATGATGGTGGCGGTGTCCGGGTCGAAGACCGCTTCGGCCGAACGAACCTCCATCCCCAGGAAATGCTGCTTGAGCCAGGGTTCGGGCCGGACGTCCGGTCGGATGCTTTGAAAGACGAGGTCGTGGTCGAGCGTGGCCGGGTCGGGGCTGTCCGCCGTCAGGAAGGACACGGCCGCATGCCCGCCAAGCTCCGCAAGCGCCACGCGCGCATACGCGGCACTGTCCGCCATGCGGTAGGTGGGGCCGACGAGCGTTTCGGTGATGTCGACGGACCGACCGACGACCCGGATGCGGGACCATTCCTTCCGCACCATGTCCGGGTGGAGGGTGCTGTCGTCATCCCAATAACACCAGGTACGGTCGGAGCGGGGCGTGAAATCGCGGTCGATCAGGGTCAACCGCACGTCCGGAATCCCGGCCCGGACGAGGTGGACCGCCAAGCTGAGCCCTGCCGCACCGGCCCCGGCGATGGCGATCCGAGGCATGGGTCAGGTCGTGCCGGAAAGTTTGCGCGAAAGCAATGCCGCCAGCTCGGTGCGGTAGAAGGCGCCCGTGCTGTCGGATTCGTTTTGCAGACGCGTCAGCACGCCGTTGAGCCGTCCGATGAGCCGCTTGGATTCCGTGGCTGTGGCCGTGGAAGCGAACTGCCTGAGCATGTTCGGATCTTTCTTGAAGGCGCGTTCGAAGAGACGGAAGGCTTCCTTGGTCTGGCCGGGAAGTTCGGCGTAGACCAGTGCGAGGTTGAAATGGGTGACCTGGTTGGCGCCGCTCCGGCTCTGCGCGCTCAGCAGATCGGGCAGTGCCAGCTCCGGTTTGCCCGCGAAATAATGGGCCAACCCCCGCTGTGTGTGGAAGAGCCCGTTGTCGCCATCCAGGTCGATGGCCCGGTCGAAGGCCGGAATGGACGCCTCGTACTGTCCGCTTTTCTCCAGGATGCTGCCAAGCAGGGCGAATCCGTTGGCATGCTCCGGGTTGGCTTCGGTGAAGGCTTCCGCGGCGGAGAGGGCGTCGGCGTCCTTGTCCATTTCATAGAGAAGGCGGACCCGCTCGAACTGTGCGTCGATGTAGCTCGGATCCAGTCGCATCGCCTCATCCAGGTCCTTGGCGGCCTCCTCGTACCGCTTGCTGTCCATATACGCCGACGCGCGGAATCGGAAGGCGGCCTCGAATTCCTCGTTCTCGAAGATGGCATCGGAGAAAGCCGACACCGCCTCGTCGTATTGACCGGTCTGCAAGGCGTAATAGCCCATCACAAACCAGTCCTCATCGGTTCGGTCGCTCTTGTTTTTGCGTTTGATGCCGGCATGGGCCGTCTGAAGCAACCGGATGCCGTTTTCGTTGAGTCCCTTGTTCTCCAGCAGAAGGGGCAGCAGGCGTTTGATGGGGTCGGACATGGCGCAAAAGATACGGATTCGGTCCTGAACCTGATATTTGTCATATTCCGAAACCGCATCCCTCCGTAACCTTCCCTCCGAACCAATCGGAATCCAACCCGCCTATGAGCACCCTTCAAAAGCTCGGCCTGATCCTCGGAATCGCCGGCTTCCTGCTGCCCTTTCTGATCCGTTTCGATGACTTGTCGTTTCCCGGGCACCTCGCACTGTCCATCTTCCTGTTGGCCGCCTTCTTCTGGATGCTGGAACCGATCCCCATCCATGCGACCTCCCTGTTGGTCATTCTGCTGGGGGTCGGTCTGCTCAGCGGTGCGGGCCCCGTATTCGGTGGCATGGATCCGGAGCTGGTCTTCGGCATGCACGGCGGATTCCGCCCCGGAAGTGCGGCGGCCTATGTCGGAACCCTGGCCAATCCCATCATCATCCTCTTCCTGGGCGGGTTCATGCTGGCCGATGCCGCCGTCAAGTTCGATTTCGACCGGAATGTGACGCGCGTGCTGATGAAACCGTTCGGCACGCGCCCGAAGTGGATCCTGCTCGGTCTGATGACCGTGACGGGCCTGCTCTCCGCCTTCATGAGCAACACCGCCACCACCGCCATGATGATGACCGTGATCCTGCCGTTCATGTCCACCATGCCGTCCGGCGACCGGTTCAAGGTCGCCTTGGCCTTGAGCATCCCCTTCGCCGCGAACATCGGCGGCATGGCCACACCCATCGGCTCACCACCCAATGCGATCGTGGTCGCGGCATCGGCCCGCGCCGGGCATGCCATTTCCTTCGGCGAATGGATGAGCATGGCCTTGCCGCTGGTGATCGTCGCCATGCTGGCCACCTGGTGGCTGCTCTACCGGATGCACCGGCCCACGGTCACGGATATCCGCCTCAGACAGGACACCACCTGGAACCGGTCGCGCAAAGCCAAGCTTTTCTACGGCGTCTTCGGCGCGACCCTGCTGCTCTGGGTCACCGAAAGTTGGCACGGGGTATCCAGCAATTATGTGGCCCTGGTACCCATCACCTTCCTGAGTGTCTTCAGCGTGATGGAACCGTCGGATTTGCGCAAATTGCCCTGGGAAGTGCTCTGGCTGGTGGCGGGTGGCATCGCATTGGGCATCTACATGGAACAGACCCGACTCTCGGATTGGATGGTGGGCCTGATCGATTGGTCGGCATTCAGCGGGGTGGTGATTCTGGGGATGTTCGCCTTCATCGGCCTGCTCATCTCGAATTTCATGTCGAATACGGTCGCGGCCACCCTGCTCATGCCCCTGGCCATCACCATCGGTCTGAGTCAGGGCGATGCCGGAATCGCGAATCCGACCCTGCTGGCACTCATGATCGGCTTGGGCACCAGTTTCGCCATGGTGCTGCCCATCTCCACCCCGCCGAACGCCATCGCCATGGCCACCGGTGTGGTCAAGACGTCGGATATGGCCCGGTCCGGCCTGGCGGTCGGTCTGATCGGCATCGTCCTGCTCATCACCTTCTCGGTGTTCTTCTGGAACGACATCATCCATTAACCCCAATCATCGCCATCCCATGAAACCCGAATACCTGATCATCTGCGTCGAAGACGAACCCGACGTGCTGGATGCCGTGTTGCGCGACCTCGCGCCCTTCGAATCGCATTTCATCATCGAAGGCTTCGGTTCGGCCGACAGCGTCCGTGATTTTCTGACCGCCTCGTCGGCCGGCACCCTGAAACCCGCGCTCTTCGTGTGCGACCACATGATGCCCGGCACCACCGGTGTCGATTTCCTGGTGGACGTCGAAACCTTCGGATTGGCCGCCGGGGCGAAGAAAATGCTCCTGACCGGTCAGGCCGGACTCCTGGAAACGGTGAAGGCCGTCAACCAAGGCCATCTGGATTACTATCTGGCCAAGCCCTGGACGCCCGAGTCCTTGCAGCAGGCGGTCCGCCTCCTGCTGACCTCCTTCATCCGTGAACAGGACCTCAACCCCATGCCGTACATGGGGGTTTTGGATCCGGCCCAATTGGCCGACATGCTTCGCGGAGACCGCCGTCTGACCGACCGATGAGCCACCGGATCTCCCTGACCCAGCGGGCCTTTCTCCGGCTGTGGATCGAAGACCCCCGAAAGGCGGTCGACGAGTTCATCTCGTCGATGCGCGAGATGGGGGAGGAGCCTCCCCAGATCGCCGTCTTCGAGCAGGGCGAGACCTTGCTGGAAGAGGGTGCCCGCAACGACCGCTTGTTCATGGTTGTGAGCGGCAGGGTGGTGTTGACCAAAACCGATGCCACGGGGCGTGTGGTTGTGGTGAACCGCATCCGCCCGGGCGCCCTGTTCGGCGTGATGAGCTTTTTCACGGACGAGCCCACGCTCACGACAGCCCTGGCGGAGAACCCGACATCGGTTCTGATCCTCACCCGGGATGAGGTCGAGTCGATGACCCGGACGGCCTCGCCCTTGGCGCCCATCACCCGCCAGCTCATCACGGTGAACCTGTTGGGACGGTACCGTGAGGTGGTGGATCTGAATATCCGGCTGGAATCCGTCAACGATTCGCTTCGCCAGGCCATGGACGACCTCCGGGCCGCGCATAACCGCTTGGTGCACCAGGAGAAGATGGCCACACTGGGCCAGCTGGTGGCCGGGGTGGCGCATGAGATCAACAACCCGGCCGCCGCCTTGCAAGGTTCGGTCCGCCATCTGTCGGAGATCCTCCCGGCATTGGTCGGCCAAGACCCCGCCGTCCGGTATTTCCATCTGGGGTTGCGCACCGACATGAACGCGTTCACCGCCCGTGCCGAGGAACGCGCCCTGGTGAGACACCGCTACCCCGACCTCGCCCCCGCCGAACAGCGCCTGCTGCTGAACATGTCGGAGGAGGTGCGTTCCGAATTCGACGGTCTTCCGAGCGTCTTGCGCTCCCGCGCCCTGCAGCTGTTCGATGCCGGCCTGTTGATGAAAGGCGCGATGGGGTCTACCGGCCGCATCACCGCCCTCGTGGCCAGTCTGAAATCCTACTCCCGACTCGATTCCGGTGAGGCCTCCGACATCCAGCTCGTCGATGGCATCCGAGACACCTTGCACATCCTCTCCAACCGCCTCAAACGGGTGGAGGTGAGGGTGGATGCCGGTGAGGTTCCGGATGTGAAGGCGTTTCCAGCCGAAATGAACCAGGTCTGGACCAACCTCATCGTGAACGCCTGCGATGCCATGGGTGATGAAGGCCGGCTCTTGATCCGGGTCTACCCGGAAGACGGCCGTGTCTGCGTGGACGTGCACGACAGCGGTCCGGGTATTCCGGATGCGCATCTCGGCAGGCTCTTCGAGCCCCATTTCACGACCCGAAACAGCAGCGGTCATTTCGGGCTCGGTCTGGGATTGACCATCACGCGGGACATCATCCTCAAGCACAACGGCCGCATCACGCCAGGCCGGAGCGACCGGCTCTCCGGCGCCTGCTTCCATGTGTCAATTCCTGCATAGCTCCCGACAAGAGACGTAAAGCGGCAGGAAGCGCTTCCGGGTACATTGGATCAACCAACCAGGAGGTGTGTATGTCCAGATACATTCAAAAGGATCCCAAAGCGGACCTTCAGAGCCAGCATGCGGTCTACCTCAGACTCGGCACCATCACGAGCCTGCTGATTTTCATCGCCCTGTTCCGGGTCCAATTCTCCATGGAGAGCGACTTCGACGTGGTGATGCTGGAGCAGGATGTCGTTTCTGTGGAAGACATCGTCATGACCCAACAAGAGCAGTTGCCTCCGCCTCCGCCCCGACCCAGTGTGCCGGTCGAGGTGTCGAACGATGCCGTCTTGGAAGAGGAGTTCCTCGATTTCGCCGCGGAGATCGATTTCGATGCCATGGCCTTCGTTCCCGATGTGCCTCCGGCCGCCGCCGCGGAAGAGGAGCCCGACGAGGTCTTCATCGTCGTGGAGCGCATGCCCGAACTCATCGGTGGCTTGGAAGGGCTCCAACGCAGCATCGTCTATCCGGAGATCGCGCGCCTGGCCGGCATCGAAGGCCGGGTCACGGTCCAGTTCGTGATCGACGAGCGCGGCAACGTGATCAATCCCGTGGTGGTGCGCGGCATCGGCGCGGGTTGCGATGAAGCCGCCATCGAAGCCGTCCGGAAAGCCAAATTCACACCCGGCATGCAGCGCGGCCGGCCGGTCAAAGTGTCGTACACCCTGCCGGTCACCTTCCGTCTGAACACCTCCGAAAAAAAACCCAATAGCTAGCTCGTTCCTGGATAAACGGCTACGCTATTCATCGGAGAGGACATCGGGCCCGACGCACACCGGGCCCTTTGTCGTATTTTGAACCCCATGCGGTTCTCCCATCTCCACTGCCACACCCAGTTTTCGCTCCTGGACGGGGCGGCATCGATCAAAGGTCTGGTGCGCAAGGCGAAAGCCCTGGAGATGCCGGCCTTGGCCATCACCGACCACGGCAATATGTTCGGTGTTCCCCAATTCGTCAAAGACGCCCAGGAAGCCGGCATCAAACCCGTCATCGGGTCCGAATTCTACGTGACGCCCGTCACCATGTCCGACCGCGAGAACAAGGACCGCTACCATCAGGTGCTTCTGGCCAAGAACCAGACCGGGTACCGGAACCTGGTGAAGCTGACTTCCATGGGGTATGTCAAAGGCCTGTATTACAAACCCCGGATCGACAAGGCGGTGCTCATGGAGCATGCCGAAGGTCTCATCGCCACCACCTGCTGCCTGCAGAGCGAGGTCAATCAGACCATCCTGCGACATGGCGAGGCCGAGGGCCGGAAGGTGTTCGAATGGTATCTGAATCTGTTCGGTGCCGATTATTACATCGAATTGCAGCGCCATGGCCTGCAGGACCAGGACACCGTCAACGAGGTGCTGATCCGCTGGGCCAAGGAATACGGCGTCAAGATGATCTGCACCAACGACGCGCACTACATCGACCGGGACGATTCCGAAGCGCATGACATCCTTCTGGCCCTGCAGACCAACGCCGAACTCTCCGACCCCAACCGCTTCCGGTTCACCGACGACGCGGGCCGCCTCAGCCACGAATTCTATCTGAAATCGCCCGAGGAGATGCTGGCCCTGTTCGAGGATGTCCCGGAAGCTCTGGATCATACCAACGAGATCGTCGACAAGGTGGAGCCGGTCACGCTCAAATCGGACCTCCTGCTGCCGTATTACACCATTCCGCCGGGATATGCGGATATGGACGGCTATCTGCGCCACCTCACCTATGAAGGCGCCAAGATCCGCTACCCGATCCTGACCGATGCGGTCAAAGACCGGATCGAGACCGAGCTGGCCATCATCAAGCGGATGGGCTTCGCCGGGTATTTCCTGATCGTGCAAGGATTCACCACGGAGGCCCGCAACCAGGGCGTGTTCGTGGGTCCGGGGCGCGGGTCGGCGGCGGGGTCTGTCGTGGCCTATTGCACCGGCATCATCAACATCGATCCCATCCAGTACGGGTTGCTCTTCGAACGTTTCCTGAATCCGGAGCGGATCTCGCCTCCCGACATCGACATCGATTTCGACGACGAAGGCCGGCAGGCCGTCATCGACTATGTGGTGAACACGTATGGACGAGACAACGTGGCCCAGATCGTGACCTACGGCACCATGAAGGCCAAGACGGCCATCCGGGATGTCGGCCGCGTTCTGGGCATCCCCTTGTCGGACGTGAACCGCATCTCCAAACTGTTACCCGACCGGCCCGGACTCGACACCTTCGACAAGGTGCTCAATCCGGAGGAGAATCCGGACTCCGCCCAAGACCTGAACGCCCTGTTCAAGGATCCCGATCCGCGCATCCGGAACATGATGCGCTTCGCGAAGACCTTGGAGGGCAGTGCCCGGCAGACCGGCATCCACGCCGCTGGGGTGATCATCGCACCCGGAAACGTAAGCGACTACGTGCCCGTGGCGGTCAGCAAGGAGAAGGATGTCATCACCCAGTATGACGGGCCGAACGCCGAGATGTGCGGCCTGCTCAAGATGGACTTCCTCGGCCTGCGCACGCTGTCCATCCTCAAGACCGCGATCCGATACGTCGAGCAGAACCACGGGAAGCGGTACGACCTCGACGCCATTCCGCTGGATGACGGCAAGACCTTCGCCCTGTATCAGAAAGGGGAGACGGTGGCCACCTTCCAGTTCGAATCGGACGGCATGCGGAAGTACCTCAAGGATCTCAAGCCGACCACCATCGACGACCTGATCGCCATGAACGCCTTGTTCCGGCCGGGTCCGATGCAATTCATTCCGGAGTACATCGAATGCAAACACGGGCGCCGCAAGGTCAGCTATCCGCATGCCGATCTGGAGCCCATCCTGCGGGCCACATACGGAATCATGGTCTACCAGGAACAGATCATGCAGGTGGCGCAGGTGCTGGCGGGGTACAGCCTGGGCGAGGCCGATGTGCTTCGGCGCATCATGGGCAAAAAGAAGAAGGAGGAGATGGACAAGCAGAAGTCCCTCTTCACGGAACGCGCCGTCGGCAAGGGCTACGGGGAAGCCTTGGCCGGTGAGGTGTTCGACAAGATGGCGTTTTTCGCAGGGTACGGTTTCAACAAATCCCATTCGGCGGCCTATTCGGTGGTGGCCTACCACACCGCCTACTTCAAGGCGAATTACCCCGCCGAATACATGGCCTCCGTGCTCACGCACAACATGGGCGACATCAAGACCGTGAGCAAATTCATCGAAGAATGCGCGCACATGGGCGTGCCGGTCGATCCGCCGAATGTGAACACGGGCCGCGGCATGTTCGTTGTGGAGAACGGACGCGTCCAGTACGGGATGGAAGCCATCAAGGGAGCGGGTGCCGGCGCGATCGGCGCCTTGGTGGACGAGCGCACGGCGCATGGCGCCTATGCGTCGATCTTCGACCTGGCCACGCGAGTGGACCTTCGCCATGTCAACAAGAAGACCCTGGAAAGCCTGATCCAGAGCGGCGCCTTCGACACGCTTCATCCGAACCGCCACCAGTTGATGGAAAGCCTGGACGATGTGGTGGCCTATGCGCAACGGAAACAACAGGAAGACGCGCGAAACCAGACCAGCCTGTTCGATGGCGGCGATGCAGGCGCCGGGATGGCCGAACCCAAACTCAAGGACGTGGAGCCGTGGCCGAACCTGGAGCGTTTGAAACGGGAACGCGAGATGATCGGATTCTTTCTGAGCGGTCATCCCCTCGACCGCCATCGCGACGACCTTCGCGTCTTCTGCAGCCACAATCTGGGCGCCGAATCCATCGGCCAGTGTGCCGACCGCGATTCCGTGACGGTGGCGGGCATCGTGACGGCGGTGAAACTGGCTCGTGATAAGAAACAACGCCCGTTCGCCTTCTTCAGCATCGAAGACGAACAGGGCACGATCGAATGCATCGCCTTTTCGGAGGCTTTTGACAAACACATGAACCTGATCCGACCGGATACCCTGGTCTTTGTCGATGGCGCCACGGATGCCAAGGGTGGCCAACCGAAGGTGATCGTCCGGAGCATGGACCGTGTGGAGAATCTTCGAGAACGGTATGCCGGCAAGATCCGTCTGCGCATCCACATGAAAACCGCGGACATGACACCCGAGGAGATCCGCTCGACCGTACGGGTCCTCGACCAGCACAAGGGTGCCACCCAGGTCGGGCTGAATGTGATCAGCAAACACCCGCAACCGCTTCGCATGAATGCCCGACGGCATGTGGTGGACCCCACCGACGATTTGCTCCGCGACCTGCGCTCCATACTCGGCAAAGACAATGTCTGGCTGGAAAAAACGGAGAACTAGCCATCAGAAACGCGTAAATTTCGTCATTCAAATCAACACTACCAATGAAAGGAACCCCATGGGCAAAGCCATGCATGTGACCGACGCGACCTTCGCCGCGGAAGTGCTTCAGTCCGATAAACCGGTGCTTGTCGATTTCTGGGCCGAATGGTGCGGCCCCTGCCGCATGATCGCCCCGGTTGTCGAGGAGATGGCCGGCGAGTATGAAGGAAAAGCCAAGATCGCCAAACTCGATGTCGATGCGAACCCGCAGGTTTCGATGCAGTTCGGCATCCGCAGCATCCCGACCCTGCTCATCTTCAAGAACGGCAAGATCGTGGATCAGATCGTCGGTGCCGTTCCCAAACCCATGCTCAAGAAACAGTTGGACGCCCAATTGTGACCCGGAGAGGGTGGCGCGAGTAACGGAAAGCCGACCTGGACACAGGTCGGCTTTTTTTTGTTTGGTATATTCCGGCATGATTTTTGTCGAAGATGTCGTTGTCTCAGAGGAGATCCTGCACGCCCGGTTCGGTTGCGACACCGGAGCGTGCAAGGGCGCCTGTTGCGTGGTCGGCTCCGCCGGGGCCCCCGTCAGAGACGGCGAACGATCCGTCCTCGACAAAGCCTGGCGTCTGCTCGCACCCGAACTCCCCGCGGCGGCTCGGCAGGCCGTGGCCGATGGTGGACTGCTCCGGCCTTCGTCGGATGGCGATTACGAACTGGCCACCGTCGGCGACGCCGAGTGCGTCTTTGTGAAGCGCACGGCCGACGGGGTAGCCGTTTGCGCCATCCAGGAGGCCCACCTGCAAGGCCGTTTCCACTGGCCCAAACCCATCAGCTGCCATCTCTTTCCCATCCGGGAAATCCGCTTGGGTGCGGTCAGCTACCTGAACTTCGAGTATGTGCCGGAGATCTGCGAACCGGCGGTCGTGAACGCCAGGGCCAAGGGCTTGTATCTGACCGACATGGTCGCCGAACCCTTGACGCGGCGGTTCGGAGCCGCCTGGACCCGCACCTTCCTCGAGGTCTGTCGGAGCCGGAGGGAAGGCGCATGATCGGGACCGGCCAATACCTGTCGCAGCGCCAGTCGTTGCAGCAACGGCTCTCCCCGCAGCAGATCCAGTTCATCAAACTGCTGCAATTGCCGACCCAGGCACTGGAACTGCGCATCAAGGAAGAGTTGGAACTCAATCCGGTGCTGGAGGATGCCGACATGTGGGACGAGGCTCCCGATGCCGACACCTCATCCGAAACGGTGGATCCGGTCGAGTCGGAGACCACGGATCCGACCGATCGGAATCAGGACATCGATTGGGAGTCCTTCCTCCACAACGATGAAGCCGAAGGCCTGCGCATACCCCGGCAGCGGAACGACTACGACGATTGGCGGGATCTGCCCAAACCCTACCATGAGACCCTGCTCGAAGACCTGGAGAAACAGGTGGGCATGCTCGCGCTGTCGGAAGCCGAACAGGCCATCGCCGAACAGATTCTGGGCAGCCTCGATGAAGACGGCTACTTGCGCCGCGACCTGCAGGCCATCGCCGATGCGGTGGCCTTCCACACCGGCTTCATCATCCGCTACGAGCAAGCCGAACACGTGCTGCGGCAGATCCAACGCTTGGATCCGACGGCCATCGGATGCCGGAATCTCCGGGAATGCCTGCTGATCCAGGTCGAACGGATGCCCGCGTCCCGACCGGGCCGGGAGCTAGCCTACCAGATCATCGATGGGGAATGGGCCCATTTCGAGAAAAAGCACTTTGACAAGATCAAGCGCCGCCTGGACCTTTCCGACGACGACATCCGGATGGCCTACGACCTCATCCTGTCGCTCAATCCGAAACCGGCCGGCAGCCGGGATGGGGCCGACAATCGGCCGTCGGAGTATGTCGTTCCGGATTTCGAGGTCAACTTCACCCCCGATGGCGAATTCAACATCCGGTTGCACGTGCGGAACCTGCCACCATTGCGCATATCCCCCCATTACAAACGGATGTGGGACGAGCACAAGGGCGACGCTGAAACCCGGCAGTTCATCCGCACCAAGCTGGAATCGGCCAAATGGTTCATCGATTCCATCCAACAGCGGCAACACACCTTGCTCACGGTGATGACCACCATCGTGGCGCTTCAGGAGACATTTTTCCGAAAAGGTGACGGACTCCGACCGATGATCCTCAAAGACGTGGCGGACCGGGTCGGAATGGACATCTCGACGATCTCACGGGTGGTCAACGGGAAATATGTGCAGACACCCTACGGTGTGTTCGAGCTCAAGTATTTCTTCAATGAAGGCTTGGAGACCGAATCCGGAGAGGAAGTGGCCAACCGCGAGCTCAAGAACCTGGTGTTGGAGATCGTGACCACCGAAGACAAGTCCAATCCCCTCAGCGACGACGCCATCGCCGCCAGGTTGGCGGCGAAAGGCTTCAAGGTGGCCCGACGTACGGTGACCAAATACCGTGAACAGCTCGACATTCCGGTGGCGCGGCTGCGCAAGGAGTGGATCTGATTCAGCGGATCGACATCAGGATCGCCACGGTCTCCGCCCAGCCGTCTGCGAGGGCTTTCCATCCCAGGACTCCCACCAGGATGAGGTAAGGCGCGAGGGTCGTGAGCAGCAGCCGGGTGGTTTTGCCATTTTTGGAGCTTGCGACATCCAGAACCGCGATGGGGAAACAGAACAGCCAGATCGCGGGGAAGGCGGCCAGCCATACGGGTGCGCTTCCTGCGAGCGGTGATCCGCCGCCGATGGCCGCCAGGATCAGCACGCAACCGTACTGCAGGTGCCTGGGCCACAGATACAGGCTGGGTGCCTTGGCACCGGCCAGGTGCAGCCACGCGATCATCCATCCGTCGAGGAGCAGGGACGCGGTCATCCCCAGCACGAACAGTGAGCCCGGATGAACCGGCACGCCCAACGCCGTGGCAGCCTCACGCCCGCCGGCTGTGAGCGTGACGTCCGCGGCCGTCATCAGAAACGCACCGGTCAGCAAGGCCGAACTCAGGTAGAGCAGCACCGAAGCGGCTTGCAGACGGATGCGGCGCAACACGACGTCCATCACGAAAAAAGGATGCGTGACCCAATAACGGATCTGGCTTCTCCGGTACGTGGGCATGTATGCGAACCCGACGCTCCACAGGATGGTGGTCATGAGCAAGGCCCACACATGCCATCGAGCAGGGGGGATGCCCGTTTCCGGAGCCGGAACGGAGAGTCGCACGCTGGGATCGCGAAGCCATACCCGGACCATCGGTCCGGACTCGCCCTGCAGCCAGGAATCGGGTATCACGTGGATCACGGACGTATCGCCGAGCGCTTCCTGAAACCGGAACGGGTCGAACGTGTGGTGCCGCATCCATCCGCCGGTCTCGCCTCGCGTGACGTCGCCCTTGCGGCGCCAGACCATGCCCGGGCCTGGGTATCGTACCCATGGCGAGGGGTCCTCGAGGGCCACATGGCCGGCGTAAAACGGATACCTCTGATAATAATGGAAAGGATCCAGAAGGCGTTCCCGGATGCCCTGGCTATCCGCCCGGAAGGCCGTCCGGCTCAGATACCGGACACCGGAATGGGATGTGAGACGGATGCGGTGGACCGCCAGTGTGTCGAGCACATCCGAACCGAGCAGGTGCTCCGTGATCACGTGGCGCACACCCAGGTCGGCCAATCCCTGCGCCTCAACCGCGCTCGTGCCCGTCCAATGGATGGCTGGTGGACCCAGAAGGGCGGTGACCAACCACAGCGCAACCATCAGAGCCCGACATCCACCGGAATACGGCGGGTTTCCTTGAAGGTGGACAGCACCACGTTCGATCGGGTGCGCTTGACACCGTCCCAGGATTGGATGCGGCTGAGCAGCCGCTCAAACGATTCGGTGTTCCGGGTTCGGATCTTCAGCACATGCGACCCGTCTCCCGTGATGGAGTGGCATTCCATCACCTCCGACTCATCCGCAACATGGCGGACAAAATCCGCATAGCGGTTGCTGCCGTCCACTTCCACAAAAATGAAGGCGGTGATATCGAGTTGGAAGGCCTTGGCGTTGAGGATGGCCGTATATCCTTCGATGACGCCACGCTCCTCCAGCTTGCGCATGCGTTCGGAAACCGACGGAACCGACAAACCGACCAGCTCCGCGAGCCGGTTCCGCTGGGAACGGCCGTCTTCCTGAAGGTGCCTCAGGATTTCGAGGTCGATCTCATCGATGTGCTGCGACATGGCCGGGTGGGGTCAACGCTGTTCCAAGGGTTGCCAATCCAAGCCCTTCGCGCCGAGGTACAACTGGCGGGGCCGGATCAGGCGGTTGTTGCCGAGTTGCTCGATGTAATGGGCCGTCCATCCGGAGATGCGGGCCATGGCGAAGATGGCGGTGTACAGGTCGGGATGGATACCCATCGAATAGTACACCGTCGCGGAGAAAAAGTCGACGTTCGGGTCGATGTTCTTCTCTTCCTTCATCACCCGCAGGATCGTCTCCGACCAATTGTACAGGTATTCCTTGTCCACCTCCGTGGCCAGATCTTTGGCCAGGATGCGGAGCTGGGTCGCGCGGGGATCGAAGGTCTTGTACACCCTGTGGCCGAAGCCCATGATTTTCTCCTTGCGCTCCAGCTTGCCCTTGACGAAGGCCGCGATATCGGTATCCGGACTCAGGTGCATCAGCATCTCCATCACCGCCGTGTTGGCTCCACCATGCAAGGGTCCTTTCAGGGAACCGATCGCGCCTGTCACCGCGGAGTGCAGGTCGGACTCGGTGGAAGCGATCGCACGGGCCGTGAAGGTGGAGGCGTTCATGCCGTGCTCGGCATGCAGCACCAGGCACAGGTCCATGACCCGCTCGGCATTGGCTCCCGGTTCCTCACCGTTCAGCATGTACAGGAAGTTGTGGGCCGTAGAACCATAAGGCAGGGGCGTTTTCACGTCCTTGCGGTTGCGGATCCGGTCGAACGCGGCGATGATCGTCGGCATCTTGGCCGTGAGCCGGATGGACTTGCGCAGATTCGCATCCGCATCCATGGCCTCCGCCTCGTCGTCGCTGTCGGCCAGCATGGAAACCGCCGTGCGCAGCACATGCATCGGCTCCGATTTCGGATTCGTGGCCTGCAAGTAGTCAATCAGGTAAGCCGGAACCTGGCGCTCCGCCTGCAAGGCACCCTGAAGGGCGTTCAATTCGGATGCGTTCGGCAGGCGTTCGTGCCAGAGCAGGTAACAGACTTCCTCGAAGGTCGCATGCTCGGCCAGGGTCTCGATCGAATAACCGGCATAGATCAGCTCGCCCTTCGCACCATCGATGAAGCTTTTGCGGGATGAGAAGGCGACGATGCCCTCGAGTCCCTTGTCAAGGTAGGGATGGGGATCGGTTGGTGCGGTCGCGGCCGCATGGGGTTTGGTGGGTTCCATCGGTAGGAAAATGTCAAGTGATTCTTTGGGCGGAAAATAGCGATTTTTTACGACCTCCGGCCCGAAAATCGTCTTGCCCATGTCACAAACCGGCCCCCTTCGCCTCATCCCAAAGGCGGTCCATTTCCGGTAGGTCGCTTTGACCCGGCGTACGCCCTTTCAGAGCCAATTTTTCTTCGATGAATTCGAATCGACGCTGGAACTTGGCATTGGTCTGGCGAAGGCTGTCTTCGGCATCCAAACCCATGAGACGGCCCACATTCACCATGGAGAACAGGGCGTCTCCGAATTCGGCCGCCATGGTGGACGTCTCACCCGTCGATGCGGCTTCACGGAACTCGCGCAACTCCTCCTCCAATTTTTCGAAGGCGGGTTCCCATCGTTTCCAGTCGAAGCCCACACCTCCGGCCTTCTCCTGCATGCGTTGTGCCCGGATGAGTCCGGGAAGCCGGGCCGGCACACCCTCCAACACCGAACGGCGACCGCCTTCGGCCAGTTTGATGGTCTCCCAGTTGCGCAACACCTGCTCCACGCCATCCACCCGCACCTCTCCGAAGATGTGCGGATGCCGTCGGATGAGTTTCTCCTGCAAGGTCCGGATCACATCCGCGATGGTGAAGGCATCGGTCTCACCGGCCATTTCGGCGTGGAAGACGACATGCAGCAGCATGTCACCCAGCTCCTTCTTCAACTCCGCCATGTCGTTCCGGTCGATGGCGTCGATGGCCTCATAGACCTCTTCGACCATGAGGTCTTTGAGCGAGGCGTGCGTCTGCTTGCGGTCCCACGGGCATTCGGCGCGCAAGATGCGCATGAGCCGGACGAGGTCTTCGAAGGAGTCGCTGGGGCGGATGTGGTCGTGACCGGGCATGGGCGAAATATACCGCCAACCTCCGTAAGTTTGCCGCCATGCCCACCACGCCGATCCGGGAGTACCGGGTCATTCTGACGCTCTGGCTGCTCATCTTCTCCGCGTCCAGCCAGATCATGATCATCGCGCCCATCCTGCCGATGATACGCGACCAACTCGCCATGCCCGAACACCTGATGGGTCTGCTGGTTACCTCCTATGCGGTGATGGTCGGGGTCGTGGCCCTCTTGGCCGGACCGGTCTCCGACCGTGTCGGCCGACGGCGCGTCATGCTCCTCGGCACCCTGTGCATGGCCATGGCCCTCTGGGGCCACGCATTCGTCCAGAATTATCACCAGCTTTTCGTGGCGAGGGCCCTGGCCGGCGTCGCCGGGGGAATCCTCAGCGGAAGCGTGGTCTCCTATGTGGGGGATGTCTTCCCGCCCTCCCGACGTGGCTGGGCCAACGGCTGGGTGATGAGCGGCGCCGCGACAGGTCAGATACTGGGAATCCCCATCGGAACCCTCCTGGCCGAATCCATCGGGTTCCGCACACCCTTCCTGATGTTCGCGATCTTCATGACGCTCACCTGGGTGATGGTGGTCCGCTACCTGCCTCAACCCGGGGTGACCCGTAACGCCGATCGCCTGTCCCTCGCCGGTATGGTCCGCACCTACGCCCAGATCCTCTCCGACCGCGGCATCCGGTCGGCCGTGGCCGCCTTCTTCCTCATGTTCGTGAGCATCGGTGTGTACGTCACCTATTTTCCGACCTGGCTGACCGACCGATTCGCGGTGGATGGCGCCTTCGTGGCATCCCTCTTCGTGGTCGGTGGTGTCGCCAATGTGCTCACTGGCCCCCGCATGGGCAGGCTGTCCGATCAGATCGGCCGGCGCAAGCTGGTCATCACCTCCACCCTCGGCACCGGCATGCTCATCCTGGTCACCACCGTGCTGATCCGGCAGTCGTGGATGGCTTACCCGCTGTTTTTCGCCATCATGATGCTCGTGGCCATGCGCATCAGCCCCTTCCAATCCCTGCTCAGCGAACTGGTGGGCGACGCGCGGCGCGGCACCCTGATGAGTCTCACGGCCGCGCTGGGTCAGGCCGGCCTCGGAACCGGAGGCGCCATCGCAGGACTCACCTATGCATCGGCGGGCTTCCAGGGAAACACCCTTGTCGGCGCATTGGCCGTCTTCGGAACCGGCTATCTGGTCTGGCGGTTCGTGCCCGAAACCCTGATCCCCGATCCGTGAACGAGGCGCTCGAGACCAAACTCGGGCAACTGCCCCTCGCGCCAGGCGTCTACCTCTACAAAGACGCCAAAGGCGACGTGATCTACGTCGGCAAGGCGAAGCGTCTGAGGCTGCGGGTGAGGTCCTATTTCCAGGAGAAGGCCGACCACCCCCCCAAGACCCAGGTCATGGTCTCCAAAATCGCCGATCTGGACGTGATCGCGACCGATACCGAAGCCGAAGCGCTGATCCTCGAGAACACCCTCATCAAGAAACACCGTCCGCGTTACAATGTGCTCTACCGCGACGACAAATCGCTTCCGTACATCTGTGTGACGCCCGGCGATCGCCCGAGGGTCTTCCCGACCCGCACCATCGTCAAAGACGGAAGCCGTTATTTCGGACCCTACGACCAGGTCTGGCGCATGAAGGACATGCTGGATGTGATCCGGAAAACCTTCCACCTGTGTTCCTGCGCCTGCACCTCGCGCACCATCGACCGAAACCGAGGCCTGCCCAAGTGGCGGTCGTGCTTCGAGGAGTACGTGGGCGCCTGTTCCATCCACCTGTCCGACGAGGACTACCGGGACACCCTTCGCCGGGTGGTCCGCCTCCTGAACGGCAAGCATCTCGAACTCGTCTCGGAGCTCAAGGAGGAGATGGAGATCTCGGTCTCCCAACTCCGATTCGAGCATGCGGCCCTGCTGCGCGACGGCATCGCGGCGCTGCGGCAGTTCTCCGAGAAGATGAAGGTCGTTTCAGGCGACCTCCTCGACCGCGATATTTTCGTGATGGAGGCGCTCGTCGAGGAGAATCTGGCCTGCGGCGTGTTGCTTCGGGTCCGGGAGGGCAAACTGACGGGCCGTTACCACAAATATGTGACCGATATCGAGGGGCAGGAACCGGCCGACCTGCTCCAGGGCTTCGTGGAGGATTACTACACGAGCGACTTGGGCGCGCTGATCCCCGACGAGGTGCACCTGGGGATGGATATCGCGGATGACGGCCCCATCCACCTGTATCTGTCGGAATCGCACGGGCGGCAGGTGCCGATCGTCGTCCCCAGGATCGGCGAGAAGGCGCAGATGATTCGGATGGCCAGTGCCAACGCGCGCCTGCTCCTCGGCGAATATGTGACCGCACGCATGAAGGCGGAAGCCGACCGGGTGCCTCATGCTCTGAAAACCCTTCAGGAAGCCCTGAAATTGCCCGCTCCGCCCCGCCGCATCGAGTGCTTCGACAATTCCAACATCCAGGGATCCGATGCGGTGGCCTCCATGGTATGTTTCGTGGATGCCAAACCGAAACCCGGCGAGTACAAACGGTTCACCATCCGGACGGTGGTCGGGGCGGATGATTTCGCCAGCATGAGAGAGATCGTGACCCGCCGGTATGCCCGTCTCAAGATGGAATCCGGCCACCTTCCCGACCTGATCGTCGTCGATGGCGGCAAAGGTCAGCTCTCCAGCGCGGTGGAGGCCCTGCGGGACCTCGACCTGTTCGGGCAGGTGCCCGTCATCGGTTTGGCGAAACGGTTGGAGGAGATCTGGCTGCCGAACCGGTCGGACCCGGTGCACCTGCCCAAGACGTCGTCGGCACTCAAACTGCTTCAACGTCTGCGGGATGAGGCCCACCGTTTCGCGATCACCTTCCATCGGGAGACCCGCTCCAAACGCACCATCCGCACGGAACTGTTGGACATTCCCGGCATCGGTCCGGCGACGGCCGCCAAGCTGCTCAAAACCTTCGGCAGCGTGAAGTCGGTCAGATCGGCGGATGGGACGGCGTTGAGCGGTTGTGTGGGCCCGCGGGCGGCATCGGCGGTTTTGGCGTATTTTTCAAAGAGGCCGGATGCCTGAGGCGATTCGCATCATGATGTGATGGCGCCCGCATCGGGGAAATGCCTATCCTCGGGTGGCATCCTGCCGAAGACAAACCGCTCATGAACGCATACACGGAACACGACGACCAGCTCCTGGTCCGCCTCTATCTGAAGAAGGCGGACCAAGCGGCGTTCCGTGAACTGCTTCACCGCCATCAGGCGAAGATCTACTCCTACATCTATTCGATGGTCGGCAATGCCGACTCCGCGAACGACGTGTTCCAAGAGACCTTCACCAAGGTCATCACCCGAATGGACGAGACCTACGATGAGCAGGGGAAGTGGATCGCCTGGGTCATGCGTATCGCGCACAACGCGACGATCGACATGCTCCGAAAACAAAAGCGGTTTGTCGACGTTACCTCGAGAGATGAAGAGGATTCGGACTTCTACGACCGCCTGCCGGACATCGACGCGCCCAGTGCCCAACAGCACATGGAGCTGGATGAGGACAAGGCGATGTTGATGCGTCACATCCGACGATTGCCCGCCGAACAGCGGGAGGTCGTCATGCTTCGTCACTATTACGATCTGTCCTTCAAGGAGATCGCCGAACTCACAGGGGTGTCCATCAACACCGCTTTGGGTCGCATGCGATACGCCTTGATCAATCTGAGGAAATATTTCGAGCAGGATCAGTTGAATGAAGCAACCTCTACCGAACGCTGACGATCTGACCACACGCTATGCCTTGAACGATCTGGATCCGGCCGAGACCGAGATCCTTCGCAAGGAGATGCACGCCGATGCCGATCTGCTGATCGAGGCCGAGTGCCAGCGCCGCACATGGGAGCGGGTCACCGAACTGCCGATGCTCTCGGCTCCGCCTGGACTGCTGGAAGACACCGCCCGGCTGGCGTCCACCCACCGACGTTTCGCTCCCCTGCGGATGGTACGTTTTCCGATGCACATGAGATGGGCCGCGGCCGCGGCGGTGCTCGTCGCCGCAGGCTGGAACCTGATGCCGCGTGCGTCCGATTCCGACGCACCGGCCTCTGCGGCCGCAGGCGTGGAGGTCGGCCGGTTCGCCAACCCCGCACCGCCGCAACCCTGGGTCGACCGCCGCGATGTGATCCGGGTGGGCCAGCCGGCGGCGCTCGCCGATTCGGCCGGCGGATTACGCCCGCTCAACGATTCGGTCGGCGCCAACGGTGCCGGGTTTCCGAGAAGGGTGCAGCTGGCCGGTTCCAATTCCACACCCTGACCCCGGCCGATTCGGCGTATATTGCGGCCCAAGGCCATGGGAAAAGTCATCTCTATCGCGAATCAGAAAGGGGGCGTGGGCAAAACCACGACCTCCATCAACTTGGCCGCCAGTCTGGCCGCCATCGAACACCCGACGCTCCTGGTCGATATCGATCCGCAAAGCAATTCCACGAGCGGATTGGGAATCGAGGCGCATACCGTCGGTACCTCCATCTACGAGGTGTTGGTCGGTGGAGCCGACCCGAAAGACGCCATCCGGTCCAGCGAGCTACCGTTTCTGGATGTGATTCCCGCCCACATCAATCTGGTCGGCGCGGAGATCGAAATGGTGGACCGGCCCAGCCGGGAGAAAATCCTCCAACGTGCCTTGGACGTCTATCGGGAGCGGTACGATTTCATCATCATCGATTGCCCACCGTCATTGGGTCTGCTGACCATCAACGCGCTGACCGCCTCGGATTCGGTGCTCATTCCGGTGCAATGCGAATACTTCGCCCTGGAAGGCCTCGGCCAGCTGCTCAACACCATCAAGATCGTGCGGCAACATCTGAATCCGGATCTCGAGATCGAAGGAGTGGCCCTGACGATGTACGATACCCGCACCCGGCTGTCCAACCAGGTCGCCGAGGAGGTGCGCCGCTATTTCGGAGACAAGGTCTTCAACAGCGTCGTATCCCGGAACATCCGGTTGGCCGAGGCGCCGAGTTTTGGAAAACCGGTGCTTCTGTACGATTCCGTGAGCATCGGCACCCGCCATTATGTGGCGCTTGCCAAGGAACTGATCACCCGCAACCGGGACCGGTACGCCAACAGCCCCGTATTCACGGAGGAAGGCTCGTGAGCAAGACCGTACTGGGCAGGGGGCTGGGCGCGTATTTCGGCGACATCCAGCCCGATCAAGCCAAAACAGCCACAACCCAGCAGTGGTCGGCTTCCGAACCGAAGGAGCGCGTGAACATGGTTCTGATGATTCCGGTACGGAACATCCGGGCCAACCCGAACCAGCCTCGGAAAGAGTTCGATGAGCTCCGGTTGCAGGAATTGGCCGATTCGATCCGGATGCACGGCCTGATCCAGCCCATCACCGTCCGGTATCTGGGAGAGGAACGCTACGAACTCATATCGGGGGAGCGGCGTCTGAGAGCCAGCCGCATGGCCGGTATCGACGCGGTTCCCGGGTACATCCGGGAGGCGAACGACGAGGAGAGTCTGACATTCGCCATCATCGAGAATGTGCAACGCGAGCAGCTCAATCCGATCGAAGTGGCCATGGGGTATCAACGACTCATCGAGGAGTGCGCGCTCACGCAGGAGGAGGTGGGTCTCCGGGTCGGGAAAAACCGGACCACGGTCACCAATTTCCTGCGCTTGCTGCAACTCCCTGCATCGATCCAATCGGCGGTGAAATCGGGTCGGATCAGCACGGGCCATGCCCGCGCCCTGATCACCATCGAGAGCGGACCCCAACAGGAACAGCTCTTGGACAAGATCATCGCGAACGAATGGTCGGTGCGCCAGGTGGAGGATGCCGTCCGAAACCTGCAGGCCCGCGGACCGAAAACCAAAGCCGGGACGCGCAAACAGGCGCAGGACATCGAGCTTCTGCAGATCTCCAATTCGCTCCGGCAGCGGTTGGGCACGCATGTGAGCATCCGGAAGAAGCCTCAGGGCGGCGAGATCCGCATCCAATACTATTCGAACGAAGACCTTGACCGCCTGTTGGGCCATTTCGAGCCGGCGTCCTGAACGCCTGTTGGCGCTGCTGGGCTTCCTGGCCATCTGCGGTGCCGGGCCGGTGCGGGCCCAGATCCGGGATACGGTTCCCGAACCCAGGTCGGTGATGCTCAAATCGGCGATGCTGCCGGGATGGGGGCAGGTGGTGAACGGCCACACCTGGAAGGTTCCGGTGGTCTACTCCGGACTGGCCGCCGTGGCGGCGTATTCGGTCTGGTCCGGCAACCGGTACAACGGCTATCGGGCCGCCTATTACAACAGTTTTCCGGATCAGACGGATCGACGTTTCGGCGCCACGCCCGGCTGGATCGATCCCAACCAGCCGGCCAGCATCTTCAAGGCCAACCGCGACCTATACCGCAACCGACGCGACATGTCGTACCTCTATTTCGGCTTGGTCTGGGGTTTCAATGCCTTGGATGCCTATATTTTCGCCCACTTGAACGATTTCGATGTCAGCGACGACTTGAGTTTCCGACTTCGGATGGCGCCGGACCCGACCATCCCCTCCCATCCGACCATGGTCACGCTCACCATTCCCATCCCATCCAAACGATAGACCCATGAACGCTTTTGTGGACACCCTCCGATACGACGACGGCTTGGAACGAGACATGTGGAGCGTGTTCAAGATCATGGGCGAATTCGTTGAAGGATTCGACACCATGGCCCGCGTGGGTCCCTGTGTGTCGATTTTCGGCTCCGCCCGGCTCAAAGAGGATTCGCCCCACTATCGGATGGCGGTCGAATTGGCCGAAAAGATCACGGATCTGGGTTTCGGTGTGATCACCGGCGGCGGGCCAGGCATCATGGAGGCCGGCAACCGGGGCGCGCGGAACCGCAGCGGGAAATCGGTCGGCTTGTGCATACGTCTGCCCTTCGAAGAGCGGGCCAACCCGTATGTCGACCACAAGTACCAGATCGATTTCGATTATTTTTTCGCCCGGAAGGTCATGTTCATCAAGTATGCGCAGAGTTTCGTCGCCTTCCCTGGCGGATTCGGCACGCTCGACGAGCTCTTCGAATCGTTGACCTTGATCCAGACACGCAAGATCAACCGGTTTCCGGTGATCCTGGTCGGAACGGAATTCTGGGGTGGTCTGGTCGAGTGGATCAAGGCCACCTTGGTCGGCAACGGAACCATCTCACCGGACGACCTGAACCTGTTCCATGTGACCGATGATCTCGACGAGGTGGTCCGGATCATCACCGGGTTTTACGCCGACCGGTCCATCCGACCGAATTTCTGATCCGCTTGAGGTTTTTTGGGGGAAAGAAGTATCTTCACGTTGGTGTTCGCATGCTCATGCGAGCCTGTCGATGGCGTGAAACGGACGTCTGAGCCGTTACCGCCACATGATCGCAACCACCAACCCCGTGATGCCTGATATGAAACGTCTTGTCCTGATAGTGTCCATGCTGCTCGTGGTGGCCGTCTGCGCCACCTCGGCCGCCGCTCAAACCTACACCGACGCGGTCACCGCCTTCAACGAAGGGGATGAACTCGCCCGTGGCGGCAAACACAAAGAAGCGATCGCGGCCTTCGAGCGTGTGATCAACATCAGCAACGCCTTGGGTGCGGAAGGTGCTGAAATCAAGAAGAAAGCCGAGGATTACATTCCGCAGCTGCATTTCGCACATGCCGTCGGGCTGGCCCGGGAAGGCAAACTGCTGGATGCGGCAACGGCCTTCGAAGCCACGATCACGGTCTCACGCCGGTATAACAACGCCAACCTGACGCAACGCGCCCAGCAAGGCCTTCTGCAGGCCTATTATTCGGCCGGCAACCAGGCTCTTCAAGCCAAGAATTTCGAACGGGCCATCGAGCTGTACGACAAGGCCATCGGTGTGCAGAACACCTTCGCCCAAGCGTATTACAACAAGGGTCTGGCCTTGCGGAATCTTGGACGTGGGGATGAGGCCCTGGAGCAATTCGACCGTGCGATCCAGTTGGCCCAGGCGTCGCGCAACAACCAGATATTGGAAGCGGCAACCGGAGCGGCTCGGAACCATCTGCTGCTGAAGTCGGCGGAGTCGAAGAGCGCGAAGAAGTATCCGGAGACGGTCGCCCTGCTCAACCAGGCGATCGCATACAAGGAAGCCGATGCGGAACTTCACTATCGACTGGCCGAAGTGTACAACGTGATGGCCCTCTTCGACAATGCGATCGAGAGCGCCAACAAGGCATTGGAATACGAGACCGGTGGCCCGGTGGACCGTGCGCGCATCTGGTTCGAACTCGGATATGCGTACAAGTTCAAGGTGAACGTGTCGGCCGCATGCGAAGCGTACAAGAACGCCTCGTTCGGCGATTTCCGTGCCGGTGCCGAGCATGCCATGCAACACGAGCTCAAGTGCCCGAAGAACTGAGCGCGGGCCTATCGTTTCTTTTTTTTCGCAAGGCCGGTTGTCGATCGACATCCGGCCTTCTTTTATGCCCGTATCTTCGCCCCATTCCATCCACGCCATCCGCAACATGACTTCCTCACTCGAACAACGCTGTGTCGACACCATCCGCACCCTGTCCATGGATGCCGTCCAAAAGGCGAACTCCGGCCATCCGGGCATGCCGATGGGTATGGCGGATGTCGCGTTCGTGCTATGGACCGAATTTCTCCGACACAACCCGGCCAATCCGCATTGGGTGAACCGCGACCGGTTCGTGCTTTCCGCCGGACACGGCTCCATGTTGCTGTATTCGCTTCTGCATCTGACCGGATATGATCTGTCCCTTGACGAAATCAAGGCTTTCCGCCAATGGGGAAGCAAGACGCCCGGCCACCCGGAACACGGCCTCACGCCGGGAGTGGAAACCACGACCGGACCGCTCGGCCAAGGGTTCGCGAATGGCGTCGGCATGGCCATCGCGGCCAAGCATTTCGGTGCCAGATCCCGCATGGACCATCATGTGTATGCCATCGTGTCGGATGGCGACCTCATGGAGGGCGTCTCACAGGAGGCCGCCTCCATCGCCGGGCACCTCGGCCTGGGCAATCTCATCTATCTGTACGACGACAACAAGATCACGATCGACGGCTCCACCGATCTGGCCTTCACCGAGGATGTCCTCAAACGCTTCCAAGCCTACGGGTGGCATACCCGTGCCATCGACGGACATGACCGCGACGACATCCGGCATGCCATCGCGGAGGCCCAATTGGTTGGCGACAAACCCTGCCTCATCGCCTGCCGCACCCAAATCGGATATGGCAGTCCGAACAAGCAAGGCTCTGAGGAATCGCATGGCTCACCCTTGGGCGAGGCGGAGATCCGCCTGACGAAGGAAGCCTACGGATGGGATCCGGACCTTCAATTCCATATTCCGGATGATGTGCTGGCCCATTTCCGTCAAGCCTTGGAAAAAGGAGCCGCCTTGGAAGCCGCCTGGAACGCGGAGGCAGACGGGCGGGATGCCTATCTCGAGTCGTGCTTCCAACGAAGCGCGATGGACCTCGCCACGCTCTTGCCGGCGTACGCGGCCGACGCCAAGGGCATTGCCTCGCGCAAGGCTTCCGGCAACGCCTTGGACGCCATCGGTACGGCGGTTCCGGGTCTGATCGGCGGCACAGCCGATCTGGGCGGGAGCAACCTGACCGCGTTCAAAGGCTTCCACGCCATCCAGAAATCGGATTACAGCGGCAATTACCTGCATCATGGTGTGCGGGAGCATGCCATGGGGGCCATCATGAACGGCATGGCCCTGCACGGCGGCGTCATCCCCTATGGCGGCACCTTCCTGGTGTTCTCCGACTATTGCCGTCCCGCCATCCGGATGGCGGCCTTGATGAAGATCCGGGTCATCTACGTCTTCACGCACGACAGCATCGGCCTAGGCGAAGACGGCCCGACCCACCAACCCGTGGAGCACCTGGCCGCGCTCCGTGCCATCCCAAACAACGTGGTGTTGCGGCCGGCTGATGCCAACGAGACCAGCGCCGCATGGCAGATCGCGCTGGACCGGACCGACGGACCCACCTGCCTGGTGCTCACCCGCCAGAACCTCCCGACCTTCGCCCAAACCGCGGATGTCGGTCCGAAGGCCGCCAAAGGCGCCTATGTGCTGGCGGATGCGGACGGGGCGCCGGAAGCGGTCATCCTGGCGACGGGATCCGAGGTCGCCATCGCCATGCAGGCCCATGAGCAGCTTGCGGCCGAGGGAGTGCCCACGCGCGTCGTGAGCATGCCCAGTTGGGAACTCTTCCGGAAGCAGGATGCCGCCTATCGGGAGGCTGTGCTACCCGCGACGGTTCGAAACCGGGTCGCCATCGAGGCGGCATCGCCCTTCGGCTGGACGGAATGGACCGGCGATGCGGGTACGGTGATCGGAATCGACCACTTCGGCGAATCCGCCCCCTACCAGGTGCTGTACCGGGAATTCGGCCTGACGCCTCAAGCCGTCGCAGAAGCCGTCAAACGCGGCGGATCACACTGAACGTGATGTCGTCAGCCGGTTTCTCCTCGCCGATGAACGCTTCCAGAGCGGTCTGAACCTTCCGACTCAGCGTTTTCGCATCCAAGGATCCGTACAACTCCAAGAGCGACCGCAGGCGGGTGTCTCCGAACTCGGCACCGGACTCGCTTCGGGCTTCGTTAAGTCCGTCTGTGTAGAAAAAGACCGTATCCGTCTTGCTGAACGGAATCTTGGTCTCCTTCATGAACACCTCCTGCCGTTTGCTGCTGGTCATGCCCAAGGCGAACCCGGTCGTTTTCAGATCCAACACCGCGTCCTTATCGCCCTTGTACAGAAGGGGAGCGTTGTGACCGGCCCTTACCATGAGGAAATGGTCGGCATCTTTCGGGAAAAACGCCGCACAGGCCGTGATGAAGGTCTTGTCGTCCGATCCCGATTTCACGAAATCGTTCAACTCCAAGAACAGTTGCTTCGGTGAAGGATTGAACTTGCGGATCAGCAGATGCGCCATCGCTTGGATGCGCAGCATGTACAGCGCGGCGGACAGACCCTTGCCGGATACGTCCGCAATCAGGTAATACACCCCCGATTCGGTGGGAATCACGTCCACATAGTCGCCGCCCACCTCGTTGGCGGTGTTGGCGAACGAGATTAACCGCATGCCGTGTTCGACCGTCTCGTTCGATGGCAGCAGGCTCAGCTGGATGTCGCGCGCCAGATCGATCTCTTTCTTCACATCCAATTTCTCGAGGAGTTCGACCAGAAGGATCATGGCCAGCCCGGTGAACGCGGCCGGAAAGGCCAGCATATGCAGCAAGCCCGTTTCCACGATGTAATGCGTCAGGAAGGCGGCGCAGGAACCGGCGAATATCAGCCGCCGCACCGGATTCATCCGGATGCTCAATGCCGTGACCAACCGGTTCAGTTTGGTCAGGAACGGAACCGGTTCGCCGGTCGTCGGATCCACCTCCTCCCCGATGGCTTCGCGATAAAGCTCCAGCAGACGTTTGGAATCGGCATGGAACTCGCGCCCGAGGTTCTCACGGGTCATGCCCGCGGTGTAGTCATCGTAGATGCGGCGGGTCTGCTGTAGGGCGGTGGGCGTTTCGTTTTGAAGACTCATGTGGACGTATTCGTCGAGAACCGGACGATTGTTCGCCAAGGTGCCTATTTTGACGCCACAAAGTACCACCTTCCCATGTCCAGACCACGCCTTTTTTTGGTAGACGCCATGGCGTTGACCTACCGCGCCCATTTCGCCTTCGCCAATGCCAACCTCCGCAATGCCGAGGGCCTGAACACGGGTCCCGTGTTCGGCTTCGCCAACACCCTCATCCGATTGATGGATACCGAGCGCCCGACGCATATGGTCGTGGCCTGGGACACCCACGCGCCGACCTTCCGCCATCACCTGGACCCCCTCTACAAGGCGCACCGCCCGCCGCAGCCGGAAGAGATCAGCGAGGCCATTCCCCGCATCAAGGAGATGCTGGGTCTGATGCGGATCCCATCCGTGGAACAGGACGGTGTCGAGGCGGATGACATCCTCGGCACACTCGCCAAGCGCCATCGAAACCAGGAGATCGACGTCTTCATGGTGACGCCCGACAAGGATTACATGCAGCTGGTTGCCGACAATGTCTGCCAATTGAAACCGCGGCAAAAGGAGGAGGGCTTCGACCGCATCGACCGCGACGGTGTGATCGCCTATTTCGGGGTTCCGCCGGAGCAGGTCGTGGATGTGCTCACCCTGATCGGCGATTCCTCCGATAATGTGCCCGGTGTGCCGGGCATCGGAAAAAAAGGCGCACCCGAGCTGATCCGGGAATACGGAAGCCTCGATGCCCTCATCGCCGCCGCGCCCGCCATCCAAGCCAAACGCGTGCGGGAAGGCCTGACGGCGGATCCCGACCGGGTGCGGCTCTCCAAACAACTGGTCACCATAAAGACGGACGTGGACGGACTGCTGCCCGTGGAAGCTTACGCCTGGCCGGGAGTGGATGCTCCCGCAGTGGCGGCCTTCTTCGGCCGCATGGGCTTCAAAACCCTGACCCGCCGGTTCACGGATGTGGCACGCGGCGTACCTGCCGCACCCGCCGATTCCGGCGGCCAATCCGACCTGTTCGCGGCCGCAGCTCCATCGGATGGAGAATCGACATCGCCATGGGCCACCATCGACTCCGTCAAAGACGGATTCGCGTTGATCGACACACCCGAAGCGGCGAAGAGGCTGGTGGCCGAATTGGCGGAGGCGCCGGTGCTGTGCTTCGACACCGAAACGACCGGAGTGGATCCCCTCGAAGCCGATTGGCTCGGACTCGCCCTGTCGGCGGGCGGCTCGAAGGCCTGGTACGTGGCCTTGGATGCCGAGCTCATGGCGGAGATCGTCAAACCGCTGTTCGCCCGGGCGGATCGTCTGTTTGTGGGCCACAACCTGAAATACGACTGGGTGATCCTGGCGCGGCACGGCATCCGTCCGGAAGGCTCCCTTTTCGACACCATGATCGCGGCCGGCCTGGTGGATCCGGGCCAGGCTCTGGGGATGGACGCCCTCTCGCGCCGCTATCTCGCGTACGATCCCATCCCCATCGAACGGCTGATCGGGAGCGGGAAACAGCAGAAGACGATGAGGGATGTGCCGGTGGAGGAGGTGGCCAGCTATGCCGCCGAAGACGCCTGGGTCACCTTCCGCTTGTACGGGATCCTGAACGCCAAGCTCGAAGCGGACGACCTGGTCGGCATCGCCCGGAACATCGAGTTCCCTTTGGTGCCGGTATTGGCCGATATGGAGCGATGGGGTGTGCTGCTGGATCTGGATCGGCTGACGGTGTTCTCCAAGGAGCTCGGCGATGCCATGATCGAGCTCGAGGGCAGGATCTTCGAACTGGCGGGCACACCCTTCAATCTCAACTCGCCGGCCCAATTGGGCGACATCCTGTTCAAACGGATGGGCATTCCGAGCGGCAAGAAAACCGCGACGGGGCAGTATTCGACCTCCGAGGATGTCTTGCAGGCCCTGGCGGGCCGTTACGAGATGCCGGCGCTGATCCTGGAATACCGGATGCTGTCCAAGCTGAAATCCACCTATGTGGACGCCCTGCCGCGGCAGGTCTCGGCCGTGGACGGCCGCATCCACACCTCCTACAATCAGGCCGTGGCGGCGACGGGTCGCCTGGCCTCCTCCAACCCCAACCTGCAGAACATCCCCATCCGTACGGAAAAGGGGAGGGAGATCCGCAAGGCCTTCATCGCGGCGCCGGGGTTCAAGCTGCTCTCCGCTGATTATTCGCAGATCGAACTGCGTGTGATCGCCGCGATATCGGGGGATGACAACATGAAGGAGGCTTTCATCCGGGATGAGGACATCCACGCCAGCACGGCGCGGGCCCTGTTCAACCTTCCGCCCGATGCCGAAGTGGACCGCGAGGCGCGCCGGAAGGCCAAGGAAGTCAATTTCGGCATTCCGTACGGGGTGAGCGCCTTCGGATTGGCAGGTCGGCTCGATATCTCCAACTCGGAGGGGAAGGCCATCATCGATGCCTATTTCGACCGTTTTCCGAAGATCAAGGCCTATATGGACGAAACGGTCGTTTTCGCGCGCGGGAACGGCTATGTGAAGACCTTGGGCGGGCGGCGGCGCCACATCCGCGACATCCACGCCTCGAACGTCAACGCGCGTCAGTTCGCCGAGCGCACCGCCATCAACACACCTATCCAGGGCTCGGCGGCCGATCTGATCAAGCTGGCGATGATCCGCTTGGACCGCCGGTTCCGGGAAGAGGGGCTGTCATCCCGAATGCTGCTGCAGGTGCACGACGAACTGGTCTTCGAAGTGGCCGAAGCGGAGACGGACCGGGTGATGGCGGTCGTGAAGCAGGAGATGGAATCGGCCATGGATATCGGCGTGCCCTTGAAAGCCGAGATGGGCGTGGCGGACAACTGGCTGGACGCGCATTGACACAAAAAAAGCCCGGCGCTTCGCAGCGCCGGGCTTTCAAGGTTGATGCGATTCGAATCAGCGCAGTGTGAACGCCACGCCGACCGAAGCCACTGGGTAGTCCCCCATCGAATAGTCAGCGTTGACGCGTAAGAACAGGAGTTTGACGCTTGCGCCGACGGTCGTTCTGAAGGACGTGCCGTTATCGTACTTCAGACTCACCGGATCATTGCTCGTGGCGGTGACTTGCCATTGCTGGGGGTTTCCGGCGGTCGGAATACGTGGCACCACCTGCGGATAGCGGCCTGTTACGCCGACTTCCGTCAGCGCCGTTTCCTGGCCGAACGCCGCATAGACGGAAATCAGCGGAATGGATTTGCCGATGATTAGACCGTAGGAGGTGCTGCTGGCTTCGAACTCGACGCCCTGACCGGAGAAATCCAGTGTCGGATCCTGCCGAACGGCCTGCCCGTTCGCGGTTTGCGTGGGCGGGGGCACATCGAAATCCGACCGGATGGTCACCGTATTGGTTCCATAGTAGGCGCTGATATCGATCGGAATCATGTTGACCAGCGGAATCCACTGCTTGATATTGTGCTTGATTCCGAAACCCGTCATGCCGAAAGTGCCGAAATCGGGGATGTCCGACTCCGGAACATAGCGGACCATGACGTCCGTGCCGAACAGGAGGCCGACGCTCAATTGCGCGGTCGGGAACCCGGTGATGGGCACGTCGATGCCTTGAGGCAGGTTGAATTCGGAGAGACGAACGTTCTGGTTCGGTGCGGGCGCGTTGAGCCACACCAAGGGACCCGAATCGCTCGAGCCGCTGAATGTGGGAGTCAGAACCGGACTGTTTCCGCCCTTACCGGTGTAATTCAGGCTCGTGAGCCCGAGCGAATTCAGATCGAATTCCAGCAGGTCATCCGGAACCACATACGCGTTCAAACGGATCTCGGTTCCGGAAGGTATGGATGAATCAATCTGGAAGCGAATCCAGGATGTTCCGATAACTGCCGTACCGCCCTTCATCCACGTCGCCCTCATCCAAGGCTTTCAAAACCGCGCAACCCGGCTCATGGACATGGGTGCAATCGTAGTAGCGGCACCGCTCGCGCAGGGTTTTGAATTCCGGAAAATAGTTCGACAGGCCCGGTCCGTCGATGTCCACCAGGCCGAACTCGCGGACACCCGGCGAGTCGATCACATGGCCCCGGTCGGGCAAATCCAGCATTTCGGCGAAGGTCGTGGTATGCTGGCCCTTGTTGGACCAACCGCTCACATCCTGCACGCTCTGATTGTGCTGGGGCGCCAAGGCGTTCAGCAGGCTGCTTTTGCCGGTTCCGGAAGGCCCCATGAACATCACGGTGCCGTCGCCGATGCGGTCGCGCAGGGCATCCACATCGTCTACCGACATCGCACTTCCCCACATCCATTCGTACCCGAGACCGGCATAGAGGTAGCGGAGCTCGGCCAGACGGGTCTGGTCCGCTTCATCTGCGAGGTCCGTTTTGTTCACGTAGACCAGCGGGAGCACCCGGTTGGCGTCGCAGGTGACCAGGAACCGGTCGATGAATCCCGTCTTGTAGGCCGGTTTGCGAACCGACACCACGCAGATGGCCAGGTCCAGGTTCGCCGCCAGGATCTGGAAGCCACGGCGTCCGTGCGTGGCCTGCCGCACCACCATGTTGATACGCTCGTGGATGGTTCGGATCAGGCCGGTACCGTCTTCCTGGACCCCGATGTCCACAACATCGCCGACGGCCACCGGATTGGTCTGTTCCAAGCCCTCCAACCGCAGCTTGCCGGGAAGTCGGCACCGTACGGTGGTGCCATCCTCGGAACGCACCCACATCCAGCTGCCGGTC